>Ga0307423_1000010_pt1 | contig 100328 bp, 82 predicted proteins | sample SalMarWE160310MG_FD_202154 | JGI IMG/M metagenome (GOLD analysis project Ga0307423, IMG submission 202154) | Salt marsh sediment microbial communities from the Plum Island Ecosystem LTER, Massachusetts, United States - WE1603-10 | ecosystem: Environmental > Aquatic > Marine > Intertidal zone >...
TCGAACACCTGGCGCCGCCGGCTCTGCTGCGCCTGGTGTCGGCGACCTCGCCGAGCGGCGTGCTCGAGATCGAGACCGCTGACGGGCTGCTCCGCCTCGAGGTGGAAAGAGGCCGCGTCGCGAAGCCAACGAAAGTGGAGCTCGAAAAGGCGGGCGAGATACTCGGCGGCCGGCGTGGGGATTTTCGCTTTACCCCCGGACAGATCCAGCGCCTCAAAGGTGAGGTGATGAGCCTGACCGCCTATTCCGAAGCGGCTGGTGCAGCGGTGTCCAACCTTCAGCTGGAGCTGCTGCTAGGGGAAGAGTTACTCGAGATTTCGGACCCCATGCCGAGGGCCAATATTCATGTGTTGCCGACCCATCCACCGCAGAATCCGCTCGAAGACCTCCTTTCGGACCTCGAATCGGAGGCTCCGGGCGAGCTGCTCTTCGCCAAAGTGGGTGTGGTGACCCAGGATCCTCGATGGTGGCGCGGCACCCTCGAGTCGGATTGGCGGCGTCGCGGTTGGCTGATTCAACATCTGGAGTTCTCGGATCACGTCGATTTCGAGGGTCTGGATCTGTTGGTCGTTCACCACCAGCAGGGATCCGCACGCGTCGCATCTGAGGAAAACTGGCTGCAGCTCATCCGCAGCGCCGTCGATTTTCAGCCGCCACTCCCGGTCGTGTGGGTGGCGCCGCTCGGTGATCCGGTGTGGACCCATCAACTGATCGATGCGGGTGTATCTTTCCTCATGCCGGCGCCACAGGCCGAGGCCGGCGAAGCGACGACCCGGTTCGCCGCCTCCCTGTCGCGGGTGGTGGACCGACAGATTCAGGCGCAGCAGCGCGAGGGCAGGCCGCCCTTGCCGAGTGGTGTTTCGGAGTTGGTCGGCGCCCTCCTCGCGGAGAGTGATCCCGATCACGGCATCAGTTCCTTGTTGCAGTTGACGGCCGAACACTTTACCCGGGGAGCGGTACTGATGGCCGAAGAGACCGCGATCCGCTGCCGCGCCGGGTTCGGCTATCCGCTCGAGCGTTCGACGGCAGTTTTGCCCCGAGGAATCGGCCTCATCGAGCGCGTGATCCGCTCGGGAGAGGCCTTCACGAGGATCGAGCCCGGCACCAGCGGCAGCAGCCGACTGGGCCAGGTTTTGGGTATCGCCGAGCTGCCAACGGCAACGGCCCTCATTCCCCTCGGTCGCTGTGGAGCAGTGGTGGGCGTGCTGGTAGCGGATCGGGAGGGCGAGGAACTTCCCGACGTTTCGGATCTCGTCCTTCTTGTCGGGCGACTCGGCGGTGTCGTGGGCTCCTGATTGCCATCTCCGAGAAAACACGCTGCCAGGAACTCATTTGAAAAACTGTACTTTTGATTGACACCACTGGATCGGGGATTTAAGCTTCTCGTGCGTCTCATTCGTGTGTTGATCGAAAAGAGAAGGGTGCCCGAAACGGCCGTAATAGAAGAGCATTCTCGATTCGGTGTCGGGAACGGGGCGGTCCGCGGCGAGTGAGACCGGAGGGCGCATGCTGACATTGGCGATTGACTCGGGAGACGGCTCCGAGCTTCGGTATGATCTCTCCAAAGAGGTTGTGTCGATCGGTGCCTCCGGCAGCAACGACGTGGTTCTGCGGAGTCCCGGAGTTGCCCCGGTTCATCTCGTGATTCGCCGCACCGGCGGATCTGTCACCTTTTTAGGTCAACCTCGACAAATCGTCCTGCTCAACGGGGAACGACGGTCGCGGGGAGTGCTCAACCGGGGCGACCGACTGCGGATCGGAACTGCGACAGTCGTGGTGGTCGGCACGGCCAAAGAGGTGCCGGAGCCGGACGGGATCGACGCCGGCGCGCCCGCGGACGAGGAACCACCAGCCGGGGCCGAGGTGGAGGTCGCTGAGGACGCGAAGATTCGGGCCGAGGTCGTGCTCTACAACGAACCGAAGCGACTCGCACAGGCTCGCCGACTGGTTCTCGATGTCTTTCAGACAGGCCTCCATTCGGAGGTAGTCCCGACCCTCCAAAATCTACTTGCGGCGGTCTTCGAGGGACGACGCGCGCTGCTGGCCTGGCTCGACCAACAGGGCCTCTTGCGGCCCATCGTTTCGAACTGGACAGGCCTCGTACCGCAGCTTCCGACGCGGACGTTCTCCGAGTTGGCGCACGGCGACCGGGTCGCGCTTCTCCGTGGGAGTGGTCGCGAGACGTTGATATACCCGGTGATTGTCGGTGGGGCCGATTCCAGGGTCTACCTGATGGCCGAAACTGGCGCAGAGAGCCGCGAGGAAGATCGAACCCTTCTCGCCGAGATCGCAGCCATGATCGCGGTTCATTGGACTCGGGTTGAAGGATCGAGCGAACTCCTCGGCGAATGGGAGTCGGATGCTCGAGAGAAGCTGGAATCACGGCTTCCCGGAACTTCGCAGGTCGTGCGAGATCTTAGAGAACGGGTGCTGGAGGCATCCAGATCCTCCGAACCGGCACTCATCTCTGGTCGAACGGGATCGGGCAGAGCATATCTCGCGTCGTTGATCGCCTCGCTGCGGCCGACCGGAAAGCCGTGGATCCGCGTTCTGCAGGCGCGAGGAGGGGATGAATCCGCCCTCCGGGTCGAGCTCTTCGGTTCCGGCACGACCATTGGCGCGCGAGAGCTGGCTGCTCGCGCTGGTGGTGGAGTTGTCGTTGTGCGCTCGATCGAGCGAATGTCGATTCCGCTGCAGGCCGAACTTGCGGCGATGATCGGGAAGGACCAGGGCTCGGGCTACGGTTCCAAGGTGAGGTGGATCCTTACTGCCGCAGAGAACTGTGAAGCGCTGATGGCTGACGGATCAATCGATCAGGGGCTCTTCGATCATGCGGCGCGTAACCTGATCCGAATTCCAAACCTGGACGAGCGCCGCGAGGATCTTCCTTTGGTAATCGTGCGAATGCTCGAGACCGTTGGCGAGGAGCAGGGCAAGGAGATTCGCGGCATTGCCCTTGAGACCCTCGACTCCCTGCTCGGTTATTCCTTCGAAGGGCAGATGTCCGAGCTCCTGAGTGAACTGCGCCGCCTGGTTTCGGCGACGCCCGAGGGCGAGATGGTGCGAGGTTCGGTGCGACGGGCTGTGATCCGGTCCGCTGATTCTGCAGGCGGCGACGTAGATGGCATCGACGCGGCGGCAGTGCTCGGAGAGGATGACCTCAAGGTGGTGATACCCTCGGTCGAGCGGCTCCTGATCGATCGCGTCTTGCGGCGTTCGTTCGGCAATCAGAGCAAGGCGGCGCGAGAGCTGAATCTGTCGCGCGGGGCTCTGATAGCCAAGATCAAGGAGTACGAGATCCCGGACTACCGTTCGCTGCGGCGCGGCAAACGGTAGGGCGATGCCAACCGGCGGGCGACGGCGGTGAAGTTAGGAGTGAAGAGTAAAGGGTTAAGTCGTGTAGCTGACGTGGCCCTTAACCCTTAACCCTTAACTCTTTACCTTTTTTCTTTCGCTTCGTCGCGGTTTTGCCATCGGTGTCTTCAGACACCCGAAGCATCTTCATGACGACTTCCCAGTTGAAGCCCAGCCAGATTAGAAACGGGAATGAGAAACGACCTGGGAGATCGGTGAAGTAACGGCCGAATCCAAAGATATTTCGGGCGAGATCTGAATAGTGGTGCTGGCTCCACTCACCGAGGCCCATTGCGTACAAGGTCTTGACGTGGAATAGAAGATTAATGGACTGAGAGAGGCAAAGCACACACCAGCCCATGAACAGGCGTTCAGCCTGCCTTCTCGAAAAGGGGCGAGGCAGCGCCAGGTAGAGTGCCAACAGCACGATGGTGTTGAAGGTGACTTCGGTCATCGAAACACTCGCCACCTTCGAGTCGGTGCGGAGATCGGCGCGTCGCATCTGGGCCTGATGATCCTCAACGACCAGGCGGGTCACCCGCGGGTATTCGAAGGAGCGAATCAGTGTCTGCGCGAGGCCGGCCACCGCCGTGTCGATGACCGGTCGTAGAAGAAGCCAGATGGCAATTGCTGCAATCAGAGCGAGCGGCAGGCGTCGCAGAAACACCTGGGTGGCGTTCTTCACGACGATTCCTCTGGCAGCGCGAACCTGTGCGCCCACACGATCCATAGCGAGATTCCGGCGGTGATGACCAATGATTGCCAGACGAAGATGTGGGCGTCGTTGAAGTGTTGGGGCAGGAAAACGCCGACGTAGAAAAGCGACACGATACGCACCAGATTGATGAGCTGGATCGTGAGCAGACCACCGATAACACCGATCAGCTTGGCAGGGATTTTCGCCGGGAAGGCGAGCACTCCGGATATGAAGATCAAGCTGGTGATCAGTCCATTACAGCCGTTGTAAATTGTCACTGCAAAGCGTGGAGACGATACGACGCAGCCGGTGACAACCGCCTTTTCACCGAAGACGCGGAGGACGAAGCCGGACATTCGCGCAATAACGGCAGTGTAGGGTGTGACGAAAGCGTCGTTGACCTGCCTCAAGGCGACAACGGCGAAGCTTGCACCGAGGATCGTGAGGAACAACACGAGGAAACGAGCTTCGGGCTTCTGCCACAGTTCGCGGAGGCTCATCATGCGTCGCGGTCTACATTCAAAACGGCTCTGGACCCTAGCCCGCATATCTCGCCAACTTCTTGCTGCTGCGGCGAATCTGCAGCAATCTGCGGCGTTTGCTCCCATCGGGGTGCTCGACGTACTGCAAGTACGCGCTCCGCGCCCCTCAGGTCGCAAGCACCACATCTCACTACAGCTTCACGGCCTCGCGAAGAAATCCGGTGAGATATCCGGGCTACCGGCATAACACCTCCAGGTCAGCACACAGCTCGCCGGTGTTCGCATAGCGGTCCTCTGGGGCTTTTTCCAGGCAGCGAAGGATGATGCGCGAAAGTTCGGGGTCGAGGTCGGGCACCAGGTCGAGTGGATCCGGGGGCGGCGTGTTGAGGTGGGCGTCGATGACGTTGCCGGTATGGAACGGCGGCCGCCCGGTCGCGAGGTGGAACGCCGTCGCACCGAATGCATAAATGTCGGTGGCCGGAGTCGGTGGCTGGCCCTGGATCTGCTCGGGCGCCATGTAGAACGGGGTCCCGGAGATGGACACGTTTTCGCCGTCGCCACGATCGAGCCGGGCAGCGATGCCGAAGTCGAGGATTTTCACCTCGTGATCCGGGGTGACCAGGATATTGCCAGGTTTGAGATCTCGGTGGATCACATGCCGGCTATGGGCGTAGGTGATGGCATCGGCGAGCCGAAGAAGGAGGGGAGCCAAACGGCTGCGGATCCGCTCCGGATCGTTCTTCAAGATCTCTTCCATGGCCTCTCCCGGAACGAATTCCATGGCGATGAAGTATCCGTCGAACCCGGCCTCGAAATCGTGAATGGTGACAATTCCAGGATGGTTGAGGGTCGCCGCCGCCCTTGCCTCCTGACCGAGCCGGGCAGCCTCTTCGCTCGAGGTCGTGCGCAGAACCTTGATCGCGACGTCGCGTTCGAGTCGTGTGTCACGCGCCTTGTACACGACTCCCATTCCGCCGCGTCCGAGCTTGGTCAGAATCTCGTACCGCTGAAGTGCGGCGAGCTCCGCTTTCGAGTCGTCACGCAGTGCGGCCCTTTTCCTCTCCGCGCTCGAGTCTTCCGCGGTGCGGTCAGCCTCGATCAATGCGCGGAGCTTGCGGGCGGGTTCGCACGAGTAGTCGAAGGCGAGAACGCGCTCGAGCTGAGCGAGGGCCGGTGCACGTTCTCCAATCTGGTACAGCTCGTGGGCGAGGGCGACCGCCGGGCCGAGCCTTCCAGGTTGCAGAGCAACGCCGATGACCGCACGTTGCAGACAGGCAATCGACGTCTCGGCTGAGAGGTTTTCGCGCGCCCACTTCGCCATGTCGAGCACTACGTGAGGAATGTCCGGGATCGGTCCTGGGTGGTTCTGGAGAACCTCGCACGCCTCCTGCATCAAGCCAGCGCGGTGGAGCTCCGACAAGGCGTCCTGAAGGTAACCGAGGCGAGCCATGCAATTGGCAGTGCCGACGGGGATTCCAAGCCCCCGATACAACTGGAGGGCCCGTTCGTCCTCGCCGGCCTTTTCGGCGCATCGCGCCGCGGCCTCGATGTCTCCTGCAAGCTCGTAGATGTCACTCGCCTCGCCCCAGCGGTTGAGTTGCTCGAGCAACGGTGCCGCAATCCGCCACTGTTGAGCGTTGATTGCGAATTCAGCGGCTTCGGCCTCCTCGCCCTGGTCAAGCAACGTTTGGACCGCATCCTCTGCACGACCGGAGGCACGGATCAGCTCGAGCATCTCAAGGCGCATGCCGAGCTCGGCGAGGATCGGAATCAGAGAGGTCTCCTCGCGTTCAATTTGCTGCTTGAGGTTCTCGATTTCCTCTTTTTCTGCGCCGCCCCGGTTTTTTTTCGCTGCCAAGTTTTCTCGAAGTTTGTCGAGTTGGCGAAGTCTCAGCTGGGCTGCTTCTTGATGGTGGCCTGCCGCGGATTCGGAAATAGCCGCGTCGTGCATGAGACCGGCCTTGCGGAAGATCTCGGCAGCCAGACCGTGTTCTCCTGCCGACCGCCACGCATGGGCGGCGGCCTGCCAGTTGCCCTCGAGCTCGTGCAGCCGCGCCAATGCTCGCTGATCCCCGACCTGCTCAACCGCTCGTCGAGCCGCCGGGAGAGCGGTGTGTGACGAGCTGAACTTGCCCTCGTCGAGGGCGAGGACGGCCGCACCGGCAGCTCGCTTGGGTTCTCCGGCTCGCGTCCACGCCTCGACGGCCTCGTCGTATCGGCCGCGGCTGGTGAGCCATTCGGCGAGGCCGCGGTCGCAGCGCTGGGCGCCGGCGATGTCTCCGGCGCGGCGGAACAGCCGTGCCGCCTCTCCGAGATGGTGGCCGCCGGCCCTCCTCAGCATTTCGGCGGCCTCCGCCTCGCGGCCCAGTTGAAGGGCCAATCTCGCCGCCTCATTCCACTCCTTGCCCTTTCGGAAAAGCGCGAGGGCACCGCGCTTGTCACCCTTTTTCTCCCTCATTTGCGCGGCGCCAATGAAGTCGCCCCGGCTCATCAGGGTACGCTCCAACCGCTGCTGCGGACTGCCGCTAAGCAGGAGCTGGGCCAGCGACCAGGCGATGACAATGCCCGCAATGATGTTGACGACTACCATCACGCCGGGGTTGGAAAAGGCCTGGAGAATCGAGTTTTCCGATGCCCCCCTGATTTTCAGGCGTTCGGCAAGCCACGGCAGATTGATTGCGGCAGACGTTGCCAGGCCGATGACAAGCAGGGCAGCCGCGCGCCGAGTCCGTGAGGGTACGAATGCGACGAGCAGCATTGGGAGAGCCGACAGCGCTTCCATGCCTTTCATTTTACGGCACGACGGTGCGCTCTGACGGTGTGGTTGAAATTTTATGGAAACTCGCTCATATTTCATTGAACCGACCGTGGTCCGGAGGAACCGTGTCGTCTGACTATTACAAGGTGCTCGGGATCGACCCTTCTGCGAGTGCGGCCGAGATCAAAAAGGCCTATCGCAAGCTTGCGAGGAAGTACCATCCCGATGTCAATCCTGACAATCCGGAGGCGGAACAGAAGTTCAAGGAGATTCAAGAGGCGTACGCTGTCTTGTCGAATGCGGACAAACGCAAGCAGTACGATACCTATGGCCGCGTCGATGGAATCCCCGATATGGGCTTCGATCCGTTCCGTCAGGGCAGCTCGTCGTGGCGTGACGCGAGCGGCGTCCACGTCGAGTTTGGTGATTTCGCCAGGGGTGCAGGTGGATTCCAGGATCTCGGCGACATCTTTGGTGAACTCTTTGGCCGTGGCCGGACATCGAGAGCGCGGCGACAGTCCCGTAGGGGCGCCGATCAGGAGATCGAGGTCGAGATCGCCTTTGCCGACGCTGTGCGCGGTACCGCGGTCACAATTCCCATCCAACGGCAGGTGGGTTGCACATCCTGTAACCGGAGCGGCACGGTGGACGGAAGGTCCTGCCCGAGCTGTCACGGTGCCGGTGTGTTGATTTCGACCGAGAGACTTCGCGTCAAGATTCCAGAGGGGGTTGCGGACGGGCAAAGGGTCCGGGTTGCAGGGAAGGGAGCGGAGGGAGGTGAGGGAGGCAAAGCCGGAGACCTCTTCGTAAAAGCTCGCGTGAGCCGGGACCGTTTTTTCGAACGCAATGGGGACAACATTCACACCACCATTCCAGTTACCTTTTCGGAGGCCTACCGGGGTGCCGAGATCGAGGTCGGGACAGTGCATGGGCCGGTGCGAGCAAAGGTCCCGCCCGGGACCAACTCGGGACGCACTTTCCGGCTCCGCGGCAAGGGCGTACGGAACACAAAGACCCGCGCTTACGGTGATCATCTCTACACCGTGCAGATCGCGGTTCCCAAGGTGGTATCGCCAGCCGGCGAGGAGACTGCTCGGCGCGTCGCCGATCTGTACCAGTCCAATCCACGCGACGGCCTGCCCACCGGCCTTTGAATTCCGAACTCCGACTTCCGAATTCGTTACACGGTCGCTGACCAGACTCCGAGATTGCGCATTTTGTCGACGCGGCGCATGAAGAGGCGCCTTTTCATTCCGCGGAGATGGTGCACCAGCAGGATCCCGTCAAGGTGATCCACCTCGTGGCAGACAGCTTGCGCCAGCAGGCCCTCGGCATCGAGGTCCCGCCATTCGCCGTGTTCGTCCTGGGCGCGGACGGTCAGCGCCGATGGCCGATCGAGAGTCGTGAAAAGGCCAGGGAACGAGAGACAGCCCTCCTCGAGACTTGTCGTTCCCTGGCGGTGAACGATCGTCGGATTGGCGAGGACGATCATGGCGTCGGGGTCCTTGCCTACTGAAAGATCAATCGTTGCGAGGCGCAGGTTGATGCCGATCTGGGGCGCCGCGAGGCCGAGCCCGGGCGCTTTCCATCCGGTCTCGAAGAGGTCTTTGATGAGGGTTTGGAGCTCTTCGTCAAAGACCTCTACCGGCCCGTTTGCCGACTCGAGACGCGGGTCGCCGTAGACGAGAATCGGTCGTACGGTCATTTGTCTTTGGAAGCTGCGCCGCGTCCAATGACGTAGGAACCGGCACCCGGGCCTGGCGGTGCGGTCTCCCGGATCCGCTTGATCACAGCCTCGACCGTGTCCTTCGCCCGCCGCTCGTAGAAGTCCTCGAGAACCTTCCGCACTTCAGGGTGGCCCTCGGCAATGCGGTCGACGCTTCCGCTATCGAGCTCGATGGCGGTGACCTCGGTGCGAGCCGTGATGGTGGCGGTCCGGGGCCTACCGGTGAGGAGGGAGACCTCTCCGAAAAAGTCTCCCGGTCCGAGCTCGGCCAGTGGCACGTTACCGCCGGCCTCGGTGCGCGTGAACACCTTGACTGTGCCGCCGACGATCAGAAACAGGCTCGATCCCCCCTCGCCCTCGGTAACAATGATGTCGCCCTCGTCATATGAGCGAAGTTCGGTGGAGGCGATGATTTCGACCAGCGTCTCACGCTCAAACGATGAAAAGAGGGTCGAGGCCTGCAGCTCCTTGAGCTCCTGGTCGGTTGACGACGCCTCCTCCTCGAGAGCGCTGGTGAGTTCGCGGCGTTCCTGGCTGGCCATTTTGCTGCGTCGGTCCTCCTCGATCAGTCGAGCCATTTCCGAGTGTACGTTCTGTTCGGGATCGAGCTTGAGAATCTTCTTGTAGGCGGCGATCGCGCGGGCGTAGAAACCGTCTCTCGCCTGCGTCTCGGCGATGTCTCTGTAGATGAAGATCGCCTTGTGGCGCTTGCCCTGGAGGTCCAGAATCTCCGCCTGGCGAAGTCTCAGATTGAGCTGATTCGGGTTCTTCTTGAGCTCATTCTTGATCGCTTGAAGCGCCTTCTCATACTCCTTCTTGGCGAGGTAGCGATCGAGGTGATCGATCGCTACCTTTGACGAATCGATCCTCATTGCATCTCCTCCATCCTCCGTATCGTTGCCCTCCAGGCGCCGTCAACGCGTTGCCGCAAGGCCTCGATGTCGACATCCACCAGCGTTCCGTCGACAACCAGGGGTTTTCCGGCCACCACGACATGGCGAACCATCTGCGGACCGCCTCCAAAGATGATCCGTGACGCCGGGTCGCCGCCTGGTAACGTCGACCACTCGTCAAGCCCAACCACGACGACATCACCGGCCTTCCCACTCTCGAGGGTCCCGATCTCGTCTCCCAGGTGGAGAGCCGTGGCCGCGTCCCGCGTGGCCAGTCCCAAGATCGTCCACTGATCGAGCGCCTTTGGCCCGTGGCGAAGACTGTGTATCGTTGCGGCGAGGCTCATTTCATGGAAGATCGACAATTGATTGTTGCACGGCGGCCCGTCCGCGCCGAGCATCACCGGGACGCCGGCTCGAAGCAGGCCAGGTACATCGGCAATTCCTGAACCGAGCTTGAGGTTGGCGCCGGGGCAGTGGCAGATCGTGGTCCGGGTCTCGGCTAGACGCCGGATGTCCGCCTCATCAAGGTGGATGCCGTGCGCCAGGATCACGTCATCGCCGACCAGACCGTGGTGGTCGAGGAATTCGATGTTGCCGAGGCCGCTGAGAGAGCGGACCTCTTCGACCTCGTCGCGGTTCTCGGCCGCGTGAGTCTGGAGCAGCCACCCGTGTGTGCGGGCGAGCTCGGCGCATCCACGCAACAGACCGGGGGAGCACGAGAGGGCAAATCGGGGAGCGACTGCGTAGCGCAATCTTCCATTCGCAGCGCCATGCCAGCGGTGCCCGAGCTCTGCGGCGGCGCCTAAAGAGCCTTCCGGTTCTTCGAGAAGGGCCGAAGGTGCACCGGCACCGACATCCATGTGGGTCTTGCCGGATACGAATCGGATGCCGAGCTTTTCGGCGGCGTGGAAGACCCGATCGTGGTCGTGCGTCGTACCGAAGTCGAGGGCCGTCGTTGTGCCGCCGCACAGGAGTTCGACGATCCCGAGCTCGGCTGCCGCTTCGACGCCATCACCATCGAGGGCCGCTTCGTACGGCCAGGTACGGAGCCGGAGCCAGTCGAGGAGCTCGAGACCGTCCGCCTGATGCCGGAGCAGCGACTGTACGACGTGGACGTGGCCCTGGATAAAGCCCGGAAGTACCGCCGCACCACTGGCGTCGAGGACCTGGGCGGCATCGCAATCGGCTCCCGGATGATCGGTTACGGCCGTGATGCGGGCGTTGCGGATTGCGACGTCTCCTCGGAAAAAGTCTCCATCCGAAACCATCGGCATGACCAGGCCGTCCCGGATCACGAGATCCGGCGTGCCGGACGAGTCGCTCACGATTCCCTCGATGGCGATACTGTCGATCGAGCTTGGAACTCGCGTTGGGATTGGAGGATAATTTCCACCGCCTCGTCGACCGTATCGACCTGAATCGGCAGGCGCGTGTCCTCCTCCTCGATATATCCCTGGCCGAGGGCTTCGTCCTTGATCCATCGAAGCAGCCCGCGCCAGTGGGTGCCGTAAAGGAGGAAAGGCGTCGGCGGGAGGTGTTTCGCCTGCAGGAGCTGCCACACCATCATCGCCTCGAGGGTTGAACCGATGCCGCCTGGAAGGACGATGAATGCCGACGACAGCCGCACGAAGTGGTGGAGTCGGGAAAAGAACGTGCGGTGGCGGTACACCCTCTCCACGAAAGGTGCGTTTTCATCATCGGTGACCAGTCGCACCGGAAGGCTCCCACCGGCAGGTTGCGGCACCGCGCCCCGTGAGGCGCCGAGGTCGACCGCCTGCATGAGACCGCCGCCCCCGCCTGTGACGATGTCGCAGCCGGCCTCGGCGAGGCGCTGCGCGAGATCTTGCGCCTGCCCAAACAGCGGGTGGGTTGCCTCGATTCGGGCCGAGCCGAAGATCGAGACTCGGAAACGCTCGAGATTGCGCGGCTGCAGACGCTCCAAAGACTCGATGGTTTCCCACAGCTGGGCAACCGAGCCATCGATCACCTGAACGAGATCTGCGGAGGTTTCATCGAGGGCGCCGTGTGCGGCGGGGCGTTGGTCATTGCGCCGCTTGCTCACGAGCTCGAGCCTCTGTCGAACAACGGCAGCGTGGGTTCCAGCATCGGCAGCAACGCCTCGACGATCACTTCGCACCATCCCTCTCGGCCTGACGCCTTGAGGCGTAGCGGCTTGAGGCCGCGAGCGGCAATCATGCCCTCGAGCAGGACGTCAATGAGCTGTTGAAAGGAGGGATCGATGGCGCGCACGCCGTCGTACGAAGGGTGGTCGGAAATCGGCACGTAGACCAGGACATTGTAGGTGGGCAACCAGTGATCGATATAGCTCTCCCAGGCGCGCAGCGAACCCGCAGCGTGAACCAGATAACAGTAGTTGTCGAGCACGGATCGATCGCAGAGTACAACTTCACTGGTCGCGGCGGCGTCGATCTCCCAGGCGATCTGAGTGTGGAGGATCCACTCCTGGGCGGCGACGGTCGTTTCCTGATTGATGGGGAGGGGGCAACGGCGGGCAACCTCACGCACCATCTCGACGTCGGCGTTGCGTCGTTTGAGCGCTGCAGCGAGCTCGAAACACAGGGTGGTCTTGCCGACACCATGACTACCGATGAGGGCTATTTTCATAGGTTGCCCATTGTAACGGGACCCATGAACTTTGCGTAAGGGGCTTCTGGGTATTTTCGGATCACGCCAGTATGGCTGTACGGCTTTTCGGCGCAACGGTTGGCACCTGGGGTCGACCCCGGTACCAGTGCGTGCCGTATGGCCGTGGGTGGGTAGGTGGCGGAACCCGTATAGCCGTTCGGGCGTTGCTTCAGCGTCCTGCCGGCGCACCAGTCGGTCGTAAGGCGCCTGGCAGGGCGCTGGCCGCTTCGAGCATCGCGCCATGAATGGCATTGGCCGAATCGGCTTCCAACAACCGTCCGAGCCTCGTCGGATTGCGGACTATCCAGGCGAGACGAGACAACCACCGCAAGTGAAGAGCGTCGTTCCGCAGTGCGAGGAGGAAGAAGATGTTGGTCTTACCCATGTCCGGCGAACCGAAGACCACGCCTTCAGGCGACCGACCCATGGCGATAAACTGCTTGGGAAATTTGTCGGATGCCCGACGCCTCGCATGGAGGAACGCGACACCTTCCGGAACGGCGGTCGGCACCAGGCGCTCGCGCGCCGCCAACGCCGCCTCGAGCCAGGCCTGGTCCTCGACCAGTCCGAGCGCGGTCACGTGCTCAGCCATGGCGTGGATGACCTCGGGACGGTTGCTGGCTTTGAGGTCGGGGATGATCTGGTCGACAGTGAAGATCTCTTCCATCGATGCGTCGATCACCTGGCTCGGTGAAGCGCCGGACGTCGCCACCGATTCCGATGCAAGCGTATCCAGGTATTCGTCGAGGAGTGCGCGCCGGAACCGCCATTGGCCGCCGATTTTGACCCCTGGGATCTTGCCCTCATGGGCGAGTCGTACGAGCGTGCGTTCTGCCAGCTTGAGGTACTCTGCGGCTTCCTTTGCGGTCAGATACGACTCCATGCGTTCCTCCCATGACCGACTGAATGCGGCACTAACTGGCTGAATACTCCTTTTTAGAAACGATGTCAAGGGGAATGCTGCACTTGCGTGGGTGGAGCCTGTGTGCTATCACGTACAGCGTTCGGTTCGCGGCGCAGGCCGATTCGAGCAATGGGTCGCAACACGGGAAGACGGCGGAAGACTCCGCAGTGAAGTCGCATCCGGTGAACCCGGGTGCGATTGGCGCTGTGGGGGCGGTCGGTGACCCGAGGCGTTGACCGCAGAGGTGGGTCTGACCCACGGACAAACCACAGGAGGGGAAGTCAATGGACGTAGAAGCGAAAGTCAAAGAAATCATCGTGCAACAGCTGGGTGTGGATGCCGAAAAGGTGACCCCCGACGCGTCATTCGTCGATGACCTCGGCGCCGACTCGCTCGATGTGGTCGAGCTGGTGATGGCGTTCGAGGAGGAATTCGGGGTCGAGATCCCGGATGAGGCGGCCGAGAAGATTGCGACCGTCAAAGACGCCAACGAGTTTTTGAAGCAGAATCTGGCCGGCTGATGTCGCGTCGGGTGGTGGTCACCGGGGTTGGCCTGATCTCGCCCCTCGGGATCGGGACTGAGCCCACCTGGGCCGGGCTGACTGCCGGCACCAGCGGAGTGTCCACCATCACGCGATTCGACACCACGGACTACCCGGTGCATATCGGGGCCGAGGTCAAGGGCTTCGAGCCCGGCAAGTGGATCGAGCAGAAGGAGGTCAAGAAATTTGACCTCTTCGTCCATCTTGCGCTCGCGGCGACCACCATGGCGCTCGAGAGTTCGGGGCTCGAGATCACCGATGAAAACGCCACCCGTGTCGGTGTGGTTATCGGATCCGGCATCGGTGGATTCCCGCTGATCGAACGGCAGCACGAAATCCTCCTGAATCGCGGTCCGAAGCGGGTCTCCCCGTTCTTCATTCCGGGCGCGATCATCAACATGTGCTCGGGTCTGATCAGCATCCGCACCGGTGCCAAGGGCCCGAACATGGCGACGTGTACGGCGTGCTCGACCTCGGCCCACGCCATCGGCGACGCCCTCCTCTATATCCGGCACGGCTACGCGGACGCCATTATCGCAGGTGGTTCTGAAGCGGTGACCTCTTCGATGCCGCTGGCGGGCTTTTCCTCGATGCGGGCGCTGTCGACCCGCAACGACGAGCCTGAGCGGGCGTCACGGCCCTGGGACAGGGACCGTGACGGTTTCGTCATCGGCGAGGGGTCGGGGATCGTCATCCTCGAGGAGCTCGAACATGCGAAACGGCGCGGGGCGCCGATTCTCGCCGAGGTCCTCGGTTTCGGGATGAGCTCGGACGCGTTCCATATCTCGGCCCCGGCAGAAGACGGCGACGGTGCTATCAGGGCGATGCAGGGCGCCCTCGACGATGGGTCCCTCAACGCGGAGGACGTCGACTACATCAACGCGCACGGCACCGCGACGCAGGCCGGTGATATCGTCGAGACGATTGCCGTCAAGGGCGTCTTCGGTGATCACGCCCACAAGCTGATGTTGTCGTCCACGAAGTCGATGACCGGTCATCTGCTCGGCGCCGCCGGCGGTCTCGAGTTCGGGATCTCGGTGTTATCGCTGGTCAACGGCGTCGCGCCGCCGACCATCAACCTCGACAACCCGGATCCCGAGAACGATCTCGATTACGTTGCCCATACCGCCCGCGAGGCCGACATCAAGGTCGCGCTGACCAACTCCTTCGGCTTCGGCGGCACCAACGCCTGCTTGGCGGTCGGCCGCTTCGACTGAAGATGCCCAACCCACAGCCTTTTTTCGCCTGAGCCGGTAAACGGGGGCAGCAATGACTCGGCTCGGACAATCCTGGATCAAGGAAATCGCCCGGTTTTCCAGCAGGGTCGACCTCTACAACTTCGGACGTTGGCTGGTGCTGGCGATGATGGTTGGTGTGGTCGCGGGTCTCGGCGGCACGCTGCTGACATGGGGCATCGAGTGGATCTCTTCGGGTCTGCTCGGAAGCGTTGTCGGCTTTCACGTACCTGGCCATGGAGGGTCAGACATCGTCGCATGGAGCATGCCCGAACGGCCGTGGCTGCTGCTCGTGGTGCTCCCTTTGGCAGGCCTCTTGGTCGGCAAACTCGTACAGACCTTCGCCCCTGAAGCCGAGGGCCACGGCACCGACGCGGTGATCAATGCCTACCACCGCGGGCGGGCTGTGCTTCGCAAGCGGGTCATTCCGGTCAAACTCCTTTCTTCGATGCTGACCATCGGCTCGGGCGGCTCGGCCGGACGCGAGGGCCCGGTGGCGCAGGTCGGCGCCGGATTCGGCTCCTACCTCGCGGATGTACTGCATCTTGGTTATCATGATCGCCGCGTCCTGGTGGTCTCGGGTGTAGCGGCGGGTATCGGCGGTATGTTCCGCGCACCGCTCGGCGCCGCCCTCTTTGCGGTCGAGGTCCTGTACTCGGACCCGGACTTCGAGTCCGAAGCGCTCATCCCGGCCATCATCTCGTCGATCGTGTCCTACGTGGTCGTCGCCTCGCTCACCGGGTGGGACGCCATCTTTCACACCGCCGCCGTGCGTTTCGCACGCCCCCACGAGCTCGTCGCCTATCTCGCGCTCGGAATGGTGGTGGCCGCAGTCGGCTATATCTACGTCAAGGTCTTCTACGGCATGCGGGACAGGTTCTTCCGCCCGATGCCGATCCCAAGCTGGACCAAGCCCGCAGTTGGCGGCCTGCTTCTGGCGGTGCTCGCACTCGCCGTGCCACAGGTTCTCGGCGGCGGCTACGGCTGGTTGCAGCTCACCATGGACAACCAGCTTCCACTCAAGATCCTGGTCCTGTTGCTGCCGGCCAAGATCCTCGCGACCTCGTTCACCATTTCTTCCGGTGGTTCGGGCGGCGTCTTTGCACCGTCGCTGGTCATTGGCGGCGTCACCGGAGCGATCTTTGCCGACCTCTTTTCGCGCGTTGCACCCCAGCTCGCACCGCCGACGGCCGCCTGCGTGCTGGTCGGTATGGGCGGTTTCTTTGCCGGCGTCGCCAAGGTGCCGATCGCATCCCTGGTCATGGTCGCTGAGATGAGCGGCTCCTACGGTCTCCTAGTGCCGATGATGCTGGTGTCGTCGGTCGCGTACCTTCTGACGCGCGGGGTCAGCATCTACGAAGCACAGGTCCCTGGTCGCATCGACTCGCCAGCCCACCTGGGCGAATTCCAGATTGACGTCCTCGAGCGCCTGACTGTGGCCGAGGTCATGGATCCTGACCAGGAAGTCATTTCGGTGCCGAGCGGTGCTTCGTTCGAGACGGTGTTGGAGCTCGTCGCCGATTCCAATCAGTACGCCTTCCCGGTGGTCCAGGCCGACGGTGAGGTCGAGGGGATGTTCAGCATCAACGATGTGCGCCGCGTCATGGCCACGCCCGAAGTATGGCCGCTCCTGGTCGCTTCAGATCTGGGTGTCACCGCCCGGGGAATGGCCTATCTCGTGCCTGACGACGATCTCCACACCGCAGTCCAGCGCTTCACCGCCCTCCAGCGGGAAATCCTCCCGGTCCTCGATGGCCCACCGCCGGCGCCGGTGATTGGCCTTCTCCGCCACCACCAGGTCATGGAAGCCTACGACCGCGAGGTCCACCGTCTGCGCGAAGAGAACGCCGATTGAGAGGCGACGATGAGGCGCGAGTTGCTGCTTCGGCAGCCTCAATGAGACGCGCGTTGCGGCATCGGCGATACAGATGCCACTCGTCGCATTGTTTGCCTCGAGGACGTGACCGGTTGAATTGCGGTCGAGTCAAACAATGCGACGGGTGGCACCTCGCACGTCGAAGCGAGAGACGCAATAGCAGGGTGGCGATGCTAAACTACCCGCTGTGAATACCCATTCATTTCCCACACAATTCAAAGAAGGAGGCAAGTCGTGAACTGTATTGTGTGCATGACCAGCGTGCCGGACACGGCATCGGTCATCAAGGTCGGAGGCGACGGCAAGAGCATCGACGAGTCGGGCATCAAGTGGATCGTCTCGCCGTACGACGAGTATGCCCTCGAGGAGGCGTTGCAGATCACCGAGGCCAAGGGTGGAGAGGTCACGGTCGTGACGTACGGTCCGGATCGCGCCGAGGCGGCGCTGCGCGATTGTCTGGCCCGGGGAGCGCACCAGGCGGTGCACATCCTTGGTGGCGAGGCGACCCTGGGCGATAGTTACACCATTGCCAAGGTGCTGGCGGCCGCCATCAAGGACCGCGCGTACGACCTCGTGCTGTGTGGTTTCAAGGGCGTCGGGACCGACTGCGGCCAGGTTGGCTCGATGCTAGCGGAACTCCTCGACGTGCCGCACGTGGTCAACGTCGTCGAGCTCGAGGTCGGCGACGGTTCGCTGACCGCAGGGCGTGACGTCGAGGGGGGCAGGGAAAACCTGGAGAGCCCGCTCCCGGCCTTGATCACCTGTCAGAAGGGCCTCAACGAACCTCGCTATGCCGCCCTCAAGGGCATCATGGCCGCCAAAAAGAAGCCGGTCGACAAGGTCGAGATCGCAAGCCTCGGCGTCGACGAAGGCTCAGGTGGGTTTTACAGGGTCGAGAATCTGGAGCTGCCGCCAGCCAAGGCGGCGGGAACCATCATCCAAGGCGAGGACGATGCGGCAGCGGCCGCGGGCGAGCTCGTGAAACTCCTTCGCGAAGAAGCGAAGGCGATTTAGGGAGGCGATGATGGCTGGCATTCTCGTTTTTGTAGAGCAGCGCAATTCTGAAGTTCGCAAGGCCTCCCTCCAGGCCCTGTCGGAAGCCAAGCGGCAGGGTGGTGCGGTGAGCGCAGTCCTGCCCGGATCCGGGGTTGGCGATGCGGCCGCCGGGCTCGGCGCCTGGGGTGCCGACAAGGTGTACGTTGCGGACGACCCGAACCTTGGACTGTACTCGTCCGATGGCTACGCGGAAGTGGTCCTCAAGGCGGCCGAGCAGGCGCAGCCGAACGCCATCTTCTTTGCCGGCACCGCCATGGGCCGCGACCTGGCGCCAACGGTTGCGGCTCGACTCGGGGTCGGCGCGATCCCGGACGCCGTCGATCTGGCACTGAATGGAGACAGCTTCAGCGTCCGTCGGCCAGTCTATTCGGGCAAGGCCATCGCGACCGTCGACACTGCTGGCAATACGCCGCAGGTGATCAGCCTGCGCCCCAATGTCTTTGCCGCCGAAGAGGTTGGTGGAGCGGGCGAAGCTGTGGCCCTCGACGGCCTCTCACTCTCGATCCGCGCGGTGGTCAAAGAGCTGGTCGAGGCGGCGGGCGGCGAGATCGACGTGGCCGAAGCGGATGTCATCGTCTCTGGCGGGCGCGGCATCAAGGGACCCGAGAATTTCGCCCTCATCAAATCGCTGGCCGATGCCCTCGGTGGAGCGGTCGGGGCGTCGCGTGCGGCGGTCGATGCAGGCTGGATCGAGCACTCCCACCAGGTCGGCCAGACCGGCAAGGTAGTGAGCCCCTCGCTGTACATTGCCGCGGGCATTTCGGGCGCCATCCAACACCTCGCCGGCATGTCGTCTTCGAAGGTGATCGTGGCCATCAACAAGGATCCGGATGCGCCGATCTTCAAGGTTGCCGATTACGGAGTCGTGGGTGACCTCTTTGATGTGATTCCACCAATGGTCGAGGCTATCGAGGCGCTCTAAGTCCAATCCGATCAGCAGCAACCAACGGCGGGCTTTGGCCCGCCGTTCTTTACCCGTGCCCGTGCCCGAAGGCCTCCAATGAGGCGCGCGTTGGGGCATCGACGACGCAGGTGCCACCCGTCGCATTGTTTGACTCGACCTCGATGCAACCGGCGACACCTTTGCGCAAACAATGCGACGAGTGGCACCTTCCTCGCCGAAGCGAGAAGCGCTGACCGCGTCGAGCGATCTGTCCAATTCAGAAAATCACCCCTCAATCCCGCCGTCGTGGTATATTTCCGGCTCGTGTGGCACGCCACGGAGGCAATCTGGACCTGCAGACTCTGATTCTCGATCTCCAACGTTACTGGGCTGACTGCGGCTGCATCATCCAGCAGCCGTACGATGTCGAGGTGGGGGCGGGGACCATGCATCCGGAAAGCTTTCTGCGGGTCCTTGGACCGGAGCCCTACCGAGTCGCCTTCGTCCAGCCGTCGCGTCGTCCGGCGGACGCCCGCTACGGCGAGAATCCATTTCGCCTCGGACGTCACCTCCAGCTGCAGGTGATCCTCAAGCCTTCTCCGGACGACGTGCAGGAGATGTACCTGAAATCCCTCGGTGTACTGGGGATCGACCCGGCTGTCCACGACATCCGCTTTGAGGAGGACAACTGGGAATCGCCGACCCTCGGCGCCTGGGGCGTCGGTTGGCAGGTTCTGCTCGACGGCATGGAGATCACACAATTCACCTACTTTCAGCAGGCGGGCGGTATCGATCTCGCGCCGATCTCGGCCGAGCTCACTTATGGGCTAGAGCGCATCGCGATGTTTCTACAGCGCAAGGACTCGATCTACGACATCGAGTGGGGTAGTGGCGTTTCGTACGGCGCGGTGCGGTTGGAGGATGAGCGCGAGGCCTCGGTTTACGGTTTCGAGGTCGCCGATGTTGAAATGCTCAGGCGCCACTTCGAGGACTGGGAAGCGGAAGCGAAACACTGTCTCGAGCACGAGCCGCCGCTCGTCATCCCGGCCCTCGAGGCGGCCCTCAAGACCTCCCATCTTTTCAATCTCCTCGACGCACGGGGCGCGATCTCGGTGACCGAAAGGGTCGGCCTCATCGCGAGGGTCCGCCGCAAGGCGGTCGCCGCGGCGCGCGCGTATCTCGAGCAACGCGAGGCCCTCGACTTCCCGCTCGCCGGTGGTCTGAACATACCGAGTGGGGAAGTCGACTGATGGCGACCTTTCTGCTCGAGATCCGCACCGAGGAGATCCCGGCGGCGGCCCTCCCTGGGGCTCGGCGCCAGCTCGAAGAGCTCTTCGCCGGACAACTCACTGAGGCGGGTTACGCCGATTTCGAAATCGTGCCTCTTTCGACCTCGCGCCGGCTGTCGGCGGTGGTGAAGAACCTGCCAGGCCGTCAAGCCGATCGCACCGAGGAGCTGATTGGTCCGCCTGTGAGCATGGCCGTCGCTGCCGACGGCAAGCCGACACCGGCCGGAGAGGGATTCGCACGCAAGGTCGGCCTGCCATTTGGCGAGATGGGCCGGGTCGAGACCGACAAGGGCGAGTACCTCACCGCAACGATTATCCACACAGGACGCGCCACATCGGAGATTCTCGCTGAGATCGTGCCTGTGGTGGTGACGGCCCTCCGCTTTCCCAAGACGATGCGGTGGGGCGACGGGACCCACATCTTCGTGCGCCCTGTGCACGGAGTGGTGGCGCTGCTCGACGACGAGGTCGTTCCTTTCCACATCTTCGGTGTCGCGGCGGGCCGAACCACCGTCGGCCATCGGGTCCACTCGCCGGAGAGCTTCGAGTTCGAGTCGGCTGACGGCTACGCGGACATCATGATCGATCACGGCGTGGTAGTGGATCCTGCAGACCGCCGGCAACGGCTCGAAGAGCTCGCCGAGACCCTTGCCTCGGCAGCCGGCGCCCGGGTCCATCCGGATCCCGAGCTCATGGCCGAGCACGTAGAGCTGGTGGAGTGGCCCGGCCTGATCGCCGGCTCGTTTGAAGAGCGATTCCTCGAGCTGCCGCCGGAGGTGGTCGTCACCAGCCTCCGTCACCACCAGAAGTGCTTGATCCTCGAAAACGGTGACAACGGTCTGCAAAACGCCTTCATCGGGGTTATCGACCGCAAGGATGATCCGGAGGGACTGATTCGTCAGGGCAACGAGTGGGTCATGGGTGCCCGCCTCGCGGATGCCGGGTTCTTTTTCGCGGAAGATCGGAAACGGAGCCTCGCGGACCTGGTGCCGGGTCTCGACAGCCTCGAGTTTCACCGGGTGTTGGGTTCGCTGGCGGACAAGGCGGCCCGCGTCGGGGAGCTGGCGACGACCATCGCCGACGCCGTCGGCGCTGAGGTCGATCGTGACATCCTGCGCTCGGCCGCTCGGCTCGCCAAGGCCGACCTCCTGACCCACATGGTGGGGGAGTTCCCCGAGCTGCAGGGCGTCATGGGTGGCCACTACCTGCGCCTTGAAGGGGCGTCCGACGAGCTGTGGACGGCGTTACGGGACCACTACCGACCGGTCGGCTTCGACGGCGCGGTGCCGGATTCGGTTATCGGCATGCTCCTGGGGGCGGCCGACCGGCTGGACACGGTCGCCGGGCTTTTCACCTTGGGCGAACGGCCGTCGGGCTCCAAGGACCCGTTCGGTCTCCGGCGTGCCGCCCAGGGCGCAGTCAAGATCGTTGCTGAGGCGGGGTGGGAGATCGATTTCGCCGAGATGATCAAAGCCGCAGCACGCGCGGTGGCCGATGACGCGGACGACAGCGAGGAAACGGTTGTCGATGCCGTCACGACCTTTGTGGCCGACCGGGTGAGACGGTGGCTGACCGATGTGATCGGTGTTTCCGGCGATACTGCGGACGCGGTCATGGCGGCCGACTGGTCGAATCTGCCAGCGGCCGTCGTTCGTGCACGGGCGCTGGAGCGGGTGCGCGGCTCCGAGAACTTTCGAACCCTCGCCCTCGCCTTCAAAAGGGTGCGCAACATCACCGACGGTCAGCCCGATCGCGGTGTCGATTCGGAACTCTTCGAAACGGCCGAGGAGCGCGAGCTCTATGCGGCGACCGAGGAGTTTGCGCGACAGCTTGAGGGCCTGCTCCCGAGGAAGAAGGTCGAAGAGGCTTTTTTGGCCATGGAACCGATCGCCGAAATCCTCGAGCGCTTCTTTATCGAAGTGCTCGTGATGTGTGAGGACGAGCGCATCCGCGACAACCGGATCGCGCTCTTGAAGCATTTGGGACGACATTTCATGGATCTTGCAGATCTCTCGAAGCTGCAGATCGAAGGAGGAGAGTAGTGGGCGACGCGAAGTATGTGTACTCGTTTGGCGGCGGCACCGCCGACGGCCAGGCGGAGATGAAAAACCTTCTCGGCGGCAAGGGCGCCAATCTGGCCGAAATGGCCAGCCTCGGCATCCCGGTGCCGGCCGGGTTCACGCTGACGACCGAGGTGTGCACCTATTATTACGAACACGATCAGACCTACCCGACGACCCTCGAAGCCGAGGCCGACGCGGCGATGGCCAAGGTCGAGAAGATCATGGGCACCAGATTCGGCGACCCCAATGATCCTCTCCTGGTGTCAGTGCGCTCGGGCGCGCGTTCCTCGATGCCCGGAATGATGGAGACTGTCCTCAACTGCGGTCTGTGCTCGGCGACGATCCCCGGTTTGATCGCCAAGACCGGCAACCCGCGGTTCGTGCACGACGCCTATCGGCGTCTCATCATGATGTACTCCGACGTGGTGATGGAAAAGGCCGCCGGCGTCGAGGTCAAGGAGGGCCAGGGCATCCGCCAGCAGCTCGACCGCATGCTGGAGGACGTCAAGGAGAAGGGCGGATATGCGACCGACGCCGACATCTCGGCCGAGGATCTCGAGAAGCTTGCCAACAGCTTCAAGGCCAGAGTCAAAGAAGTGCTCGGCAGGGAGTTCCCTGACGATCCGAAAGAGCAACTGTGGGGCGGCATCGGAGCCGTTTTCTCGTCTTGGAACGGGAAACGCGCCGTTTCCTACCGCCGCATCGAAGGCATCCCCGATGACTGGGGCACTGCCGTCAATGTCCAGGCGATGGTCTTCGGCAACATGGGGGACGACTCGGCAACTGGCGTCGCATTCACTCGCAACCCTGCCACCGGCGACAACAAGTTTTACGGCGAGTGGCTGGTCAACGCTCAGGGCGAGGACGTTGTGGCTGGAACCCGCACCCCCAACCCGCTCAACGAGGACACCAAGAACGAGCAGAACGAGCACCTCCCGTCGCTGCAGGTGGCGATGCCTGAGGTCTATGAGCAGCTCTTCGGCATTCGCAACCAGCTTGAAGAGCACTACCGCGACATGCAAGACATCGAGTTCACGATCCAGGACGGACGCCTGTGGATGCTGCAGACCCGGGTCGGCAAGCGCACCGGCACCGCGGCCCTTAACATGGCCATGGACATGCTGTCAGAGGGTCTGATCGACAAGGCGACCGCGGTCCTGCGGGTCAAACCCGAACAGCTGGACGAACTTCTCCACCCGATCGTCGACCCTGCTGCTGAAGCGAAAGCCGAGCTCATCGCCAAGGGCCTCCCTGCTGGTCCCGGCGGTGCCTACGGCCAGATCGTGTTCTCGGCCGATGATGCCGTGAAATGGAACAAAGCCGGCAAGACCGTGCTGCTGGTCCGCGAAGAGACCAACCCAGAGGACGTCGAGGGCATGCGCGCGGCGGTCGGCATCCTCACCGGACGTGGTGGCATGACCTCACACGCGGCGTTGGTCGCACGCGGCTGGGGCAAGTGCTGTATCGTCGGCGCCGGCGCCCTCGATATCGACGTCGTCGGCAAGACCATCAAGGTGGACGGCAAGACGTTCGCAGAGGGCGATGTGCTGACCCTCAACGGCACCCGCGGTCTGGTCTACGTCGGAGAGCTCGACATGATCGATGCCACCGAGAATCCTCGCTTCCTCGACTTCATGAAGCTCGCCGACGATATCCGGGTAATGAATGTACGGACCAACGCCGAGACGCCCGAGGACGCCGGCATCGCCATCGAGTTCGGAGCCGAGGGCATCGGTCTCTTCCGGACCGAGCACATGTTCTACGGCACCGGATCCGAGGAGCCGCTCTTCATCCTTCGTAAGATGATCATGGCGGATTCGGAGGCCGAACGCCGGGCGACCCTCGACGAACTCTACCCCTTCGTCAAGCGCGACATGAAGGCGACCCTCGTGGTCATGGGCGAAAGGCCCGTGACCTTCCGCCTGCTTGACCCGCCGCTGCACGAATTCGTTCCCCAGAACGAGGCCGAGCGCAAGGACCTCGCCGACGCCCTCGGGGTCACTGCGGAGGAGCTCGAACGCCGGGCGGACGAGCTGCACGAGCTCAATCCAATGATGGGCCACCGCGGCGTCCGCCTCGGCATCACATTTCCCGAGATCTCCGAGATGCAGTTCCGAGCGATTCTCGAGTCGGCCGCTGAACTCCGCCAGGAAGGCAAGACGTGCTTCCCCGAGATCATGGTCCCGGTAACCTGTGCCAAGGAAGAGCTCGATGCCCAGCTCGAGCTCGCTCGAAAGGTCCACGCCGAGGTCTGCGCCAAATACGGCGTCGACTCGGTCGAGCACCTCTACGGCACCATGATCGAGATTCCGCGTGCCGCGCTCACTGCGGACGATATCGCCGAGACCTGTGAGTTCTTCAGTTTCGGGACCAACGACCTGACGCAGATGACCTTCGGTTTCTCGCGCGACGACATGGGCGGTTTCCTGCCCGAATACCTCGACAAGAAAATCCTGCCGGTCGATCCCTTCCAGGTTCTCGACCGCGACTCGGTTGGGGTGCTGGTCAAGACCGGCATCGACAAGGGCCGCTCGACCCGCCCCGACCTCAAGGTCGGGATCTGTGGGGAGCACGGCGGCGAGCCGAACTCGGTCGAGTTTTGCCACTTGGTCGGCATGAACTACGTCAGCTGCTCGCCCTACCGGGTGCCGATCGCCCGCCTCGCGGCCGCGCAGGCCCAGATCAACCACCCGCGCAAGTAGACAACTTCGACGTATCGATCAACAACCCGCGTTCTCCGGAGCGCGGGTTTTTCTTGTCCCGGCGTAGCCCGTAGGGCGAAGCCGGATCCCGTCTCCGTGCCCGTCTCCGCCTCCGTGCCCGGATACCCGCCCACCGCGGTCTTCAACCGTGGCCACGCGTATTTGGTGCTCGGTGCCTAGCCCGCATATCTCATCCGCTGCGCGCCGCAAGCGCCGCGCGGGCGGGCATCAGAAACGATGAAAGCGGCCTGGGGCACGTCTCGCTTTTCATCCCACCCCCTCCCCCCGCTCACCCACCCTCAGAAATCCTCGTTGGCCACCGCCCGGCCACCCTCTCCCCGAGGATTTCTGAGGGAAGAGAGTATTTCAGAGCTGGTGCCGGAGTCGCTCCCGCTTCTTCAATGTAAATGTAAGATGCCAAGACGAGGTGAATCATGAACAGAAAGCAGCTCGGATCAGTCCTTATGTGCTTCGTGTTCATTGCAACAGCGTGCGGAGCTCAGAGCCCGCCGCTGGCCAAACCCACACTTCAGATCCTCACTGACGTGCCGTCCGAGATCGACCCCGATGCCCGCTATCTCTTCTATCTCCACGGGGCGATCATCGAGCGAGCAGGGGTGCGGCCGACCCATCCGGAGTTCGGGGTCTACGAGTACCAACAAATCCTGGAAGTATTCGCCGAGCGCGGTTTTGTGGTGATCTCGGAGGCCCGTCCGGCGGGTACGGACGCGACGAGGTACGCGGCAACGGTCGCCGACCAGGTGCGTGCGCTGCTCGCGTCGGGCGTTCCGCCTCGGCATGTCACCGTGTTGGGTTTTTCGAAGGGCGGTGCCATCGCCATCATCTCCTCGTCGCTGCTTGCGAACCGGAAGGTCAACTTCGTGTTCATGGCTGCATGCGGGCCGTGGCTGGCCTCGAGGCCGGAGATAGTTCCTCACGGCCGGTTGCTCGCCCTGCGCGAAGCGTCGGACGGGCTCGTCGGATCGTGCGAGGGGCTCTTCGCGCGGGCGGCCGGAGACGGCGAGCACGAAGAGATCACGCTCGAGCTTGGAGGCGGCCACGGTGCTTTCTACCGCCCACGACCGGAGTGGATCGATCCCGTTGTCGAGTGGGCGTCGGTGGAGTAACTTCCAGGTGCGCCGCCGGCGGATCGATCAGGCGGAGACGGGGCGGGCGATGAGGACGCGGTCACCGGTTCGTGTCGCCATGACCTGCCACTCGGTGCCGCTATGGCAGAAGCTGTCGCCGAGGGTGGCCGACTCGGGCAGCTCGAGAATCTCCACCTGGGGTCCGCTGTCGAGCTCGAAGATCACGACGCGAGGTCGCCTCAGTTGGGTCTCGGTGATGCCCAGTCTCTCCGACCGTGTTGGCGAATCAGGGTGATCGTGTGGACTCACTCTTTGCCTCGGCATCACATGTAGCAAAAAATATGCCCGCCACACCCACCATGAATGACCGTGGATATCAGTGTATTGGGCCTTTGGTTTCGGGAACCCGAATTCCTCGAACGGTGTTCCGAACACTTCACGTCGCGATCACCGAAGTGGACAGTGCGTGTCCTTGAGGTGGCGACGAGTTCTTACAGCTGTCTCGGCGTGCCGAAACGGTATCCGAGAAACGCGAGCGCCGACTTTCGTTTTCCGAACCCGCCCGTGAAGGTCAGGTCCCAGTGCTTGCCGATTCCGGCCCGCATGCCGATGTGGTAGTTCCAGGGTTCCGCCTGATGGAGCTCCACATAATAGGGAACCTCACCGAGGAACGGCATCTCCCAGATGCCCTCATGTGTCTCTTCAGCCTTCTGGTACATGGCGCCAACCCACACCGCCGCACCACCGAAAACGAGGCCGACATTCGGAGTCAGCACCTGACCACTGACGCTCGAGGACGTGACGTCGAGGTCGGTCCAGGTCGCATCGTAGGTGAGGCTCGCGAACCATTTCTTCCCGCCCACCGCCAGGGTGGCGCCCCCACCGTACACGAATCCCGTGTACTCGACCTTGAGGTCGTTGAGGAGGATCGGCAAACCGAGGTCCACATTGCTGAGTTTGACGGTGGTTTCGCCATCGATATAACCGCCGAGAGCGTAGATGTTGAGGAAGGGGAGGACCCAGTAGTCGAACTTGAAATGGTAGCTGTTGGTTGTGTTCTGAATCTCCAGGCCCTCAGCTGCACCGATGTCGAGGCCGGCCAGCGGAACCTGCAGCTCGACAATGTCGTATGGCTGGCTCTGGCTGTATAGAGTGAGCCCGAATCCCCACGGCATGGGCATCCGGGGTCCGCTACTGGGAATGACTGGTTCCTGGGCCCAAATTGGAGTCGATGCCGCGACAAAAAGGATCGCGGCCGTGAGCAGAGACAGCGTGATGGCTCGTTTCAAAAGACCCTCCTCTCCTCGCTCGAAAGTACCGATGTGACACATCCCCCTCTACGGGGCGCCAGTCCATATCATTGATTCGGGAAGAGTGTAGCGCAGATCAATGCCCCCAGACCAGATCTTTGATGGCGTAGAATGCGACGAGCGAGGAGGAACGAGTGGTACTAGACGGGCCTGGCATCCTTTTCATCGTCTCGTCGCCCTCGGGTGGCGGCAAGACGACTCTGATCCGTGAGACCATCAATTGTCTGGCCGAACACGACATCGTCGGCCACTTCTCGATCTCCCACACGACCCGACCGGCGCGGCCAAAAGAGACCGATGGTGTGGATTACCACTTTGTCGACGACAAGAGCTTTGAGCGGATGGTTCAGAATGGCGAATTCCTGGAATGGGCGGAGTACGCCGACTATCGCTACGGAACCTACCGCCAGGCGGTGGAGGAGCAGTTGGCGGTGGGTTGCGACGTCTTCCTCGATATCGAGGTCCAGGGCGCGAACCAGGTCAAGACCCTGATGCCCGAGGTGGTCAAGGTATTCGTCTACCCGCCGTCGTACGAGGTCCTCGAAACCCGCCTCAAGGAGCGGCGTCAGGACCCGCCGGAGGCCATCCAGAGACGGCTGCAGTGGGCTTTACGCGAGTTTCAGGTCGCGGGAGAGTTTGATTATGCTATTATCAACGACCGTCTCGGGGAGGCAGTGAACGCCCTGTTCGGCATCTGCATCGCCGAGCACCAGAAACCGACCCGAATGAAGGCCCGTTTGGACGCCATTCGCAGAGCGTTTCAAGAATCGCTCGAGAAGGACTTCGCCCCATGATTGAGTTGCCCAAAGAGTTCGACTCCATTTTTCGCTACATCGTCGTGGTCTCGCAACGCGCCGAGCAGATCATCAACGGCGCCAAACCGCGGACCGAGAGCCGGCACGCGAAACCGACCCTGAAAGCGCGTGACGACGTCGAGGCCGGCGAGGTCACCTGGCGCATCCTGACCCAGGAGGAGCTCGACGCCCACCGTCAAGCGCTGGTCGAGCAGTTCCGCGCCGAGGTCGACGCGGCCAGCGAGCGACCGAGCACGGGGCCGATCCCGGATGTGTTGCCGACCTCTTCCGTGAAAGGCATTGTGGACGATGACGAAGAGCGAGACGACGAGCTCGAGCGGCTGCAGCGCCTGCTCGGCATGACGCGGTCCACCGGCGTGGCCGATGACGTCGACGAAGAAGACGATGATGACGACGACGATGAGAGTGCCGACGACGATCTGGACGTTGAGGAGGAGGACTGAGCTCCTGTGTTCCTTGACGGCCGCGGGACTGTCCGTGCCCGCGGCCCTGTGAGAAGACGTCTGGTCGAATGAGGGCCAAGGACCTCAACCGTTACCTCGGTGACCTCGGCTGGCGCCGGTCGCCGATCCCCCCCGGCTCGAAAACGCCGTCCGGTGGCGGTACGTCCGCCCATGGAGAGACGCTGGAATCTCTTGCCGCCGCCGCTGCCGGCTGCACGTTGTGCCGGCTCAGCGAGAAGCGCCAGACCGTGGTCTTCGGCGAGGGCGACCCGAAGGCGCGAGTCATGTTCATCGGCGAAGGTCCCGGGGCCGAGGAGGACCGCACCGGCCGACCTTTTGTGGGACAGGCCGGGCGATTGCTCGACCGGATGATCTTCGCGATGGGATTCGAGCGCGAAGAAGTCTATATCGCCAACGTCGTCAAGTGCCGGCCGCCCGGGAACCGGGACCCCAAGGACGAAGAAGTGGCGGCCTGCGCCGCCTACCTTGACCGCCAAATCGAACTCATCGGACCCGAAGTCATCGTGGCGCTTGGCAAACCGGCCTCACGCCGCCTCACCGGCACCAACAAACCGATGGGAGCCCTCCGCGGACACTGGTCGTCCTACCGTGACACACCGCTGATGCCGGTCTTCCACCCCGCCTATCTTCTCCGCAAACCGAAAGCCAAACGGGAGGCATGGGAAGACCTGAAGTTGGTGATGGCGCGGCTGCGGGCGCTCGAATAGAACTTTTCTCAACGCCACCGAGCAGCAGGAGCCACCTTTCGCATTGTCTGCCTCCAGGGCAGACCCCTTTGGGGTGGCCGATTCCAGACAATACGAAAGATGGCACCTTGCGATGCTCAGTGAGTCGCGCTTTTCTCGGAGCCTTCTCGCTATCGATCGCGCTCCAGATAGCGGAGGAACTCCCCGTCGGTCGACAGCAACAGGATCGTGCTCTTGTCCATCGTATGGGTGTAGACCTCCATAGTCTTCAGGAACCGGTAGAAGTCGGGGTCACGGTTGTAGGCGCCGGCGTAGATGTCGGCTGCCTCGGCGTCGGCCTTGCCTTTGATTTCCTGAGCCTGGCGGTAGGCCTCGGAGGTGATCTTCTGGAGATCACGGTCCTTGTTGCCGTTGATGCGAGCCGCTTCCCCGGCACCCTCGGAGCGATACTCCTCGGCGATGCGTTTTCGCTCGGAGATCATTCGCTCGTAGACCTTCGGACGATCGACCTCGGCGTAGTTCGTGCGCTTAAATTGGAAATCGAGGATCTCGATGCCGAGGACCGCGGTTCGCGTGGAGGCGTTGTCCAGGACTTCCTTCTCCAGTTTCACGCGGCCGGCGATGATTTGATGGGATCCCTCCTCGAGCGCGGACGAGACCGTGAACTCGCGGTTGGTGGAACGGACGACCTCGATCAGATTGTGATTGGCGATGGTGTTGCGGGTCTCACCATCGAGAATGTCATCGAGGCGGGATTGGGCGCCGCGCTCGTCACGGAGGCGCTGGAAGAACAGCAGGGGGTCGGTGATCCGCCAACGCGCGTAGGTGTCAACGTAGATGAAACGCTTGTCCTTTGTCGGCACCTCGTTGGGCTCACCGTCCCACTCAAGGAACCGTTTATCGAAGAAATTGGCCTTCTGGATGAAGGGGGTCTTGACCTTGAGGCCGGGCGTGGTGATGGGCTGGCCGACCGGCTTGCCGAACTGGGTAATGATGACCTGCTGTGCCTCGTTGACGACGAAGAAGGCACCGCCGACAGCGGCGATCGCGAGCAGGATGACAACGGCGACCAGAAGGAGGGAGAGCTGTTTCATGGCTTCACCTCCGTCCCGCCCAGTTGGAGGAGCGGCAGCACGCCTTCCAAGCTGTTGTCGAGCAGGATCTTGCGTTCCATGGCCGGGTAGATGGACTCCATCGTCTCCAGGAAAATCCGCCGGCGGGTCACCTCTGGCGCACGACGGTAGGCCGAGTAGACCTCCTCAAAGAGCGCGGCGTCGCCCTTGGCACGGTTGACGCGGTCGATCGCATATCCGTGGGCCTGTTCGATGACCTGAGCCGCCTCTCCACCCGCTTTCGGAATGATCCGGTTGTACTCTCCGCGAGCTTCATTGATCGATCTCTCGCGTTCCTGTTCGGCCTGGTTGACCTCGTTGAACGACGGTTTCACAGGGTCCGGCGGGTTCACGTTCTGAAGCACGATCTGGTCGACGACGATCCCGGTCTCATAACGGTTGCAGAGCTCCTGCAGCCTGAGCTTGACCTCATCCTCGATTTCCAACCGGCCGACGGTGATGACCTCGTCCACTGACCTGTCGCCGACCACCCCACGCATGACGGCCTCGTTCATGTCGCGAAACGTCTTGGTGACGTTGCGGACCTTGAAGAGGTACTTGTAGGGATCGTCGACCCGGTACTGGGCGATCCACTCCACAACTGCGACATTGAGGTCGCCTGTGAGCATCAGCGATTCGAATTCGAAGTTGCGGTCGGTGTATCGGGTGCGGACCCCGGCCTCCGCGGTCTGGAAACCGAACTCCTGTTTGAGCTGGCGCTGGACGGGCACCTTGAGTACCTGCTCGACGGGTGCCGGCATCTTGAAATTGAGTCCCGGGTCGGCGGTGCGGTTGTATTTCCCGAAGCGGAGGACGATTCCGACCTCCTCGGGCTGGATCGTGAAGACGATGCTGAACGCGATCGCCAGCCCGATCAAAACCAACACGCCGGTAAGGATGACCCTGATCGGCGGTTTTCCGGGGCGGAAATTGCCGATATCGATCACGCGAGGTTCGTTGGAATCCATACTCATCCCCTTTCGAGGCCGGTTGTGTGTTTGTTTGGAGACGCCACGTTCGGAAGTGTACCGCAGTTGAATGAGGAATGAGGAATGAGGAATGAGGAATGAGAAATGAGGAATTCCCACCCGCCCGGTATTTGGAGACGCCTTTTTGGGTGGGTTGGCGGCATTCCTAATTCCCAACTCCTAATTCCAGAAGGGGCTTACCCGTCCTGTTTGTCTTCGCCAGCGTCTATGGGTGCGGTGCGAAGGCTGAGCTTGCCGTCTTCGACGTCCAGCTGAATTCGAGTTCCAGGTCCGACCTCGCCCGAGAGTACCATTCGCGCGAGCGGGTCCTGTACGAGACGTTGGATGGTACGTTTGAGCGGCCGCGCGCCGAAGTCGGGGTCGAAACCTTCGTGGGCCAGCAACTTTGCTGCTGCGGCGGTCGCCTCCACCTCGAGACCCTGGTCGGCCAGCAGCCGGTTGAGGTTGGCGAGCTGGATGTGGACGATCTTCTCGACATCTTCCTCTGAGAGCCGGTGGAAGATCAGGATCTCATCGATGCGATTGAGAAACTCGGGACGGAAGTGTTGCTTGAGCTCCGCCTCGACCAAGGTCGTCATGCGCTCACGCTCCGACTCGGGAAGGTCCCGGATGACATGTGAAGCGATGTTCGAGGTCATGATGACGACCGTGTTGCGGAAGTCCACCGTCCGGCCCTTGCCGTCGGTCAGCCGGCCCTCGTCGAGTACCTGCAGCAGCACGTTGAAAACGTCGGGGTGGGCCTTCTCGATCTCGTCGAAGAGGAGCACCGAGTAGGGCCTTCGGCGCACCGCCTCGGTGAGCTGCCCGCCCTCGTCGTAACCGACATAGCCCGGAGGGGCGCCGATCATCCGCGCCACCGCGTGCTTCTCCATGTACTCCGACATGTCGATCCGGACCATAGCCCGCTCGTCATCGAAGAGGAATTCGGCCAGTGCCCGGGCCACCTCGGTCTTGCCGACTCCGGTGGGACCGAGGAAGAGGAATGAGCCGATCGGCCGGTTGGGGTCCTTGAGCCCGGCCCGGGCACGTCGCACCGCCGCCGCCACCGCCATTACCGCGTCCTCCTGGCCGACCACTCGCTCGGCAATCCGCTCCTCCATGCGCAGGAGTTTGTCCTTTTCGCCTTCGAGCAGCCGCGATACCGGAATGCCGGTCCACTTCGATACCGAACGCGCGATGTCCTCCTCACCGACCTCTTCGGCAAGCATCGTCCCGTACTCGGTCTGGTGAACCTTCAGGGCATCGGATGCCTCCTCGAGCTCACGTCGGAGATTGACGAGCTCGCCGTAACGCAGCTGCGCGGCGCGCTCGAGATCCCCATCGCGCTCGGCACGGTCGGCCGCCTCCCGGGTCTCCTCGAGGCGTTCCTTGATCTCCTGGAGCCGAGAGATGAGCTCCTTCTCCGTGTGCCACTGCGCCTTGAGGCCGGAGATCTCCTCCTTGAGCTCGCCGAGCTCCTCTTCGATGGATGCGCGCCGCTCCTTCGAGCTCTTGTCCTTTTCCTTGGCCAGCGCCCGTTTTTCGATCTCGAGCTGGAGGGCGCGCCGATCCAGCTGATCGATCTCGGTCGGCATCGAGTCGATCTCGATGCGCAGTCTCGAGGCCGCCTCGTCGACGAGATCGATGGCCTTGTCTGGCAGGAAGCGGTCGGTGATATAGCGATTCGACAGCGCGGCCGCCGCCACCAGAGCTGTGTCCGCGATGCGGACGCCGTGGTGGACCTCGTATTTCTCCTTGAGGCCGCGCAGGATGGCGATGGTCTCCTCCACCGACGGCTCGTCCAGCATCACCGGCTGAAAGCGCCGCTCGAGGGCGGCGTCCTTTTCGATGTACTTGCGGTACTCCGAAAGGGTGGTGGCGCCGATGGCGCGGAGCTCACCGCGGGCAAGCGCCGGTTTGAGGATGTTGGCGGCGTCCATGGCGCCTTCGGAGGCACCTGCACCGACCAGCGTGTGGAGCTCGTCGATAAAGAGAATGACCTCACCTTCAGAGTTGACGACCTCCTTGATGACCGCCTTGAGACGATCCTCGAACTCGCCGCGGTACTTGGCGCCTGCGATCAGGGCTCCCATATCGAGAGAGACGATGCGGCGGTTCTTGAGAATCTCGGGAACGTCCCCGGAGGCGATGCGTTGAGCGAGGCCCTCGGCGACCGCGGTCTTGCCGACCCCGGGCTCGCCGATGAGCACCGGGTTGTTCTTGGTGCGACGGGTCAATACCTGCATCACCCGTCGGATTTCTTCGTCTCGGCCGATTACCGGGTCGAGCTTGCCGGCGTCGGCGAGCTCGGTCAGATCACGGCCATAATTGGCCAGGGCCTCGTATTTGTCTTCGGGGTTGGCATCGGTCACGCGGTGCGACCCGCGCAGTTCCTGGATCGCGGTCAGGAGCGATTCCTTGGTCACTCCATGCACCTGGAGGGCACGAGCTGCTGCCGAGTCGGGCACCGACACGATCGCCAGCAGGAGATGCTCGACCGAGACGTACTGGTCCTGGAATTGCGGGGCGAGCTTTCTCGCCTGCTCCAGTACCGTGCGAAGACTGCGCGAGGGCTGTGGTTCGGCGCCGCCTTCGGCCGCCGGCAGGCGATCGAGAGCGTCTTTGAGCTCGGACTCGAACTGCGAGGCCGGCACGCCGAGCTTGGCCAACAGGCGCGGCACGATGCCGGCCTCCTGCTGCATCAATGCCAGCAGCAGGTGGGTCGGGGTGGTCTCGGGGTTGCCGCGAGCGGCAGCCGAGGTGAAGGCATCCTGAAGCGCCTCGGAAGCCTTGACTGTGTATTGACTCTGCCCGTTCATGGGTTGTTTTCCTCCTGGTAAAGGCCCGTACGGCCCGCACATAAGATAATATCTTAGTATTCTCTTGTCAAGTATGAATTTCTCAGATCTGATAATTTTTTTATCAGATCTGTGGATGACGTTATTGTATGGCCCTGAATTCAGGGGACGGAATATCTCCCGCCCTTGTGGAGGGAAAAAGAGGTGTTGACGGGCGGCAACTCCGGCGCTGCTGCAGATTTGCCGATGCGTGAGGTTGACGCGATGAAGGCGCCACATTCGAACGCCAGGCGCCAGGCCTCTAGCCCCAGGCCCCGCTCGGCTACAGGTACAATGCCTCCCGAGAGAAAAGGAGACTCGAAAGGAACGATGGGTGAGCAGGATGTTCGTGAACAGTCGAAGGCCGAGGAGATTAGGGTCTTTCTTCGGCACCTTCTGAAGGACGTCAGGGCCTTCGAGCAGATGCTCAAAGAGGAGCGGTTCGAAACCGGTGTCCGACGCATCGGTGCCGAGCAGGAACTCTTCCTGGTCGATCAGCTCTGGCGGCCGGCGCCGATTGCTACCGAGGTCCTGGAAACTTTGGATGATCCCCACTTCACCACCGAGCTTGCGCGCTTCAACCTCGAGTTCAACCTCGATCCGCACGAGTTCGGTGGCTCCTGTCTGCGTGACATGGAGTGGCAACTCGGCGAATTGCTTGGAAAAGCCCGGGACGCCGCACAGAAATGCGGCGGCGACGTTGTCCTGACCGGGATCTTGCCCACCCTCAAGAAGACCGACCTCGAACTCATCAACATGACGCCCAACCCGCGCTACTACGCGCTCAACGATGCGATGAACCGACTCCGCGGCGGCGCCTACGAGTTTTACCTCGAGGGCCTCGATGAGCTCCAGCTGCATCACGATTCGATCCTCGTCGAGGCGGCGAACACGAGTTTCCAGGTCCACTTCCAGGTCTCGCCCGACGAGTTCGCGCGGCTCTACAACGCGGCCCAGGCGGTGGCTGGACCGTTGCTCTCCTCGGCGGCCAACTCGCCGATGCTCTTCGGCAAGAGGCTGTGGGCCGAGACCCGCATCGGTCTCTTCCAGCAGTCCATCGACACCCGTCGCAGCACTCCACATCTCCGTGAACAGACACCGCGCGTCAGCTTCGGTCGGCAATGGGTCAAGTCGTCGGCGTTGGAGATTTTTCAGGAGGACATCACCCGCTTCAGGACCATCCTGTCGACGGAAATCGATGAAGATCCCTTCGAGGAGCTGGCGGATGGGCGTGCACCGAGCCTCAAGGCCCTGCGGCTCCACAACAGCACGGTCTACCGCTGGAATCGGGTCTGCTACGGGATCTCGGACGGCGAGCCCCACCTGCGGATCGAGAACCGAATTCTCCCGTCGGGGCCGACGCCGCGCGACGAGATCGCCAACGCGGCATTCTGGTTCGGGCTCATCAGCGGGGTCCTCGAACGCTACGGAAACATCGCCGAGCACATGCCGTTCGATGATGCGCGCAGCAACTTCCTGGCTGGCGCCCGTCACGGCATCGACGCCCAGTTGGCGTGGTGCGGCCGCGACCCCGCGCCGGCCGACAGGCTGATTCTCGAAGAGCTGCTTCCGCTCGCCCGCGAGGGCCTCGAAGCGCCCGGCCTCGATACCGAGAACATCGATCTCTACCTCGGGGTGATCGAGGAACGGGTCCGCTCGCGGCGCACCGGTGCCCAATGGCTTGTGCAGTCGATGGCGGCGCTCGCGGACCAGGGGCCACTCGCGGAGCGACTCTCGGCGGTCACGGCGGCCACCGCCGCGCGCCAGCGCGAAGGATACCCTGTCTCCACCTGGGAGCTGGCCCGCCTCGAAGAAGGCGCCGGCTGGAAGCAGAGCTACGCGACTGTGGAACACTGCATGGACACCGACATTGTCACCGTCAACGAGCACGAGCCGGTCGATCTGGTGGCCAACATGATGGTCTGGAAGAACATCCGCCACGTCATGGTCGAAGATGACACGAACCGCCTGGTTGGCCTGGTTTCGCAGCGCAAGCTCCTCAGCCTGGTCGGTGCCTATCACCCCGAGCAGCGCGACGACCCGATGCCCGTGAGCGAAATCATGCAGATAGATCCGGTCACCGTGACCCCGGAGACACCGACCGTCGATGCGATCGCACTCATGCGGTCGAATGGGTGGGCATGTCTGCCGGTCGTCAAGGATGACCACCTGGTGGGTGTGCTGACCGAGAGCCGGTTGATGTTCATAGCCGGTGAGCTGCTGGAGCAGAAGCTCAGAGAGTGAATTCGGAATTAGGAATTCGGAATTAGGAATTCCCCTCCACACTCCCCCGATACGGAGAATTTGTGGAAAATCCGAAATCCGAAATCCGAAATCCCATCACGTTACAGCCCCCGCTGGATCGGCTAGAATCATGACGCCAATTTCCACGGGGAGGCTTTGATGGCCGAGAAGAAGTTCGTACCGTACGTTCCGGCGGAGACGACGATGCCGGAGTTGACCTTCAAAGCGTTGCTCCTCGGCGTGGTGATGGCGATCGTCCTCGGCGCCGCCAACGCGTATCTGGGGATGAAGGTCGGGATGACGGTGGCCGCCACCTTCCCTGCGGCGGTGGTGGCGATGGCCGCACTGCGGGTCTTCGGGGGAAACGTCCTCGAGGAGAACCTCGCGCGCACGACCGCGTCGGTCGGGGAGGCACTGGTGGCAGGCGCGATCTTTACGATTCCCGCCTTTCTCATTTCGGGTGCCTGGACTGACTTCAATCTCCGCGACGCCATGCTGATCATGGGCGTCGGCGGAGTGCTCGGAGTGCTCTTCGTGATCCTTCTCCGTCGACCGTTGGTGGTCGAGGCCGAGCTTCCGTTCCCCGAGAGCGTGGCCGCGGCCGAGATCGTCAAGGCGGGGCAAAAGGGCCAGACCGGCGCTGGCCTCGTTTTCGGGGCGATGGGGATAGCGGCGGTGTGGGAGTTCTTCAAAAACAATGCCGGGGTGCAGCTGATCCAGGACCAGGCCCAGCACTTCGCCCACTTCGGGCGGTCGACCATCGATCTGCTCGGGCGCAGAATCGATTACACAGGAGGCATTCTGTTGTCGACACCGGAAGCCTCACCCATGGTCATGGGTGTGGGTTTCATCGTTGGTCTCCGTATTTCGGCGGTCCTTTTCAGCGGTGCGGTGGCGGGTTGGCTGGTGCTCGTGCCGCTGGCCATCTTTCTCAACCCCGATCTCGCCGCCATCGGCGCCCAAACCGGCTATCCCGATTTGGCGTGGGACGTGTGGTTCAAACAGATCCGGCCGCTTGCCGTCGGCACCATGATCGTGTCCGCGTTCTACACCCTGTACACGCTGCGCGCATCGCTGATGAGCGGCATCCAGAAAGTCGTCGCCATGCTCCGTAGTGGAGGCGCGTCTGCCAAGGTCGAGCGCACCGACCGGGACCTCAACCTCAAGTGGGTGCTGATGGCGATAGGAGTCATGGCCATCCCCATGTTTTTCCTCTACCGGTATTTTTCGGCATCTACCGCGGGCGCGCTGGTACTCACTGTGGTCATGCTCGTGCTCGGCGTCCTCTTTGCCGCGGTGGCGGGCTATCTGGTCGGTCTGGTCGGCAGCTCCAACAACCCGATTTCCGGTCTCACCCTGTCCGCGCTGGTGATCGCCGCCGTGCTCATGGTGCTGATGGGGGTGACAGGGGTGGCCGGGGTGGCGGCGGTTCTCGGCGTCGCCGGCGTAGTGTGCTGCACCGCTTCGGTCGCGGGCGACATGATGCAGGATTTCAAGGTCGGCCATATCCTCGGCGGTACGCCGTGGGTGATGCAGGTCGGCGAGATCGTCGGTGTCGTTGCGGCGGCGATCGTGCTACCCGCGTTGCTGATGGTCCTCAATCAGGCCTACACCATTGGCTCCGCCGAGCTGCCGGCCCCTCAGGCCGGTCTCATGGCCCTTATGGCGCAGGGCATTGTCGGCGGCGTCATGGCATGGCCGCTGGTCATCGTCGGCATGCTCCTCGGTGTCGCACTGATCCTCATCAAGGCGCCGGCGCCGATGCTGATCGCGGTCGGCATGTACCTCCCGTTCTCTACGACCGCAGCGGTCTTCGTCGGTGGTGTCATTCGCGCCATCCTCGATTGGATCTTGAAGAAGAATGAGGCCACTAACGCGCAGAAGACCCATGCAGAGAACTCCGGCATCCTGGTGTCGTCGGGTCTCATCGCCGGCCAATCGTTGATGGCCGTACTACTGGCCTTCGTCGTGCTCTATGAGCAGGCTAAACTGGGCATGGCGGAGACCGAGCATCTGCTGCCCCAACTCGCTCACAGTTTCTGGGGCGGCCTCCTGGTCTATCCGTTGTTGCTCAGTCTGTTGGTGTGGTTGCCGCTGAGCAGGATGCGACGCGCCAATGGCTAGCCGCCCTCCTCGTGTCGTCGACCTTCTCGAGCTCACGCCCATGCGCCGGGTTCCCTGGCTCGAGCGGGACGACGGCAGGGTTGTGATCGACCGGCCGCGACCGCCGATCGACGGGTTGCGCGGGCTCTTCCGTCGTACCGGCTGGGTGCTGGCCCCACGGCGGATCCGACTCGATGAGATAGGGAGCTTCGCCTGGAGGAGGCTCGACGGTGCGACCAAGGTTCGGTCCCTGGCAGGAGTCATTCGAGACGCCTTTCCGGACAGCTGCGACCAGCTCGAAGAGAGGCTCGGGGCATATTTGCGGGCGATGCGCCGGATCGGCCTGATCTCCTTCCAGGGTTGGGACGAACCGGTCACATAGACACGCTGTGGTAACTTTCGCGTGGTCGGTGCCTGGACATTGAAGGTTTCTCTTATCGTCGTCTGCCATCATTCTTCTCGGGTGCTTTCAAAGTGCGTCGAGAGCTTCCGTAGTGAGGCGAGGGCGGCTGGTGCCGAGGCAGAGGTGGTCGCGGTCGAGCATTCGGAGGACGCCGCCGAGCTCGCGAAAGTCAAGGCCATCGGCGTCGACCGGTTGCTCGAACGGCCCAATCGCGGCTATGCGGCCGGGCTGAATTCCGGCACCGCGGAGGCCGGCGGGGAAGTTCTTTTTCTGGCCAATCCGGATATCCACTTCTTCCCCGGCAGCGTCGGCGCGCTCCTCGAAGGCGTGGAGCGAGATTTTGATGTGGTCGGCCCGCGGTTCGTTTGGGACGATGATGGTCAGGTCCTGCTGCCGGCGGCCGAGAACCCGGCACCCAGTGCCGAGCTCGGGCGCGCCGTTTGCCGACGTTCACCGCGACTCTGGGCGGCCAGGCTTCCGCGACTACTCGACGAGATTTGGCATATGTGGACGGCCGAGCAGACCCTCTCAGTTGCAGGCCTACGGGGTGCTTTGCTCACGGTCACCCAGGAGACGCTGCGCCGATTCGGGCCGTTTGACGAAGGTTATTTCCTTTACTACGAGGAGACCGAGTGGTTGTGGCGAGCTCGCCGCCGAGGTGCGCGCCTTGGTCTCGCCGCAGGCGCCAGGGTCCAGCACCGCTGGGGACATTCCACCGGTCAGAGCGAAGGCGCCGCCGAGCGTGAGGAGATGTCGCGGAGGCGGTTCGTCACCCGGAACTACGGTGGCCTGTGGCGACGGATTCTGCGCGCTGGCGGCGGCAGCAGCCGCGAGCCCATGCCACTGGTGCGTCTCGACGACGAAGCCAGAATTCCCGAGGACGACAACGATCTCTGGCTGGCCTCACCGTTTCCCCACCTCATGCCTGCGCTCGGCACCGTTCGCGCACGGACGCTGCCGCTGGCGTTTCTCGATTTCTGCCGCGCCTGGCGATGGGTGGTGGCGTCGGCTTCGCGCGCGGAAGGCAACTGGCGTATTTCCGGTGCCTGGACCTGGGGACGGTAATGGGCTCCGATACGATGGATTTCCGCGTCTACCGGGAGGGTGACGAGGCGGCGATTCTCCGGACCCTGAGCGAGACACCCGACGTCGGTTGCTCGCTGGACGAGTGGGCCTGGCTCTTCCCGCCCGAAGAGGGCGGTCGCGCGATCGTCGTCGGCGAACGGTACGGAGAGGTGGCGGCCGTGTGCGCGGGCGTCCCGATTCGGGTCGTGGCCGACGGTCGGGAGTGGCCCGCGGTTGATCTTCGCAAACTGGCATCGCGAGATCGCGACGATGTCGATCGGGTCCTCGATCACTTCGTCGAGACCTTTGGCTCGAGCGGCCGCTTTGCGTTAGCGATTGCATCTCTCGGCCGTGGGGAAGAGGCCTCGGCCGGATTCAACGGAGCAGCGAAAATCGAGCTGTCGGAACTCGTGCGCGAAAGACCTGTTTCCGCGTCCCTCCGGAGATTTCTCTACCGGGCCGAACCGGCGCGTGATTGGGAATCGCGCCTCGATGCACTTTGGGAGCGGGCGCGAAGGTCCTACCCGGTGGCGGTTGTTCGGAATGCCGATTACGCCTTGAGGCGGTTCGCGGGCCACCCGGTGATACGTCACCACCGATTCCTGGTCTTCCCCAGGTACTCGCGCAAGGCGGTCGCCTTCGCGGTATATGGCGACGACGGGTCCAGTTGCTGCTGGCTGGATCTTCTGTGGGACCATGCCCACCCCGGGGCGCTTGATCTTCTGGCGCATATTTCTGGCCGGCTCGTCGCCCAATGGGGGAGCAGCGGCGAGCGCCTGTGGCTGGCGGGCGACGACGCGACTCGGTCCCTCCTGATGGGCCGAGGATTTCGAGCGGGTTCATCATCGTCGTCGCTCGTCGGAGCACGCTCTTTCACGCCGGAGCTCGACGCCAGGGACTTCGTCAGCCGCGCCTTTTTGACCGCTGCCGATGCCGGAGGGTTCGGCCCGTGACCGAGGTTCGCCTGTATCGGCCGGGTGACGAGATCGCCATCAACGATGCCTTCAACCGCGTATTCGGCAAGCGGAGGAGCGTCGAAGAGTGGGCGTGGAAATATCGGGCCGACGAATCCCCATGGCCGATCGTCGCGGCGTGGGACGGCGACCGCCTGGCCGCCCACAACGGAGGCATCGCCGCCGACTACCAGGTCGACGGCCGCCGCATCCTGGCGATGCAGGGGGTCGACACGTTTTCGCTGGCGGTGGCCGAACGGCAACCGGGATGGCGCGACGCCTGGCAGCATGTGATGGATTCTTTTGCCCAGATCGCCGCCGAACAGTTCGGCGCCTCGCTGCTCTTCGGCTTCACCGGAGGGCGCGCCATCGGCCACATGGTCGCCAGGGCGCGTTGGGACTCGGTGCCGCCGCGGCGGATCCCACTCCTGGTTCGACGGCGTCGTCCACCGAGCAGATCCATGGCGTCGAGGTTTTTCAGGGCGCGTCTGATCGGCGATCATGAGCCCGCGCTCGATGTGCTGTGGAAGCGGGTCCAGGACCGCTACCCGGTGTCGGTGGTCCGGAGCGCAGAACACGTGCGGCGCCGGCTCGGCGTCCACCCCGCCATCAGCTATCACCGGTGGCTGATCACGCCTCGTTGGTCATCGACGCCGGCCGCCTTTGTCGCCTTCCGCACCGATGGCGGGGTCTGCCGGTGGGTCGAGCTGGTGTGGGACGGCCGGCCTGGCGCTCTCGAGCTGGTCGACCACCTGTCGCGGGAGTTGGCGGAACAGACCGCTGCCGAACACGAAGAGCTGTGGTTGGATGGCGATCCCGAAGCGGCGCGGTGGCTCGAGCTCTTCGGGTTTGAGGGCGGTCCCGACCCGAGCGGGGTGGTGCGGGTGATTCGATTTCTCGACCCCGATTTGGAAGTCGATGCATTTGCTCCTGGTCGGGTCTATACAACCATGGCCGACGCCGACCTCGTCTGACTCGGGTTCAGAGAAAAGAGTGAAGAGAAAAGTTTGTGGAGTTCAATGCCCTGGCGGGCTGGGTGGGCTTAACCCTTTACTCCTAACTCTTTACTTTTAGGCCCTACGGCATCGGGCAGCCCTCTTTGCGCAGCGCCCCCTCGAGCCGCGTCACGAGCGCGTGCGGTCGGAACTCGTCGGCGGCGTCCAACCCCGCACTTCGCAAGCGCCTCCGCGTCGCAGCGTCCACCAGGCGGTGGACGGTGTCGGAGATAGCTTCAGAATCGCCAACGGGGAATCGGAGAGTCGCGTCCTCGGGAATGTCGCGGAGTGACGGAATATCACTGTGCGCGACCGGCACCCCACAGGACATGGCTTCGAGCACCGGCAGGCCAAATCCCTCCTGTTCGGTGGAGGGAAAGAGCAGGATGTCGATGTCGGCGTAGAACCCCGGCATGCGGGTGGTCGGCAGCCTGTGATGGAAGTGGTCGGTGACGCCGAGAGCGGCCTCTTCATCCTGGATCGGTTCCGCAGACGCGCGATGGACCTCGAGCTCCAGACCACGTTTGCGTGCCAGGCGCAGACCCGCGAGCCCCTCGCGGATGCCCTTGACCCGCGCCGAGAAGCTGCCGACGAGGCCGACTCGCAAAGGGGTCGCGTTCTTCCTGAAGCCGAGCGGGAAAAAGACCCGGGGATCGACCGCTTCGCCGACGAAGTGGCAGCGGCTGTCAGGGTAGTTCTCGGCGAGCACGGTCTCGAGGTAACGGGAGACCACCAGCTTTGGGATTGGTTCCCTGTAGGCGGTGTCGATGGCGTCTTTGATATCAGCGTACTCGCAGAACAGCCCCTCGTAACCCTGGCAGAAGTGGAAAAGATGCGAAGAACCGGAGGCCAGAGCCGGCGCGACCGTCGTGTGGAAGGTCGCAATGGTGACGTCGGCGCGGGGGACCGGCTCCGACCCGTCGAGGTTGCAGATGAACCACGGCACCGCCGTCTGGTGCCAATCCGGCCGCGGACCGGGACCGACCACGCGGGCCAGCCATCCACTGTCCGCCAGCCACTCCGCGATCTCGAGGGGGATCCGAATACCGCCGTGGAGGTCCGAGGTCGGGACCACGAACTGCAAGCTCAACGACATCTCATCCTCCACTGAGGGCGAAGATGCATTTGCGGCAAATGAAATCGTCGGGCGCCTCATCCACACCGTAGATCATCCGCCGGAGGCGGGCCATCTCGTCACCCGACAGTACCTCGTCAATAGACTGACGGGTGAGGTCGCCGACTTTGTGGTATTCGTCGTAGTCCTCGCAACAGAGGATGCAGTGCCCCTGCGGGTTGATATGGATGTGCTCGATCGGCCGCGAGCCAGTATTGTTGCAACCGCGAAGTTTCTCGAAGGGTTTTTCGGGCTTGAGTCCGATCGGCAGATAGCCGGCACGGTCCATGATCTCGAAGTCCCGGACGTTGAATCGGGTGCCGGCGAATCGTTCGCTGAGCGCTGCGGTATTGGCCTTGTGCTGATCGTCCCCGTGACCGAGAACGATGAGGTCCATGGTCTCCGCGATCGCCTTGTCCTTCATGTAATCGAGATGTTCGAGCACCTTCGGCAGATGGTCTCGTCGGCGCTCCTCGGCGTATCGCTCGCGGTCGAGGGTCGAGATATTGACCGACAGGTAGGTGATCGGACCAATCGCAACCAGAGCATCGACCTTGTCAGGGGTGAAGGTCGAGGCGTTGGACAGCACTGCGACCGGGAGATCGTGCTCGATGAGGGTTCGCACCTGGTCGGCGAAGCGCCGGTCAGCGGTAGGCTCGTTGTAGTTGTTGAGGGTGACTGCCTCGATCGTGTCCCGGTAGTGGGAAATTTCCTCCACCAATCGATTGAAGAGCTCGGTCGGCATGAAGTCGGGTTGCCGCGGTGCGATGGAGACCGGGCAAAACGAGCAGGCCTGGGTGCACACGGTGTGGGTCTCGAGAGAAACGAAACGGAGGCGGTACCGAGTCGAGAGGTCTTCGATCTCCGGAATCAACCAGGCGTCGGCGGCCAGCCTTTTCTGCACATCGTCGAGCTCGGCGAGCTTGAGACGACCACGGATGAGCCGCTTCAGCTCGTCGAACAGGGGATCTTCGGCGGCGATCCCCCGACCGGTGTGGGGATTGAGAATGACGTGGTCATGGAGGTGGAGATATGGGCTCGCCATCCATCGACTGTCCTTCGACGCGGGACTCATGATTCATCTCCGACGGTGCGCCATTGGTGCGGAATCGCAACAATGCCGAACGGATAGTCGTCGTACTCCACCGAAAAGGCGTCTTCCAGAATCCGGGTGTCGTAAATGTGCAGGCCGTCCTCGGCGAGCAGGAAGACATAGAGCTTGAATGTGTTTTTCACCAGCGGCAGCTGCGGAATCTCGAGTCGCACGGTGTGGTGGGTGCTGCCCGTCCACGGCCCTGCGTCTGATCGGTGGGAGAGGAATGAGGCGATCTCGACCTCATCGGGACGGTTGAGACCCACACCGAGGTGAAACGCCATCTCGGGGTCGTCACAGCTCCAGCTGATCTCGAGCTCGAGGGCGCCCTTGTGACGGTAGGTATCACCGGTCAGCAGACGAGCCTCGTCGATCCGGGCCGGTGCGTTTGGAGTCGCTTCGACGATTTGCGGGCCCTCCTCGGCACGATCAGTTTTGGAGTCGAGGTATGCCTCGTACCGGGGGACCACCTCCTGGGTTGGACCGAGAGCTTCGGCTTTCCCTTCGTGCAGCCACAGGGCGCGTCTGCAGAAGGCCGAGATGTAGTACATGGCGTGCGAGCAGATGAGCAGGGTGCCGCCCTTCTCGACATAGCTTTTGAGGTGGACCATGCATTTCTTCTGAAAGTAGCCGTCGCCGACCGACAGCGCCTCGTCGATGATCAGGACATCCGGATTCACCTGGATTGCGATTGCGAAACCGAGGCGCATCACCATGCCGGTGGAATAGGTTTTAATCGGCTGATCGATGAAGCGGCCGAGCTCCGAAAACTCGATGATGCGCGGTGTGTGCTCGACGACCTGTTGTCGGTCGAGGCCGAACATGGCCGCGTTGAGGACGATGTTCTGGCGACCGGTGAGTTCGCCGTGGAAGGCCGAGCCGAGCTCGAGGATCGAGGCCACCGTACCCTCGAGTCGGAATTCCCCTGAGGTCGGTGCGGTAATCCCTGCCAGGATCTTGAGCAGTGTGCTCTTGCCGGCGCCGTTCTCACCGATGATGCCGAGTCCTTCGCCCTTTGGCACCTCGAAATCAACGCCCCGGAGCGCGTTGAATGGGGTGTGGCGTGGCTGACGCAGCAAACCCTCGATCAACCGATCGACAGGTCGTACATAAACCTTGTAGGTCTTGGAGAGACTGCGAGCGGAAATGATGTGATCGTTCATACCGCCCTCAGATTTCGTCCGCGAAGACCGGCTTCAGGCGCCGAAAGACCACGATGCCGATCACCAGCGCGAGAGCGGAGGTGATCGCCAACGGTGTGAGCGTTCCGAGAGGAGGCATCCTGCCGCCGAGAAGCGCCTCGCGATACAGTGTGACGAGTGGTGTCAGGGGATTGAGACCCAGATATTTTCCGAAGCGGTCAGGAACCAGGCTCAGGGGGTACACGATCGGTGTCAGATAGAACCATCCCTGGAGCAACATCGAGTTGATCTGGGCGGTGTCGCGGAAGAAGACATTGAAGGCTGCGGCAAGAAAGCCGAGTCCGGCCGTCAGCGTAATCTGCAGTGGCACAGCGATGAGCAGGATCCACAGACCCGACAGCGACAGCTGCCCGGTGACTCCGAGGACGATCAGGAAAAGCCCCAGGGCGATCGCCTCGTGGAGCAGCGCGGCGAGGATCACCGCCCACACCAGAAGCCCGGAGGGGAAGGACATCTTTTTCACCAGCGTCGCATTCTCGGTAATCGAAGTGGTGGCGCGGATGATCCCCTCCTGCACCGCCATCCATGGCAGCAAACCGCAGAACAGAAACACCGCGAAGTTTTCCGTCCGTTCGCCGATGCCCGGAGAAACCTTCATGATCGTGCTGAACAGAAAAGTGAAAAGAGCGAGGCTCCACAGTGGTTGCACGAAGGACCACAAAAAGCCCATCACCGAGCCGGCGTAGCGGCCCTTGAAGTCGCGGCGGGTGAACTCGCCGAGCAGAAAGAGTGAGTGTCTCAGCATGTGTCGATCGGGCGATCGGCCCGTATCGGGAGAGTTTAGCAGCCTCGAACCGACTCGCGGCATCACTCGTCGAGGTATACGGTTCTCGCGAAAGGGTTGTCGTCCGGGCTTGACGGAGCATTGCGACCCCACCACACTCTCTCCGATGTCCCTCTACGCCTGGACGCTGCTGCCGCTGCTGCTCTTCCACCTGTGGTTTTACCGGCGGAGCAGGGCTCTCTTCCGGTTCCAGCTCCTGCTCGACGTGGTACTGGCGGCCGTCATCGGTCCGGCCCTGGCCATCGGGGGCGACCTCAACCCAGTCGAGACCATCAAGGGTGCACCGCCGTTTCAACACGTCGAATGGTCCGCTTCCACCGATTTTCAGCCGACCCAGGGCGACCTCGTCTACCAATTCCACCCCTGGTGGGAAGAGACCGGACGCCAGCTTCGCAGAGGAGAACTCCCCAGCATCCAACCCGGGGTTGGCGGCGGTCTGCCGCTGATGGCGAACGGCCAGACGGGATTCTTGGCACCGGTCATGCTGCCGGTGTGGCTGCACGGGCCCGAACGCGGCACCACCATCATGGCTTTTTGGAAAATCGAGATCGCCGGTCTCGGTGCCTTCCTTCTTTTTCTCAATGTGTTGCGCCTGCGGTGGGCGGCTGCCGCGGTCGGTGGGATCGCCTGGGCCGGTACGCCGTACCTGGTGGCCTGGCTGCTGGTGCCGTTGGCGTGGGCGACCGCGATGCTGCCGTTGGCGTGGTGGGTCGCGTGGTGGGTCGGGCGCCGCCGTGCGCCTCGCTGGGGCGTCGTCGCGGCGGGAGCCCTCTTCGGATGGTTGATGGGTTCGGGGCTCCATCCGGAGACTTCAGCGATTGTCTGCGGTTCGGCTGTGCTCGCGGCCCTGTGTTTCCACACGCGACGGTGGTTGCGGGCGGTGGTGATCGCGGCTGTGGCCGGGGTCGTCACCCTGGCGCTGTCGTGGGCGACCGTGGGCTACATCGCGGCGTCGTCTCGGGCCGCTCTTGGCGCCCACGGCGAGGCCAACCGCGAGGGGTTGCCGTGGGCGATCCAACGCGATCTCGGGCGGCAAATCGTGGTGCCGGCGGCGATGGGTCATCCGGGACGCGGCGATTGGCGCCCCGAGTATCCGCACGCCCCGGGTGCGGCTGGGATCGGCGGAGCGATGCTGGCGTTGCTTGCGAGCGGCCGGCTCCGTCGGAGGTATCGCCGCATCGCGATCGTGGCCGGCGCCTCGACGGTGCTCGGCCTGATCCTTCTCCTCCGTATCCCACCGCTCGACGCTCTGTTGGTGCGGATTCCACCGCTCGATCACATGACGGTCCCGCGGTTCGGCGTGCTGATCCCGTGGGGTTTGATCGTGCTCGGTGTGTTGGCGTTTGACGGCGCCCTGAGGGGCCGTATGCGCCCGGTCGCGGTGCGTTTCCTGCCGGCGGTGCTGGTTGCGGCAGTTGCCGTGTGGTCGGCACCATGGTCCCTCGCGGCGGTCGATTTGATGCTGGTGGTTCTGTCCCTGGCGATGGCGGTGGTGGTAGGCCTGGTCCGTCACGAGCGACTCGTGCCAGTGTTGGTTGTGATGGAGCTGGCGTTGTTGGCGGTGGGGATCAACCCGGTGGCGAGCGCTTCGGATCGCCAGCCGAGGCCGCCGCTTGTCGAGCGGCTGATCCAGCTCGAGGCCGGGAACCCGTGTCGCATCGTGGGAATCGATGGCTCCTTTTCACCAAACCTCGCTTCGCGGTATGGCCTTCGTGACCTCCGCGCCTCGGATCCGTTGCGGCCGGAACCCTTCGCGCGCTTGATGGGCGTGTTCGGTGAGCCGCTCAGAATACTCGGCGGACCTCTGCGGCGCGCACCGGCCGGCCTGTGCGGCGCCTGGGGAGTGGGTCTGGCCGTGACCCAGCCCGGTCGGGATCTTCCGGGCTGGCGCAAGCAGTACGCCGACCGCGACGGCGCGATCTGGTCGAACCCCCTTGTGCTGCCCGAAGTGCGGGTGGTCGGTCGTGTGCATGAGGAGCCCGAGGATCCTTTGACCCTGCTCGAGGTTGTCAGGGTGCTGGACTTCGCAAGCACGGCCCTGGTTGGCGGCGGAGCGACCGATGTCGAGGCCACGACCGTTGGCCTCGATCTGTGGAAACGTACGCCGACCTCGGTCGAGGCGTCGGTCGACTGTGACGGGCCCTGCCTGGTGGTGGTCGCCCAACCATGGGCGCCCGGCTGGCGAGCGGCTGTGGATGGTGAAGGCGCGCCGCTGGTACGCGCCAACATCGCCGGCCTCGGTGCGGTCGCGCCGTCCGGGCGTCACCGGGTCGAGTTCTCATACCACCCCTGGTCGTGGCGGAGTGGGGTACCCTGATGGCCATGGAGAACCCAGCCGGCGGCGGCCCGGAAATCTCGGTGGTGGTGCCGGTCTACAACGAGATCGACAATCTGGAGTCCCTGGTCGAGCGTGTTCGCACGACTCTTGATCAGTTGGGCCTTCGATGGGAGTTGCTGGCGGTTGACGACGGCTCGACGGACGGCTCGGGCGAGCGGCTCGACGAGCTGGCGAAGATGGAAGAACGTATCCGGGTGCTCCATTTCCAGGCGAACTGCGGCCAATCGGCGGGCCTCGACGCGGGCTTTAGGAACGCCCGTGGTCGCCTCGTGGCTCTCCTCGACGCCGATCTCCAGACCTATCCCGAGGATCTGCCGCTCCTGATCGAAATGCTCGAGAGCGAGAATGTGGACGCGGTGGTCGGCATCCGCGCCGAGCGCCACGACAGCGGATGGAAACGGTTCAGCTCCCGCTTTGCCAACGGTGTCCGCAACCGGCTCACCCGAGAGGACATCCAGGACACCGGCTGCCCGATCAAGGTCTTCCGGGCCAAGGCCATTCGCTCGGTCAAGTTCTTCACCGGCATGCACCGCTTTCTGCCGACCCTGCTGCGGATGGAGGGCTACACCGTCAAGCAGGTGCCGGTCCGCCACACCGCGCGCACCGCCGGCACCAGCAAGTACGGGACCTGGGACCGCGCCTTCTCCGGCCTCCGCGACGCCCTCGCCGTGCGCTGGATGCAGGACCGCCGCATGAAGTGGAAGCTGCGCAACTGAACCCGAGTCCGCGTCCGCGTCCGTGTCCGCGTCCGAATCGCCCGCCCGCCGCTCACCTTCGGTTCGCGGCCACGCGCCCTCGATCCTCCCGTCCTCCGAGAGCGAGCTCTCGTCGGCCGGTCGGATCTCGTCCGCTGTGCGCCTGCGGCGCACGGGCGGGCCCCGGATGTCATCCTGAGCGGAGCGTCCCTACTGGTGGCGGCGAAGCCAAACGGGGGAAGCCGAAAGGGACGCGAAGTCGAAGGACTCCCCGACGTCAGAGAGTGATTCATCCTCGACCCTCTTTCATCCCGCCCCCACCCCCCCGCCCACCCACCCTCAGAAATTTACGTCGGCCCCCGCCCAACCCTCCTTCCGCCGCGAATTCCTGAGGGGTAGGAGTGAATATTTGCGTTGCGCCATCGCCAGATGGGACGCGTCGCCGCAATTTCAGAGCGACTGCGTGTTGAGAAGAGTTCCCGGATTCGTGAATCCCTCACGCTTGAGGACTATATTGATCACATAGGAGTTCATGTGCTTCGCGTTCTGACTGTGCTCTTCTGCTGTCTTGTTGCTCTGCCGGTTTCGGCCGCCGACGAGCTCTGGGAGTGGGTGACGCCGTGGCCGCAGGGCTACGACCTGTATGCGGCCGCAACGGGTGGCGGCGTCACGGTGGCTGTTGGCGAGAACGGTACAGTCATCACGAGCACGGACGGCGTTGAGTGGCGGCTCAGCCGCACCGGCTTCGTCTACAACCTGAGTGACGTTGTGTGGTCCAACGGGCTTTTTGTCGCGGTCGGCAGCTATTCAGGTTGGGAGTTCAATCCGGTCCTCGGAGTGATTCTGACGAGCGACAACGGTGTCGATTGGATCGAGCGGTATCGCACGGAGAGTCAGACCGTGGATGCTGTGGTCTGGACGGGTTCTCGATTCGTCGCCGTAGGTGTCGCCGACAAGGTGCTGCTCAGCTCCGATGGCATTTCCTGGTCCGAACAACCGACTGGTTCGGAGGCCTGGACCATGATGGATCTCGCGTGGAACGGGTCGATGCTGGTTGCCATCGGGTCGGACAATGTGCCGTGGTTCGGTCACCACTCCTACTTCACTAGCGAGAGCGGTGACCAATGGGCTCAGTATCTCTTCAATCGCGACTACATGCCGTCGTCCATCGAGGCGTCGGGTGGACGATTCGTTGCCGTTGGCAGCGAGCACGATGCGCTGGTGAGCGATGACGGACTGACGTGGTCGGTGGCGCCGTATGAGTCCTCGAGGGAACTCAGAGTGATCGTCGATGGCGGCGACAGGTTTATTGCCCTCGGCAACGACGTTGTCGGCGCGAGTCTCGACGGTTATGTGTGGTCGATCGAGGAGCGGGCAATGGAATCCCGCGTGTACGGGCTCGCCTGGCTCGGCGACAGCTACCTGGCGGTGGGCGAGGACGGCTTCATGATGTCGAGCCCCGACGGTTTGCAATGGAACCAGCTGAGTGAAAGGGCCTTCGACATTGGAGGCAGCTGGGAGATCGACGAGCTCGCGACGGGGGGCTCGACGATCGTCGGAGTCGGTGCAGGGATTGTTACCGGCCTGCACGGCTCCGAGTGGTCCTGGCAGTCGGCGCCCGGTGATGTGAACCCCGTCTCGGTGATCTGGACCGGCTCCGCCTTCTGGGCCGCGGGCAGCAATGGAGTGATCAGGAGTTTCGACGGCGTTCACTGGGAGCAGATGCTGTTGGACCACAATCTCAGGCTCGTCGACATCGTCTGGAATGGGTCACTTTTTGTCGCAGTAAGCCGAGACCGTGTGGTGACCAGCCCGGACGGGCACGACTGGTCTTCTCAATACATCGGCGGCAACGGGAACCTCCACACAGTAGGTTGGACGGGCTCGGAGTTTGTAGCGGCGGGCGGCGGGTCGATGTACCTCATCAGCAGCGATGGTGTGGTCTGGCGACCACACCCGCAGACCGAAGACCTCTATCTGACCGACATGGCGTGGAACGGTGACCGTCTGGTCGCAGTCGGCGATCGCTCTGAGGCGGGTGGTGTCATCCGCTCCACCGTGGATGGCCTCAGTTGGATAGAGTCCACCCTTCCGGAAGACGACGTATCGTCCTTCGACGACGTGACCTGGACCGGGACCCACTTCGTCGCCGTTTCCAGATCGAGCGGTGACGTGATCTTCACCAGCACCGATGGACTCAATTGGTCTTCAGAGATAACTGGCACCGGCGTCTGGCCGGTCTCGGTCGTCGGCGATGACCGGAGCCTCTACGTCACCGGTCGCGGCCTCCAGATCATCCGCCGTACGGAGCCACTTGTTGATCCTCCCTCACCGCGTCGCCCTGAGCGCAGGGTCGTGCCGGTGGGTGACAAGGCGCGGGTGGCTCCTGCCGTTCAGGAATGAGCTTGAGGCGTCAGCGCGCTTTTCTCCCGTCGCGCTTCCGAGGAGTGCCCCCCCTGACGATGTTTGGGCCCCGGTGCGCTGCCGACAACGTCGTTACTTCGTCCCAAAATCGTCAGGGACGGCACGTTTTTTGGCGCGCCCTTATCTGATCGCGTGGCCGTATTGGATGAGCGAACTCAAACAATGTCAAAAATGGCACCTCCGAGGGACGCGGTCCACCCTCCCATTCCTCGGGAACCGTCGAAATACACGGGAGGTTGTTCAACGATCGGAGATCTCATCGGGTGGGGGGGATTCCTAATTCCTGATTCCCGCGACGGTCCATCCCTCGAGGGCGCGGTCGAAGCTCTCCCGCTCGCGCTGCCACTCCTTGAAGCCCCAGCCGAGCTCGCGGCGGAGGATCGGGCGCAGGTGTGGGAGAAGCCCGCGGGCGGTTTCCGGCTCCCACATGCCGACGCGGACGCGGCGCAGAAGGAGGTCGTCGAGGTGGAGAACGGCCCCCCAGCGGCAATGGGCGCGAACCTCTGCCGCGCACAAGTCGAGACCTGGCCGGAGCGGCCTCAGTTCCGACCTGCCGCGGGCGAGGTGGACGGCGCACCACGCCATTGCGCCGAGCCGGCGCGCCATGGCCGGGGCGACCGTCGGATCGATCTCGTGCGCCGCCTGCAAACGAGCTCCGAGATCGCGCGGCGCGAGGCCCGCCAGCGGGGTGCCCTTGGTCATGCAGCGGCCCACCTTGCGCGCAACCTCGTCGGGTAGCCGAGAGACGGCCTCGTCGACCGCTTCCTCGGCGGTCGAGCGCCAGGTCGTGAGCTTGCCACCGGAGACGGTGAGGACGCCGTTCTCCACCCAGATGTCCTCCTCGCGGCTCGCCTCCGAGGGGTCGTCGGCATGGACGTCGAGGATCGGTCTGAGACCGGCAAAGGTGCCGAGAATCTTGTCGCGCTCGATGGCGCGGCCGGGGAAGGCGGTTTGGGCGGCGCGCAGGAGGTATCCGACCTCGTCCTCGGTCGGGCGCGGGTCGTCGAGGTCGTCGACGTGATAATGGTCGGTGGTGCCGAGCAGGACGCCCTCGGGGTGAGGGATGAGGAAAACCGGCCGACCATCGTCGGGCGACGGCAGCGACACCGCAACGGTGATCGGTACGAGGTCTGACGGCAGGATGAGGTGGATGCCTCGCGAAGGCCGTACCCGACGACCCGAGAGGCCGAGGCGGTGGCGGACCTCGTCGGTCCACACCCCGCCGGCATTGATCACCAGCCTGGCACTGGCGCGATGGCTCGTACCGGATTCGAGATCGCGGACAACGAGCCCGGAGACGCGCCCGTCGACGCCGCGCGTCGCCGTCAGCACCTCGCAACGGGTCAGCACCGCGGCGCCGTAGGCGTGGGCAGTAGCGGCGACCGCCAGCGTCAGACGCGCGTCGTCGGCCATGGCGTCGGTGTAGGCGAGGACGCGGTCGATTCCGTCGGTGGGGAGATCGGGCACCAGGGCCGCCACTTCTTCGGTATCGAGCTGGGTGTGCTTCTCGGGCCGCGCGGTCAGACGATCGTACATCCACAGACCCAGGTCTACCTGCCAGCCCGGGGTGCGGTCGCCGTCGGAGGCGGGGTAGAGGAAGCGCACCGGATGCACCAGGTGCGGGTTCAGCGCCAGCATGCGGTCGCGCTCACGGCAGGCGAGACGGGTGATGCGGAACTGCATCTGCTTGAGGTAGCGGAGACCGCCGTGAATCAGCTTCGACGATCGCGAGGAGGTGCCGGATGCAATGTCGCCGCGTTCCACCACCAGGACATGGAGCCCACGCTGGGCGGCGTCGAGGGCCACACCACAGCCGGTGATACCGCCGCCAACGACCACGAGATCGAACTCGCTTTCGATCCGGGCGAGGGAGGCGGCGCGCCACCGTGGGTGAAACACCTCAGGCCTCCAATCGATCCTCGGGCTCGAGCAGGACGTGTGGATTCATGATCCCTTTGGAATCGAGGCGGCGAGCCGCGGCGGCGATCAGATCCACCCCCTCGTCGCCGATCTCGTCGGCCAGCCACGGCGCGTGCCACTGGCCGATGCCGTGGTGGTGGCTGAGCGTGGCGCCCGACGCCACCAACGCATCGTTGGCGGCGCGCTTGACGCGCGCCCACCGGGCGATGGTCTCCCCGACCGAAGGTGCGCAGCGAAAGAAGAAGGTGAAGTAGAGCGAGGCGCCGTCCGGGTAGGGGTGGGAGACATGGCACAGCACCGCTACCCTCTCGTCGTTATCGGCCAACGCATCGGCGATGACCGAGCGCAGGGCCCCCCGGAGATTCACCGCCCGCGACCAGGGGGCCGCGGTTTCGAGGGTGTCGGTGGCGTAGCCGAGGTCGAGAAGCGACTCCCGCAGGTACGGGTGTCGGAAGCGGTCGCGGAGCCAGTGGCGGCCCGGCCGTCGGCCGAGCGAGACGCCGCGGTGCGAGCGAACGACCATGCGGGCCCGCCGCAGGCGGTCATCGATGGTGTCGCGATCGCCGGCGGCGCCGAAGAGGAGCAGACAGGCATCATTCCCAATGCCGCGGAACCCGAGGTAGCGGCCGACAATCGGCGTCCAACGGCTCTCCGCGAGACCCACCGCCATCGCGACCTGGGTCTCGGATGCGTCCGAGAGTCGGATCAGGGTCAGCGACAGGCCGTCCATGACCATCTCACGGACGGCATCGAGGCCCCGGTCGAAGTCTGGCAGCAGAGCACCCGCTACCGCGGCCCCCTCGGGCCGAAGGCGGACGCGCAGCGTGGTCTCGGTGATAACGCCAAGGCGGCCTTCCGAGCCCATCACCAGGCGTCCGAGGTCTGGCCCGGCAGCCGAAGCCGGATGCGCCGGCACCCTGAGGCGTCTGTCGGGACCGACCAGATCGAGGCCGGCCACCATATCCTCGATGCGGCCGTAGCCGAGCGATTCTTGACCCGACGATCGCGTCGCCACCCAGCCTCCTACCGTCGCCAGCTCCCACGACTGGGGAAAGTGGCCGAGGGTGAGTTTGTGTTCGGCAAGGGCCGCCTCGACCTGCGGGCCACGGGTCCCGGGGCCGAAGGTGGCAAGGCCCGAGCGTTGGTCGAGCGCCGTCAGGCCGGCGATGCGTTCGAGGTCGAGACTCAGCACCGGCGCGTCCCCGGCGAGGACGTTGACGCCGCCGGTCACCGAGGTGCCGCCGCCCCAGGGGATGACGCGGATGTCGCGTTCGGCGCAGCGTGCAAGGACGGCCGCCACCTCCTCCGCATCACGTGGTCGACAGACGCCGTCGGGGAGGGCGGGCACCAGGCCGCCCCGAATGCGGAGAACATCCACCAGACCCTGGCCACGGGCGTGGGTGAGGCGATCGATGGGATCGGCTGAGATGTCGGCGGCAACATCGCCGAGGTCGGCGGCCGCCAGGTCGGGGGGCGGCGCGGCCTTGGGGGGCGCTGGGTTCAGGGCCGGACCGAGGCGCTTCTCCAGCCACGTCAGCAACTGCTCGGATGGCGGATAGGCCTCGCCCTCGAAGCCCCAGCCTCCGAGTCGCCTTCGGGACGTCTCCATTGCCGCCAGTATACGTCCTCAGGGGGAGAGGTGAGGTACCATCTGCCGATGCCGGACGAACCCCTGGATCACACCTCCTCGACAGACCCCGAGCGTCTGACCGCCTATCACGAGGCTGGGCACGCCGTGATGGCCCAACTCTGCGGTCGGCAGGTGACCGAGGTGGAAATCGTCGGCGACCGCGAGCACACCGGGATGGTGCACTCACTCGTTTTTCCTCCCGACCCGGCGGATGGTACGGCCCCGCAGGCCGAGGCCGAAGATGTGGAGAACCAGCTCAAGATCATCCTCGCCGGGACAGTTGCCGAGGCGATGGTCTCGGGCCGCAACGGCTGGGACGAGACGAGCGAGGACCTCGATGTTGCGGTGCGGCTCGGCATGCGGTTGGTGGACGACTGCGAAGATGTGTTGCCGCTGCTCGAGGACATCGGGGCCGACGCCAAAGGGGACCTCCAAGCCCATTGGGCCGCAGTGGAGACGTTGGCGCGAGAGCTTCTCCGACGCAAGGCGCTGACCGGGTCCGAGGTGCGCAAGCTCCTGGCGGGCGCCTTCGACTAGGCGATCGTCTGCTCGATCTCCTCCAGCAAGCCGCGCGCTCCCTCTGTAAAGAGCTCGGGTCGAGGCAGAAGACTGACTATCAGCCGGCCGCGGTCGGTGAAGCCAAAGAGGCTGCCGGGGTGGATGGCGACGCCGCACCGCTCCAAAAGCCACAGACACAGCTCCTCCTCGCTGAGGATCGACGGCACGCGCAGCACCGCGCTCCAGCCTCCGCCCACAGGCGCGAGGGACACGGCCTGGTATTCCGAAACGAGGCTTCGCAGGGTTGCGAGGTTCGAGCGGCAGCGGTCGTGGATCGCGTCGCGCAGCGGCGCTGCGTTGGCGAGGAGTGATTCGACTGCGAGGGATACAGGGGTGGAGACCGAGAGATAGGCATCAGCGACATAGTCGAGGCCATCGATGGTGGGCTCGACGATCTCGTCGGGGCCAGTCACCACAATCCACGCCAGCTTGAGCTGCGGCAGGCCGAGGCTCTTGGAGAGCCCGCCGAGGGTGCAGCAGAGACAGTCCTCGACAGTGGCGAAGGTATGACCCTCCCCGGGTCCCCCATCGAGCGGGTAGGGGAGAAAGACCTCGTCGGCGATCAGCGCCACATCGCGCTCACGGCACAGGGCGACCAAACGCTCGCGGTCGTTGGGGTGGACGAAGGAACCGGTCGGATTGTTGGGGTGGACCGCCACCACCGCCCGCACCTGAGCAGGGAAACGTTCAAGGGTCGCAAAGTCGATGCGCCAGTCGGCGTCGGCGTCGAGAGTATAGGTCGGAGCTTCGATACCCTCGAGTCGGGCGAGATGCTCGAAGAGCGGGTATGAGGGCGAGGGCACGAGGACTGCATCTCCCGGATCGCAGAACAGGCGAAAGAGAAAGCCGTAGGCCTCGCTGGTAGAGGCGGTGAGCACGATGCGCCGAGGGTCGACTCTGACACCCGATCGGTCGTACTCGGCCACCACTGCGGTGCGCGCCGCCATCGAACCGCGCGGGTCCGGCTCGTAGGTGAGACCTCGCGAGTCCGCGAGCGCGGTGAGAAGGTCGGGTGGGTATGAGATGCCACACGCGGTCGGGTTGCTGGCCGTGAGGTCGTAAGGGATGGCCCCGATCCGCTCCCGAGCCTCGGTCAACCGGTTGAGTGAAAGATCGGACGGAACGCGTTTCGAACGGTGAACCATGGAGGAATTGTAGCTGCCGCCCGCCCACTCAACCGGATACGACACGCAAGATAGAAAATCCAAGGCCGCCTGACCCACTCACGAACTCGCCTCAATCTTGCATCTTGTATCTTGTATCTGGATTGGCGCGGATAGAATCACAACGTGCATGATCTGAAAGACTCTCAGCTGAAGGCGCTCGAAGCGACAGGTTGCGAGGTGCGCACCGATATGCTCACCCGCTGCCTGTACGCGGTCGATGCCTCGATCTTCCGCGTCGAGCCGGCGGCGGTCGCCTTCCCGCGCTCGGCGGTGGAGGCGGCCAATCTCCTGAGGGCGGCCGCTGAAACCGGCGTCGCAATCACGCCCCGTGGCGCCGGCACCGGACTTGCCGGCGGCGCCCTCGGTCGCGGGCTGGTGATCGATTTCGCGCGCCATAACCAGCACATCTCGGATTTCGACGCCGAGCGCAGGATGGTGCGGGTGGGCGCAGGGGTGGTGCTCGATCAGCTCAACAGCCATCTTGCGGCGCACGGGATGTGGTTCGGCCCCGATGTCGCGACCTCGTCGCGCGCCACCCTCGGCGGAATGATCGCCAACAACTCCTCCGGCGCGCATGCTCCGGTCTACGGTACGACGGCGGACCACGTTGCCGCCATCGAGATCGTGCTGGCCGACGGCACGGTGGCGGTCGTGGGTAATGACAACGGAGGTTTGCCCGAAATCCGTGAGGCCGCGGATGCCATCATCGCGAAGTCCGCAGACACCATCGCCGAGAGACTGCCCAAGGGTCTGGTCAAGCGCTCGCCCGGTTACGGCCTCGACCGTGCGCTCCGGGCTCCGGGCGATCTGACCCAGCTGGTGGCGGGCAGCGAGGGGACCCTCGCGGGAATCACTTCCGCGATCGTTCGGGTGGTGCCGAAACCTCGGAGCCGCTTCCTTGGCATCCTCTTCTTCGACTCGGTCATGGAGGCGCTGCAGGCGACGGTCGAGCTTGCCGATCTCGGCGCCGCCGCCATCGAGCACCTCGATCGCTCGGTCCTCGATCAAACGGCGGGCCAGCGGGCCTTCGCCGCTGCCCGCGCGCTGCTGCGCCTCGACGAGGCCCCGTGTGGTGCTCTGTTGCTGGTGGAGTTCTTCGACGACGACGCCGGTTTGGCGGAGCTCGAGCGGCGACGCCTCGGCGTGCGCCGCCACCTGTGCCGCGACGCCGACGAGCAGGAGCTCGCGTGGGGCCTGCGGCGCGCCGGTCTGTCGCTCCTCACCAGCCGCGCAGGCCCGGCCAAACCGCTGGGTTTTATCGAGGACGTGTGTGTGCGGCCCGAACGACTGCCCGAGTATGTAGCGGGTCTCTCTGAGATTCTCGAGCCGCTCGGACTCGAAGCCTCATTCTACGGCCACGCGGCGTCGGGTGAGCTCCATGTACGGCCGGTTCTCGACCTGCACACGGCCGAGGACATCGCGAAGCTGCGAAGGGTGGCCAACCAGGTGTCCGATCTGTGCTGCCGCTTCAATGGATCGCTGACCGCCGAGCACGGGGTCGGGCTGGCACGCACCGAATACGTCGAGGCGCAGATCGGTCCGGAGCTCGTCGCCGCAACCCGCCGCATCAAAGCCCTCTTCGATCCCACAGGGGTCATGAATCCCGGCAAGATCATCGACGACGGCCGTTACCGGATCGACCGCGACCTCCGTCTCGGCGAAGGATCGGAGATCAAGTTGCCGTTCGAACAGGTCTTTGCCTGGATCGGCCGCGACGACGGTTTCGTCGCCAATCTCGAGCAGTGCAACGGCTGTGGCGGCTGCCTCAAGATGGCGCCCACCATGTGCCCAACCTTTTCGATCACCCACGACGAGGCGCTATCGACCCGCGGCCGCGCCAACACCATTCGCGCCGCCCTCGAAGGGCGGTTCGACGGTTCATCTCTTCTGGTGGCTGCAGAACTCTCGGAGGTCCTCTCAACCTGCCTCGCCTGCAAGGCGTGCGTCACCGAATGCCCATCCAACGTCGACATGGCGCATCTCAAGGCGGAGCTGGTGCATGCCCGGCATCGCGAGCAGCGCGCACGGCTCATCGATCGGTTGATCTCCGCCTCCGACCTGCTGGGTCGCCTCGGCACGCTGATGCCGGGTGTGGCCAATGCGATGCTCCGCTGGCGACCTGCGCGGCGAATGGCGGAGCGTGTCCTCGGCCTCGACGCCGATGCGCCGGTCCCGGCCTTCGCCCGCCAACGGTTCGATCGATGGTTTAGAAAGCGGACGCCCTCGATAACGGGCGGCCGCGGGCGGGTGTTTTTGTGGGACGACACCTGGGTCCGTTACCACGAGCCGTCGGTCGGTCACGCGGCGGTGGCCGTGCTCGAGGCCGCCGGTCTGGAGGTGGCGTTGGTGGCTGATCGCGTGTGCTGCGGCCGGCCGGCCGCGAGCCGCGGGATGCTCGACGATCTGCGCCGCGCGGCCGAGCACAACCTGGCCCTTCTCCGCGGAACGAGCGAACCGATCGTCTTCCTCGAACCCTCGTGTTGGTCCGTATTTGTCGACGAGTACCGCCAGTTGGGGATCGAGGGCGCCGAGCAGGTGGCGAATCGCTGCCGGTTGTTCGAGGACGTCGTGGCGGATTGCATCGGGAATGGATCATTGGCGACTGCAGGGGCCAGTCCGGTGGGGGAGGTGGCGGTGCACGGTCACTGCCACGCCAAGGCCCTGTCGGATCCGAAAACGGCCTTCTCGGTGCTGGAGCGGCTACCCGGGGCTTCTCCGCGCCTCCTCGACACCGGCTGCTGCGGGATGGCCGGCGCCTTCGGCATGCTCAGCGACCACCGCGTGTTGTCGCACCAGGTTGCGGCGCCGCTGGTGGCAGCGATCGAGGCCCTGCCGCGCGACACCGCCGTGGTCGCGTCAGGCACCAGCTGCCGGCACCAGATCGCCGATCTGACAGATGTCCGTCCGCTCCACCTCGCGGAGTTCCTCGCGGCCTGCCTGAGAGCACCACATTGAGGAGCGCATTGACGCGTCGACTACACAGGTGCCACCCCGCTGCAATAAGAAGCGCAGAGAGGCATCGGCGACACCGGTGCCACATTTCGCATTGTTTGCCCTTAAAGCGTTGCTGGGATTCGAGGCGATAAATTCAGACAATGCGAAGTGTGGCACCTCGCACGACGATGCGAGAAGCGCTGACCGGGTTAGGAAGACGAAGCGATGCCACCGAACAATGCGAAGAGTGGCACCTCGTACGCCGAAGCGGGATAGCTCTCGAGGGTTTCATCGCGAACCAATCTAGGCTCTTTCCCGTTTGAAGGGTCGGATAACGTCCCCGCGGGTGAGTCCGACGAGCGGATCGGGCCCATCGGAGAGCCACTCCGGCTACAATCGGTGGGACGCCGACGGGAGGATCGATGAGGATTGAATATTTCGAGCCGTTGAGCCGGGCATGGGAGAGGATGAAACACATTCTGTGGCGCCCGTTCGATCTCGCGAAATGGCTCGTGCTCGGATTTTCGTGCTGGCTGGCCGGTCTCGCCGACAGCGCCGGCGGCGGTGGCTGGAAATGGATCGTCGACGAAAACGATTTTCCGGGGCGGCACAACATCTTCAACGGCCACGGGTCGTATGAGGAGCTCGGTGGTGCGCTCATCTGGCTGCCGTTGATCTTTATCGTCATCATGGCGGTGGCCGCCATCCTGGTCCTGGTTTTGTGGCTCTCTTCGCGAGCCAAGGTCATCTATCTCGACAACGTGGTCCACAACCGCGCACAGATCGTCGAGCCGTGGCACCGCCTGCGCGACCTCGGCAACTCCCTGTTCCTGTGGCGCCTCGGATTCGTTGTCGCCTGTGGCCTGGTGGCGCTGGTGCTGCTGATGCTCTTCTTCGCGCCGGCGGCAACACTATCGTTCTCCGATGCCCTCTCGAGCCTGTCGTACGCAGCGATGGTCTTCGGGGTCATCATCATGATCTGCTTCGGTTTTGTTGCTGGCTTTGTCGCGCTGATGCTCGAGGCCTTCGTCGTCCCGATCATGTACAAGTACGAGCTCAAGGCGACCGAGGCCTGGAGCTCCTTCCTTCCCTGGCTCAAGACCCGGCCCTGGCAGTTCGTGCTCTACGCCGTCTTCGTGCTGGCGCTCATTTTCGTTTTTCTCTGCATTTTCGCACTTATCTGCGTGCTGACCTGTTGCATCGTCGCTCTGCCGTACGTCGGAACGGTCATCCTGCTCCCGTTCTACGTGACCTACCGGCTGTTCAGTATCGAATTCCTGGCCCAGTTCGATCCCGGCTTCGACCTCTTCACTCCGGCGGAGATCCCGGCCGAGACCGAGTAGCGGCCATGACGTCGCACGCCACGAGAGCTGCCAACAACGCCAGCAAGAACGCCCTGAGGTGACCCTCACTGATCCTGGTGATGAGATGGGCTCCGGCCCGGCTGACGAAGAAGGCCTCCGGGTCCTGGGCGGCCCCGACGTGGTTCGCACGGCGAGGACCCCACCGGTAGGAAGACCGCTCGAGGGTCCTCCAAAAGAAGCCCTCGAGGATCAGGTTCTCTCGCCAGGCGGTGGTCATCTGTCGGCGGTAGCCGGGTGATCCGGGTTCGTACTCGTCAGCCCGGTTGAGATTTCGATTGCGGGCGAAAAGGTGGACCCGCATTTCGTAGCTGAAGGGTTCAATGATCGGAGAGATGTCCATCCGCGAGAGACCGCCGCGCCCTCGTGAAGCATCGAGCTCGTTGGAGAGGTCGGCGGCCTGGTCCCTGTCGGACCGCATGAGCTCGTCAAGGGAGAGACGCGAACTGAAGAAGGTCCGGTCATCGACGGAGTGGCGGTGCCCGTATTCGCAGATCGCGTCGACGCCGGTCGCCAATCGGTGAGGCAACGGAATGTGGTCCGCAAGACGGTGCAAACGCTGCGGCGTGGCCGCCGTGCAGAGGGTGAGCAGAAGGACTTCGGCCGCGGCAAGGCGGCACACCAGGCGTACGGAGGAACGGCCGACGTTTTGCGGCGGTCGTTTGACCAGCCGCCAGATGGCGATCTGGCCCAGCGCCACGGCGCCGCCGTTGAGGAAGATATCGCGGAAGTCCCAGAAACGGCCCGGGACCAGCCACTGGATGAACTCGTCAACGGTTCCGACCAGGAGACCGGTCAACGTCACAGCCAGATAAACGGTCGGATCCGGCACCCGATTCTCGAAGGCACGGAAGAGCAGAACCCCGAGCACCCCGTATTCGAGGAAGTGGACCGCTTCCTCGGGCTGGCCCATCAGGCGGCGGGTCCAGACGATGATAACTGCCGCCACACCGACCAGCCACAGGAGGTCGGCGAGGCCGATTTTCGGTCCACGCCTTCGCAAATAGACGATGGTAGCCGCAGCGGCGCCGAGCACCACGGCGATGACCCCATAGGCGATGAACTCGGCCGGCCAGCGGGCGGCAAACGCCTCACGCATCCCCCTCACGAATGGGATGGAGGCGTAGATGAGCCCGATCCAAAGTATCGCGTACAGCCGGGGATCGAGTCTTCGCGGGGTCATAGCAGGCATCGTACATGAGCGACGGCATCGCCAGGGCTTGGGGCCTGAGGCTTGACGACGTGAGGATGGGAGTGGTTTCCTGCCCAAGCCCCAAGCCTTGGGCCTCAGGTCCTCAGTCCGCGTCCTGTATAGTTCGCATTGATGCCCTCAGTCGTCCACGTAGACACTTCCCGCACCTGGCGCGGCGGTCAACTCCAGGTGTTCCTCCTGCATCGAGAGCTGATTCGGCTGGGTGTTGCAAGCCGGTTGCTGGCCCGTAAAGGTGGCGCGCTCCACCTGCGCTGCGAAGAGGGCCGGTTGCCGGTGGACCCCGTCTCCAAGATGCGGCCGTGGTATCCGCCCGCGGCGCTCGCGGTTTGGCGAAAGACTCTTCGGTCAGGAATAGTGCACGCCCACGATTCACATGCGTTGGCGCTGGCGGCGATTGCACGGTCCGCCAACCCGCGGCTCGCGGTGGTCTGCCACCGTCGCATTGCCTTTCCACCGAACGGAGCGTTGTCTGACCGCTGGAAATACCGCCGCGTCGATCGCTGGATCGCCGTCAGCACGGAAATCGCCGAGATCTTGCGTTGCACGGGAGTGGACGATCCCCGGGTGGTGCCTTCCGCCGTCGACATCGAGGATCTGCAACAGCGGGCAACCGAGAGTGCGGCCGAGCGCCTGCGGGCAGAGTTCGGCATCGGGGCCGGTTCGCCGGTGGTTGGATTGGTCGGCGCCCTGGCCCCTCAGAAGGGGCATGAGGCGCTGATCGCCGCGGCTCCGGCGATCCTGGCGGCAGCACCCGACACGGTCTTCCTCTGCGTTGGTGAGGGACGGCTACGAGAGAGATTGCAGCGTCGTGTCGACCGCGTCGGGATCGGGGGCGCCTTTCGCTTCATCGGCTTTCGCCGAGATGTGCCGTTCCTGATCGGCCTGTGCACGGTGATAGCCGCACCGAGCATCTACGGGGAGGGTTCAAGTGCGGTCATCAAGGAGGCGATGGTCCTCGGTACGCCGGTCGTTGCATCCGATCTACCGGGCAACATCGAGGTGCTCGGCGGCGCCGGCGTCGCCATCCCTGTGGCGGACGCTGCCGCTCTGGCGGGTGCGATCGTCATGCTGCTCGAGGATTCGAATCGTCGCGCTGATCTGAGAGCGCTTGGCCGGAAGAGATGTGCGCGATGGTCTCCGGGCGAGATGGCGACCGGAGTGCTGGCTGCGTACGACGATCTCGGGCAGTCGATGGCGCTGACCTCGGAGGTCAATTGAGCGGGCGGGCGAAGCTCTCTGCAGTTCTGATCACCAACAACGCTGAAGAACATCTCGACCGTGTACTCGGCGCCCTTCGATGCTGCGGTGAGATCGTGGTCCTCGATTCGGGATCCACCGACCACACCCGAGAGATCGCGCTCCAATACGGCGCGAGCTGGTATGAAAGACCATTTGATGGCTACGGACCGCAAAAACGCCACGCAGTTGTTCGGGCCTGCTACGACTGGATCCTGGCGGTGGACGCCGACGAGGTGCTCGATGACGAGGCCGCGTCAGCGTTGAGGGCCGTTGACTGGGATCGACAGGACCCGTCACTGTGCTGGCGACTCAGACGGCGGCCGTTTGTCGGTCGGCGTGAGATCCGGTTCGGCCATTGGAACCCGGACTGGGTGGTGCGTCTTTTTCACCGCGGCCACCACGACTTTTCCAGCACGCCCGTCCACGAATCTGTCACGCCGACCGGGCCGATCCGGACCCTTCCAGGCAGCCTGATCCACTACAGCTACCGAGACCTCGGCGAGATCTTTCGGATGGACTATCACCGGCTCAAGGCTGATCGATATCTCGATCAGGGGCGGCGCGCCAGCGGTCCAAAGCTCGCGGTGCGGGCGACGTGGGCATTCTTCTACTCGTACATCATTCGCCGCGGCTTTTTGGATGGCCCTGCCGGAGTCGCCGTGGCCCTGGCAGGATCGGTCAACGCCGTCATGGGACTGGCTCTCGCGAGCGAACAGAGTCGGAAGGATTGAAAACCCCCCCACCCATCCTTTTGAAAACGCGAGGACGCGAAGACGCAAAGACGTCGCAAAATTGATTATCTTGTGTTCTTCGCGCTCTTAGCGGCTTTGTGGTTGCAAAGCCGGTAAAGGAGGTGTGAACGGCAACGCGCCGGTGCGAGGCGAAAGCGTCTCAGTCCCTGCTTTGTTATGCTAGGGCGCGATTATCGAGGAGGCGCAACATGGGCGAGAACAAAACCAAGGGCTCCGGGCTCGGGATCGTTGGCTACGACGCCTACGAGTTCGTGGTTGCCGATATCGAACGAAGCCGGAGGTTCTATTGCCAGATGATGGACGTGCCCGAGGTTGCCCGACTCGACGATCGCGAGGTGGCAAGGCGAGGGGAGGACGCGGTCGTTTTTGCGGCCGGCAAGGCAAAGTGTGTCTGTGTCACCCCTCGCGAGCGCGGGTCATCCGCCGACCGGTGGCTCGAGCGGCACCCGGATGGAGTACGAATCGTTGGATTCAGGGTGCATGACGTCAATGCGACGCGAGGCGTCCTGACCGAACGCAACGCCACCCTGACCTCGGACGTGGTCACGACCACCGACGGTGAGGGCCGCCCATATCGCTTTTTTGACATTGCCACCCCTTTGGGAGATGTCCGTTTCCGATTTGTCGAGCGGGCGTCGGACGCTCTACCCCCAGGGTTTTCACCCCTCGATCCGGGCTCGGAGAAAAACGCCAACGGCTTCCAGATCATCGACCACATCACCTCGAACTTTCTGACTCTCGAGCCGCACATCACATGGCTTCGCGATGTGATGGGCTTTGAAGAGTATTGGCGCGTCCATTTCCACACCGCCGAAGTCAACCCGGATTCGGGTGGTTCGGGGCTCGCGTCGATCGTGATGTGGGACGCCGAGTCGGGGATCAAACTCGCCAACAACGAGCCGGTGACTCCGCATTACGAGTCGAGCCAGATCTACACCTTTGTCGAGTCCAACCACGGACCAGGGGTTCAGCACGTCGCATATCACGTGCCCGCCATCTCGTCGGCAGTCGACCGGCTGCGAGGTTCAGGGATCGAATTCCTCGACACACCGGCCACCTACTACGACATGCTTCCCGAGCGTCTGGTGCGTCAGAAGGTGAGCAACTTCGACCAGGACGTCGAAAGCCTCAAGCGCCTCGGGATCCTGGTCGACGGAGAAGACGACCGCTATCTCCTGCAGATCTTCATGGTCGAGGGAGGTCTGCTTTATGACGACTCAACTGCCGGACCGTTTTTCTACGAGGTCATCCAGCGCTTCGGCGCGCGTGGTTTCGGTGAGGGCAACTTTCGCGCACTCTTCGAATCCATCGAACGAGACCAGCTCGAGCGAGCGGCCGCGGAGAGGCAGCTCGAAGCGGGAGCAGGCTCATAAAAAAATGAGGAATTCTGAATTAGGTAATAGGAATTCCCGGCCCGCACCCCCAGAGAACGCGAGGGTGGGTGGCATTCCTCATTCCTCATTCCTCATTCCTCATTTCCAGCTCACTGAGGGGTGAAGAAATGATTCACCGCGTGACACGGGGCGTCATTCCGAAGAAGCCACATACTGTATTTGAGGTTGATGGCAAGCTCACCTTCGAGCATTGTTTCACCCGCTCCGGTTTCGAGTCAATCTACACGATTTTCTGGCACCGCCGGCCGCCGCACTGGGTGGAGCTGCAGGAGGACCTCGGCCGGCATCCCGGTTGGGCAGAGGGCGTCCGATTGGGACCACTGCGCCGTTGCCATTACCTCAGTTCCAAAATGAGTGGGGGCGGCAGCCCCTTGCTGGCCCGGCAACTCTTCTTTTCCAACCCTGACATCGGTGTATGGGTGGGTTGCCCGACCGAGAGCGAGCCGACGCTGGTGGCGAATGCCGACGGCGATGAGCTGACGTTTGTCCACAAGGGATCCGGCCGGGTCGAGTCTCCGCTGGGCGTGGTGCCGTTTCAGGAGAAGGACTACGTCTACGTGCCGCAGAGTCTGCCGCATCGATGGTTGATCGACGGACCGTCGCTGCTGTTGACCATGGAAGCGCGCTCGCCGCTGCGGGTTCCGAAGCAATACCGCGCTCCGGAGGGCCAGCTGTCCATGTATGCGCCGTACACTCACCATGATTTCGTCGAACCGCGCTGGCCCGATGGAGGCGCGACACGTCTCGGGGCGCCACGCCGGATGATCGTCCAGTCGGGCGGGATGCTGACCGCGTTCGAGATGTCGCACGACCCCTTCGATGTCGTCGGCTGGGACGGGCAGGTGTGGCCCTTTGCCTTCCCGATTCTCGCTTTTCAACCCAAGACGGGTTCCGTTCATCTGCCGCCGACAATTCACACCACCTTTGCGGGCAACGGTTACGTGGTGTGCTCCTTCGTGCCGCGGCTGGTGGATTTCGGGGAAGGCGCGATTCCGTGTCCCTACCCCCACTCATCACCGGACTGCGACGAGATCCTGTTCTATGTCGACGGTAAATTCACCTCGCGCAAAGGGGTCGGACCGGCCTCCTTGACCCTTCACCCGAGGGGCCTGCCGCACGGGCCGCACCCCGGGACCTACGAGGCCTCGATCGGCAGCGACCGCACCGATGAGTTGGCGGTCATGATCGACACCTTCAAACCGCTCCTACCGACCCCGTTTGCCGACGCGGTCGAGGACATGAACTACAACCAGAGCTGGGTGCGGTGAGAATTAGGAATTAGGAATTGGGAATTAGGAATTGGGAATTCCGAGCACACCGCGGATAAGTTGTGGAATGACCCGGGAGAGTCTCAGTGACTTCCATTCGAATTGAAGAAGCGAAAGACCACGAAGTGGTGCGCGCGATCAACCTGGCCGCGTTCGAAGGCGGTCCCGAGGCCGATCTGGTCGACACCTTGAGGTCGTCGTGCCCGGACCATCTGTCGTTGGTTGCCGAAGAGCGTGGAAAGGTGGTGGGTCATATCCTGTTCACGCCAGTCATGATTGAAAATCCCGATCGCGTGGTCGGAGGCATGGGCCTGGCGCCAATGGCGGTGACTCCCGAACGGCAGCGGTGTGGCGTCGGATCACAGCTCGTGCGCCATGGCCTCGAGGTGTTACAGAGACGATCCTATCCGTTCGTAGTTGTGCTGGGGCATCCGGAGTACTACCCGCGCTTCGGCTTCAAACGCGCCTCGACGCTCGGCTTGCGTAGTCAGTGGGACGGGGTCCCCGACGAGGCCTTCATGATGCTGATCTTTGACCCCGACGTTATTCCCAGCGGGGGCGGCGTCGCGAAGTATCGGGACGAGTTCGACGATGCGATGTGATGGACAGTCTCTACTCGATGACTCTGCTTGTGGTCATCGATAGCCTGGGCGCGCCAGTGGGCGATCTGGCATTCGGGGGCTGAGAGCAGCCTTTATCAAACCGCAAGAGCAACGATCGCCGTCTCATTGGTGTCGAGAGCATCGATTTTTTGCGACCCCGTCGCGAACAATGTGAGTCCCAGGCGCGTATGATGTGGTGATGCAGCGGTCACAACGTCGACTGACGATGACGTTGGCGCCCGGGATTCTCGCGTTCCTGATTGCCGCCCTGTCGGTTGCGGATATGTTCCTTCCGCACCCATACGACGGCGTCATTCTGGAGGCGGATGTGCCGGGTGCGCGGGTGGTGCGTGCGGTCGTGCCGGGATCCGGCGCCGACCGTGCCGGCATCCGTCCCGGAGACGTGATCGCCGGCATTGATCGCGAGATTCTGGAGGACTCGCAGACCCACGCTCAAGAGATTCTGAACCGGCACCATATCGGTGAATCTGTGTCGTACCTGGTCCGTTCCGGCGGCAGCATGTTCGACGTCGAGGTCGAGCTCGGTCGGCGGCGGATCGGCGACACAAGCTACCTCTACGCAGCCTTGCTCGGATTTCTTTTCTTCGGCGTCGGGATCTTTGTCGTTCTGCGGCAGCCTCGCATGCCGGCGGCACGGGTCTTCTTCACCATGTCGGTCCTCTTCATGCTCTTCCTGGTGTGCCGGCTGCGACCCGCATCCTACTCGTGGGTCGACACCTGGGTCCTCACAACCGGCACCATGGCCTTGCTCTTCCTGCCGGCGGCCTTTCTTCACTTCTTCCTGATTTTCCCGAGATCGATCTGGGAGTGGCGACGGGACCCGATTGCCGATTTTCTGGGTTGGGTCCACCGCATCAGCGCCAAGATGCTGCCGCTTTACGTACTGCCGCCGATGGTCTATCTGGGAACAGTGCTCTGGACTCGGTATTCGGATAATTCTCTGGCCCTGATCAGCGGCGCGCCGATGACCAACTGGTGGGTGATGGTCGGTTATATGATGCTGGGCCTCGGCGCCCTTTACCTCTCGGCCCGCCACCTCCCGGACGCGGCCCAGCGACGGGGCGCCGGTCTGGTTTTCGTCGGGACGCTCTTCGGGGTGGCGCCGTTTATCGTGCTCGCGGTCGGTTTCCCGACCCTCTTCAACACCGAACGCTTCCTGTTCTATGGTGTCGTGCCTTTGATCCTGGTGCCGATCACCTTCGCTTACGCGATCATCCGCTTCGGCCTCCTCGACATTCGCGTGATCCTGCGTAAGAGCCTGCTCTACACGGTGACCACCGCCATGGTGACCGCCGTCTATGCGCTCGGCATCGCGTCGTTCAACCTTCTCTTCAGCGGAACCAAACTCGCGGCGTCACCCTATTTTCCGGTGATCTTCGCTCTCGCTATCGTGCTCCTCTTCGAGCCCCTCCGCCAGCGTCTCCAGGGACCGGTCGACAGGTTCTTCTTCGCCGAAAGGCTGAAACTGCAGCGGGCGATGGTCGAAATGGGGGAGGCCTTTACCAGAGAGGTGGAGATCGGCCCGGTCGTGGCGCAGCTCGTCGATCGCCTGCCTGAACTCCTGGGTCTGCACTTTTCGGCCCTCTATCTGGTTTCGAACCGAAAGCTCATGCGCCAGGCGGGCCCCAAGGCCTTGCCCGAGGAGCTGCCCATCATCGGTATCCTCCACGACCAGCTCAAGCGTCAGGGTTCTCTGGTGAGGCTGGAGGAGCTCGCTCCCTTGCGCTTGCTGTCGCCCGAGGTGGAGACGCTCAGTTCGGCCCTGGGAGGGGTAGGTGTGGAGCTTGCGGGGCTTCTGGCGACAACGCGCCGGTCGGTGGGCGTGATTCTGCTCTCCGGCAAGGCCGGTCAGACAGCGTTCGAGAAGGAGGAGCTGCAGCTCCTTCGCGGCCTCCTCAATCAAGCGTCGATCGCGCTCGAGACCAGCATCCTGCTCGATGAACGTGCGCGGCAAGCAGAGCTGGAACGCGAGCTCAAAATCGCCGCCTCGATCCAGGCGTCGCTGCTGCCTGAATCGTTGAGTGCCGCCGATGGATGGCGCCTGGCGGCTGTCTGCAGACCGGCTCACGAGGTTGGCGGGGACTTTTTCACCGAGCTGCCCGGTCGGAACGACGGCGAACATGTGGTGGTGTACGGGGACGTGTCCGGAAAGTCCATCTCGGGCGCGTTGATGATGATGGCGGCGCACGAAGTTCTCAATTCGTTGGCGCTCGCCCACCCCGAGCCCGAGAAGCTGCTTCATCTCGCCAACGAACGGTTGTACGTCCTGCGCGGCACCCGAAAGCGCACGGAAATACAGGGCGGGAGCTTCGTCGCCCTCGGCTACCTCGGCTTCCGCGCCGGCGAAGGCGTCTTTTCCTACACCTTGGCCGGCCAGCCGCCGCCGATGGTGCGCCGAAGGTCGGGGACCGTCGAGTGTCTCAAAATGCCGCATCACCGGGTGCCGCTCGGTGCACTGCGGGTCGGCGGTCACCGCATCATGAAAGCGAAACTCGAAGCCGGAGACCTGATCGTTGCCTACTCCGACGGCGTCGTCGAGGCGCAGTCGCCGACTGGAGAGTTTTTTGGCGAGGACCGTCTCGCCGGGGCGCTGGCCGAATCACCGGCGGACCCGCAGAACGCCGTCAACTTCCTCCTCGAAGAGATCGAGGCCTTCACGTGCGGGCACACGCCATACGACGACGTGACTCTGCTTGCCGCCTCCTGGTCACCCGCAGCAGGCAGCGGGTGAGCGTGCATCGACTACCCACCGTCGTTGCGACGGGAGTCGGGGACGGGAAGGCGACACGTCAATTTTGAGATATGAGTCTTGAGTTCATCCTGCCGACTCACCGTTTTGGGTGGGTGGGTGGTCACTCAAAACTCAATACCAGGAACTCAAGACTCGGTCCACTGCCCGCTCCACGCCTGAGGGTTATCGCTGCATCCTCTCCATGAAGTCGAAGGGCGTTTCGGTGTAGCCGGCGGGCGGATCGTAGGTTCCGGCGGGGGCTTCGATGTCCTCGATAGAGATAGTCTTCTCCGAAGTCCCAACCTCGTTGCCCATCATGGTCATGACGCCCTGCTGCTCGACCACGAGCCCGTCGATTTTGCTCATCTCTTTGACGGCGTCGGCCATTCCCGGTTGCAGGCTGTTGAGGTGGACGTACATCGAGTTGAAAGCCACCGGGTCGTAGCCCGCTACCTTGGTCGCCCACATGGTCGTTTTCATCGAGAACATCTGCGAGGTCATTGCCATGTCGTACCGGCGTGCGTTCCACTCACCGATCTGCTTGTGCTCTTCAGTCGGAGTCACCGTCACCTGGAACTGCATCATCGCCAGCATCGGCTGCATTTCAGGTGGAACGAGCGTGGCGAGCTCGACTGGAAGATCGAGTACGTGGTAGGTCTTGTTCGTGTGATCGATGACGTAGAGCTTCATGTTGTCGACGCGCACGATGGTCGCGGTGTCGCCCTGGTCCATGAACATCATCTCTTTGCCGATCCAGGTCGTCTGTTGTCTGTCCTCGGGCGGTTGGGTCTGACCCATGATGGTGAATCCGTCCTGGTGGGTCTGTTTGACGACTTTGAGATCTGCGGCGGCAATGCCGGCGGACACGAGCACGACGAACAGGACGGCGAGAGTTTTGCGGACGAGCATGCGTACCTCCAATCAATTCGATTGCTTCTGACCCTGGCATGGTAGCCCGGGCGAGGGTTCAGGTCTACCCGTGATCCTTTCGCAGGTTTCTGCAAAAACGTGCAAAGTCCCGGGCCGTTCTCTTCAGCCTCTCTTCGATTTCGGCATCAGTGAGCCGGCCATTCTCGTCGAGGGCACGGCGAACGTCCGGGATGAAGCAACGTCGTCCGAACAGGTGGGCGTGGCGGTACTGGAATATCATCTCGAGGTGCTCGACGGCCCGCAACCCACCCCACCGACCGGAGGAGATACCGACAAAAGCCGCCGGCTTTTCGTACAGGCTCTCCGGGAAACGCAGCATGTCGATAAAGTACTTGAGAACACCGGGAAACGAGCCGTTGTACTCGGGGAGCACCGTGAGCACGCCCTCGGTTTTCAGTATCTGCTCCTGAAATGGCGCAAATGACGTGGGCTTCGAAGCGTAACTGGATTCGGCGAAGATCTCAGGCGGCAGTTCACCAAGGTCGAGGAGCGTGACCTCCTCGCCGGTCTCCTGGAGCATTTCCTGGACGAGAACGGCGATCTTGCGGGTGTTTGAGCCGGGCCGGTTAGTGCCGGATATGACGGTGATCATGGGTCTCCCCCGAATGGCGGCGGCGCACCTCATGGTACGCCTGCCCTCAACCGGACAACGATGACAGGCGCTACACTCTTCCATCGGGGCTGTAGAATGACCGCCGGAGGCGACATGAGCCGCAGAAAAACGCGTTTCCTGACCATGTTCGTGATCCTCAGCATCGCGTCCACCTGGGCTTTGGCGGGCACGGTGCACCACGACCTCGAGGTCCGTATACAACCGCAACAGAACAGCCTGCAGGTGGTGAATCGGGTGAGTTTTTCAGATGCTGTGACTCCCGACGAGAGCGGCGCCTATCGTTTCGTGCTTCATGCGGGGCTCGAGCCGAGAGTGGTGACCCCCGGCTGGCGGCTGCTGCCGCAGGATGGGCCGGCTGAGGCAGGGTTCCTGGGCATCAACGCGACCACAGATACGGTGTCGGAAAACGTGCCGCTGGAAGCGTTCCTCCTGGTTCCGGACGGCGATGTGCTCGGCCCCGTCGAACTGGTCTATGGGGGCGTTATCCACCACGAGCTCGCAACCCAAGGCGAGGAATATCAGCGGAGCTTCTCCGAAACGCCGGGAATCGTAGACGAGCGCGGAGTTTTTCTTGCCGGTGCCAGCTTCTGGGTGCCGACTTTTGGCGACGGGCTCATGACCTTCGATCTCGAGGTGGACGGTCTGACACCGCCTTGGGATGTCGTGTCGCAAGGTAGACGGACTCGTCATGAGATGGATGGTGAGGGATTTCGCTCGACATCCTGGAGCCTCGCGCATCCAACCGAGGAGGTGTATCTCATCGCCGGGCCGTGGCACGAGTATTCACGGCAGGCCGGCGCCGTGGACGTGTTTGCCTTTCTGCGCGAGGACGATCCCGCGCTCGCGCAGCGCTACCTGGACGCCACCGCCCGCTATCTCGCCCTTTATCAGGAGATGTTGCCTCCGTACCCATACCCTTCATTTGCTCTGGTCGAGAATTTCTGGGAGACCGGCTATGGGATGCCCGGCTTTACCCTCCTCGGTCCACGTGTGATTCGGTTTCCATGGATCCTGACCTCCTCCTACCCACATGAGCTGCTCCATAACTGGTGGGGCAACTCGGTCTACGTCCAATTCGAAAACGGCAATTGGTGTGAGGGGCTGACCGCGTACATGGCCGACCACCTCTTCGCCGAGCAGCGAGGTGAGGGCGCCACCTACCGCCGCGCCACCCTCAAGAAATACGCGGATATGGTGTCGAAGGGTGAGGACTTTCCGCTCGCCGCCTTCGGCTCTCGTCAATCTGCGGCGTCTGAAGCCGTGGGCTACGGAAAGAGTCTGATGCTCTTCCACATGGCGCGCCGCGCGGTAGGTGACGAGGCGTTTCTGGCGGCGCTGACCCTCTTTTATCGCGAGCATCGTTTCAGCCGCGCCTCATTTTCGGACATCGCGGAGGCGTTCACCGACGAGACGGGCGGTGACTGGTCTCCCTTCATCGAGGAGTGGGTCAATCGGACGGGCGCCCCTCAATTCGAGATCAGAGAAGCCCGGGTCGAGCGGGGCGCCCCGGGCGAAGCTCCGTGGCGGGTTGCGGTCCATTTGCGGCAGGTGCAGGACGAGGAGCCGTTCCGGGTCACCGTGCCCGTGGCGGTGACCATCGAGGGGCAGGTGGAACCGGTGTGGGCCGAAGTTGGCGTGTGCGCCAGGGATTGCATCGTCGAGGTGCCGTGTCCGGCGCGTCCACTACGGGTCGACGTCGACCCCGCGTTCGACGTCATGCGCCGGCTCGACCCTCTCGAGGTGCCACCGGCGCTCTCTACTGGTTTTGGTGCCGAGGATCAACTTTTCGTGCTTCCCGCATCGGCCTCTGGCGAGGAGGAGGCTGAGTGGCGCCGACTCGCGGCGGACTGGGCACGGCCCGGCGAACCGCGAATCGTCCTCGACTCCGAGATCTCGGATCTGCCCGACACCCCCACCTGGGTACTCGGCTGGGACAACCGTTTCGGGCCTGAGATCGCCCGCCGATTGGCTGACCAGGGAGTTTCGTTGGGTTCTGATTCGGTGGAGTTGGTCCAGGATAGGTTTCCGCGGAGCGATCACTCATTGGTTGTAGTGGCTCGCACTGCGGGCGATCCATCGGCGGCGGTTTCCTGGGTGGCGGCGTCGCCGATCGAAGCCATCTCGGGCCTCGCCCGCAAGCTGCCCCACTACACCCGCTACTCCTTCCTCGGATTTCGTGGGCCGGAACCCGAAAACACGGCAAAGGGGATGTGGCAACCGCTTTCGTCGCCGCTGGTGCGGAATCTGTCGAGCGGCGAACTCCCGGAGCTGGAGCTGCAGGCGAGGGCGCCGTTGGCGGAGCTCCCAGCGGCTTATGACGCTCTCAGTCTGAAACGGACGGTGGCCGAGCTCGCCGACCCGGTGCTCGAGGGTCGTGGCCTCGGCTCCGATGGTCTCGCGAAGGCCACGTCGATAGTCGAAGCTCGTCTGGCGTCGGCGGGCCTCGAGCCAGCAGGTGATGAGGGGTTCCGACAGAGCTGGAGATGGACGGGCGGCGAGCCGGAGCGCGAGATGTCGCTCGTCAACCTCATTGCTCGGATTCCGGGTCGCGATCCGAAGCTTGCCAACGAGCCGGTTCTGGTCTTGGCTCACCTCGACCATCTCGGTCGCGGTTGGCCCGATGTACGCCGGGGCGACGAAGGCGAGATCCACCCGGGAGCCGACGACAACGCCTCCGGGGTGGCCGTCCTGCTCGAGCTCGCGCGGGCGATGGCCGCCGAGCCGCCGCGTCCGCGACCGGTAATCTTTGCCGTCGTCACCGGCGAGGAGGCTGGACTGCTCGGCTCGCGTCATCTCCTGGCTTCGATGACGCCGGATGCGAAGCCGTTCGCCTGCATCAACCTCGACACCGTAGGACGCTTGGCGGACGGCCAACTTTACGTGCTCAACGCCGACACCGCCCGCGAGTGGCGCTTTATTTTCGTGGGAGTCGGTTACACTACCGGTGCGCCGGTGGCGGTCGTTTCGGAACCTCTCGACGCCTCCGACCAGGTCGCATGCATCGAGATGGGGGTGCCCGCCGTGCAGCTCTTCACGGGACCGACCGCGGACTACCACCGGCCCTCGGACACGGCCGAAACGATTGATGCCGAAGGCATGGTCGTGGTCGCGGAGGCGGCGCACGAAGCCATTCGCTATCTCGCCGAACGCACCGACCCAATGACCGTGACGATTGCCGCCGCCGCCGAGGAAGGCGCCGCGCCGCCGCCTCGGACCTCCCGCCGGGCCAGTCTCGGCACCATGCCCGACTTCGCGTTCGAGGGTCCGGGTGTGCGAGTCCAGCAGGTGATGCCGGGATCGGCCGCGGAGGAGTCTGGGATCGTTGCAGGTGACATCATCGTCGCCGTTGACGGCGAGAAGGTGGTTGATCTGCGGTCGTTTTCGGACCTGCTCAAGGCGCGGGCACCCGGTGATGCAGTGGAAATCACGGTGTTGCGAGGCGGCGAGGAGCAGATTATCGAGACGGTTCTCGGTGCACGGTAACCTGGCGACCGGTGTTTGGTAGGATTGGTGCGACGCCACCGGGCGGACGCGAAAGGGGAGAGAGATGATCACGTTTACCGAGACCGCGCGACAGAAAGTCCGCGAGTACATGGACTTGAGCGAAACCCCAAGCCTCGGCGTGAGGGTTGTTGCCCACCGCTTCGGTCGCCACCAGTTCCGCTACGAGCTGGCATTGGTCATGGAGGGTGAGAGCTCCGAAGAGGACGTCGCGGTCGATCAGGAGATCTTCGAGGTCTTTGTCGATCCGAAGAGCGCCGAGTTGATCGACGGCACGACGGTGGATTTCGTGTCCGACGTCACCGGCACCGGTTTCAAGTTCACCAACCCCCAGGCGGAGGTGAGTTGGGACGATCCGCTCGCCCAGAGGGTGCAGAAGGTCATCGATGATCGCATTGCACCTTCTCTCGCCGGCCACGGCGGCTGGGTGGAACTCCTCGCCGTCGACGGCGACGCGGCCGTCATCCAGTTCGGTGGCGGCTGCCAGGGTTGCGGCATGTCGCAGGTGACTCTGAAGGAAGGCATCGAGGCCGCTATCCTCCAGGAAGTGCCGGAGATCAAACGGGTGCTCGACGACACCGATCACTCCTCCGGCGACAATCCGTATTACTCACGCTAAGGCTCGCCGGTGGTGCCGGCGTCCCGGCTCATGCCCGCTCGCCGCGGACCAAGGGTCCGCGGCACGCGTGTTCGGTACTCCGGGTCTCCGAGATCAAGTTCTCGTCGATCCTTCGTCCCTCACACGCTGCGCGCCGCACGCGGCGCGCGAACGGGCATCACGGATGGCGAGTGCAGATCGCGGAGCGTCTCGCTTTTCATCCCGCCCCCTCCCCCCACCCACCCACCCTCAGAAAGCCACGTCGGGCTTCGCCCGCCGCGCCTTTCTGAGGGAAGAAAGTGTTTGACACCTGGCGCCAGAGTTGCCTCCGTCAATTCCAGGGCAAAGGTCTTTCTTCTCTTGGTGATTTCTTGGTGCCCTTAGTGTCTTCGTGTTTAGGGGTGGGAGGGTGGAATTCCTCATTCCTCATTCCTCATTTTGAATTCAAATACCGCCACCATTCTCGAATATCTCGGTCTTTGGCCGCGACTGCGAAATGGTAGCCCCCGGGGCAACATTTCTGGTCAACCACACATTGCCGCCGATCACCGCCCCTTTGCCGATGGTGACTCGACCGAGGATGGTCGCTCCGGAGTAGATCGTCACCTCGTCCTCGATCACCGGGTGGCGGTCGATTCCCTTGATCGGGTTGCCGTCGTCATCAAGGGGGAAGCTCTTGGCGCCGAGGGTCACACCTTGATAAATGCGGACTCGATCGCCGATGATCGCGGTTTCACCGATCACGACTCCGGTGCCGTGATCGATGAAGATTCGCTCGCCGATTCTCGCGCCCGGGTGGATGTCGATACCGGTCCTGCTGTGGGCGTGCTCGGCGATGATGCGCGGGATCAATGGTACGTCGAAGCCATAGAGGATATGGGCGATGCGGTGGCAGGTGAGGGCGAGGACACCCGGATAGCAGAAGATCGCCTCGGAAGGGCTCGATGCGGCCGGATCGCCCTCATAGGCGGCGACGGCATCGAGTGCCATCTGACGCCGAATCTCGGGCAGAGCGCGCAGAAAATCTGCGGTGATCCGCTGCGCCTGCCCCAGACAATCCGCGGGCGTCCGGTCGACCGTGTCCCGCTGGCAGGCGAAGCACAGACCGCGGTGGATCTCGTCGGCCATGATCAGCGAGGCCTGGTGGAGATTCGACCCCATGTGATAGCCGAGGCTCTCTTCGGTCACATCGCGGTTGCCCACATAACCGGGAAAGATCACCGACTGCAACAGCTCGATCATCTTGACGACTTCTTTGCGCGACGGCAGCGGGTGACCGGTGAAGGTCTTTCCGAGTGGCGTCGCCAGCTGATCGGCCTGCTCCTGCAGCTCGTCGACGACCTCTGCCAGCACCTGGTCGATGGTGCTGGCACCGTGGTCGTGTCGCTCCGGTTCGAGGACTTCCAGTTTTGCCATCTTGAACTCCCATCCCATCCAACACGCCAAACCCGGTTCTTAGTCCCGCGTCCGAGTCCGCACTCGAATGGCCGCCCGCCGTCCGCGGGTCTTCGGCCCGCGGCCACGGCCGCGTCCACCGTCACCTCAGAACGCCAGCGTTCTTCGGTTCCGTCGATCCGCGTCCTCGCGCGCCGCTAGCGGCGCGCCGGCGGTCGACCCACGATGCCACTTCGAGCGACTGAAGCGGGTCGAAGGATGCCCAGAAGTTCGGCGGTTGCCGCCGTTAGAGACCTTCACCTTTGATGCCCCGCCCCATCCCCCGCTCACCCACCCTCAGAAATCCCTTTCACTACGTGCGGCGGATTTCTGAGAGAAGGGGGTGTTTTTGACCTTTGTCTTCTATTCGGATCGTGTCGATCTCGATGTTTTGTGATCAGGCATCTTCGGCTTTATTGGATTCGGAGGCGATGCGGTGTTCACGGCACCTGGATTCGAGCCACGGAATTTGTTTTTGTTTCGGTAGTATCTTTCTTTGAGGCAGCGCTTCATGGTGATATCGAGTGCGGGTCGTTGGGTCGGTGGTGTAACGATGGTGGCAGTCCTGAACCTTCTGGTTCTTGGCTACCAGGACACGCAGATTTCCCCGGAAGAGGCGCTTTTCGTGATGGCTGATCCGGCGTACATCGATGCTTCCGTCGCCTTCGACGACCTCGAGATTGGCGTGCTCAGTCCAGTCCCGGATCCTCAGAATTGGATCGAACGTCTTGAGGTGTGGCTGAGTGAACAGGTTTTGAAACGGACTTTTGGAGTCGATGACGTTTTCGACTTCGTCGCCATAACTGTTGATCTGGATGGTTGCCCTGCAGGACTGCACAAGGTTGTGATTTCAAAGCCTGGTTTCGACGAGCTTCGACGGTCATTCACCTATCCTGATGACCTCTATGAAGGTCTTCTGTTCCTGTCGTTCGACAACACGCTTTTTGGAGATGGTCTTCCTTGTGGCGAAAACGAGGGAAACCTGAACGCACCGGAGATGCCGTGAATATCATCAGTGCTGGGTACGTATCAATGAATCAGGAGGCCGCCATGAAAGCGATAATGCGCTCTCTGACGATCATGACCCTCGTTCTGACTTTCGTGCCTTGTGCCGTCTTCTCCGGCGAGGCCGAAGACCAGGCCGTCAAAGCCGCTGAGGAGTGGCTCGCATTGGTGGACCAGGGTGAGTACGAGGAAAGCTGGCAGGAAGCGGCCACGTTGTTCAAATCCGCTGTCACCGTCGAGCAGTGGCAACAGGCCTTGAATGCTTCGCGCAAACCGCTTGGTGAGCTGGAGTCACGCCAGCTTAAGGGAGCAGATTACATGACTTCATTGCCGGGAGCACCCGACGGCGAGTACGTGGTGATCCAGTTCGATACGTCTTTCACCAATAAAAAGGCGGCGGTCGAAACGGTGACACCGATGAAAGATGAAGGTGGAATCTGGCGAGTTTCGGGGTACTACGTCAAATAGTTACCCGTTGTGGCTTCAGTCGACAGAGGGGCAACCGGTGGCGGCTGAGAGCGCTTGACACACCTCATTCATTCGATCGTTATCAATGTGGCCGACAAAGGTCTTGAGGCGCGCCTTGTCGACCGTTTGCACGTGATCGAGATTAACGGCTGAGTCATGTTTCAGGCCGTGTTCGATGCCGATCCGGACCTCACTCGGCACTCCATGAGTCGCCGATGTGACCGGTGCCACCATCACGGTGCGCAAGAGCGGAATCACGCTTTGCCGGCTGATGACCACCACTGGCCGTCGCTTGTCCGGTTCGGCAAAGCTGTACATCCATATGTCGCCGCGGGTCACTCCTCTGGCCACGTTCCCTCCTCCGCCCAATCCTCGAGTTCCTCAGCGACCCGAGGTTGGTCTCCGTAGCCCTGCCGGTACTGGGTGTCGAGCCGTGCCTCACGACGGCTCTCGAGATAGCCGGCGATCAGGCGACGCATCACCTTCGAGCGACCGGTTTGTTGGACCTCTTCATCGGAGTCGAGGTCCGCCAGCAACTCTTCATCAATAAGAATCTGTACGGGTTTCATATTGATAATATATATTGATGATTATGTTGAGTCAACAGCAATTCACCGAGGTGGCATTGCAGATTCCACCTCGGTGAATTGCTTTAGAACATCCCACCTGTGCGGGGGCCGCCCAAAGCGCTGCGCTCGGCTGAGCGCTTGCGGTTGTCGGTGGCGAGGTGGCATGCCTTGTACTTCTTGCCCGAGCCGCACCAGCAGCGGTCGTTGCGACCGAGCACCGGAATCGCCTGCTGTTCGGGGCCGACAATCAGTCGTTTGAGGTTGTTGCGAAGATTCATGCTGCCATCTCCCGAGGCCGATATGCAACTCAAAACGCCGGGATTCTAGCAGAATGGTCGAATTCGGTCAATTACCGGCGAAATCGGCCAATTGCGGGAAAGGCTCGAGTCCGAGGGCATGTGCGATGAGCCGCCCGACCTCGGTGTTGTCGAGAACTCCCGTGAATCGTTCGGCGCCGGGCCCGAAGGCGAACAGCGGCACCCACTGTGAGGAGTGCTCACCGGTCGCCCAGCGAACGGTCGCCCGACCCGCCTCGTAGTCGCCATCGACGACCGCCAATGTACCGGTGTCGTGGTCGGTCGTGACCACCACGAGGGTGTCACCGTCGCCTTCGGTGGCCTCGAGGGCTGCCGCCACGGCGTCATTCAGCTCTCGCATCCCCTCCATCACACCTTCGATGTCGTTGTGGTGCCCGAGCTCGTCGGTGATTTCGCACTCCACCAGCAGTACGAAACCTTCGGGGAGCTCCCGCAGCAGCTCGATGGCTCGCAGCGTGGTTGTCGCTAGCGGCGGTCCGTGGCTGTTGCCGCCTGTCGGTCGGGGAGGAAACAGAGCCAGCAATGGGAGGTCTGCCATGGCGATCGAACTCGGCTCACGAATCACGTGGTAACCGTGATCGTGCCCGAGCTCCTCGGCCCGTGCCAGGAGGTCGAGATAGGTCCGGTTCTTCTTTGCTTTGGAGAAATGGGTCCAGTCGCCGCCGATCATGAGGTCGGTGCCGGATGCGAGCATCTTCTCGAAGATCTCGTGATAGTCGTCGCGCGATTTCACATGGACGATGAAGCTGGCCGGCGTCGCATCGACGAGACCGGATGTCGTGATGACGCCCGTGCCGCGGCCGCGATCGCGCGCAACCTCGAAAAGGTTGCGCACGACCCTGCCGTCCTCGAGCACCCCAACCGCCTTCTTGCGTGTTCTGAATCCTGTCGCCATCGCGGTGCCGGTGGAGGCGGAGTCGGGAGCGAGGTTGTCGGTGGCCCAGGTACGGACCAACGCCACGTGCGTGGTGTCGAACATTGCGAGCCTGCTCCCAGGAAAATCCAGAAGATCGGACGTGGCGCTGACGTGCCCGAGCCCCATCCCGTCGCCGATGAAGAGGATCGCGTTTCGCGTGTCGGAATGACTGCCGTCGCCGTCGGGCGGCGCTTGGGGCCGCGCATCAGAAAGCGAGTTCCGGGGCTGTTGAAGCGGGTAGGAAGTGCCTTTCTGGGCACGCAGGACGAGGTTCCCGATCGCGAGTTCCCCTCCACCAAAGAGCGAAAAGATGAACAGCGCCAGCGCGAGAACCGCGAGCGTCACCAGTACCGGCGCCAGACATCGACCGGGCCGAAGATTCATGCTGCCTCCAGCGAGGGATGGTAACCGGATCCGGCCGTGGGTACGAGGAATTTCCGGTGGCGGAGATTGGTAGTATGTAGTGCGGGCCGACATCAGAGGTGGTCGGTTGCCGCGGAGGCTGAATCATGTACTTCGATCCCATGTATTTCCTGTTCATCGCGCCGGCATTCATCTTCTCGCTGTGGGCGAGCTGGCGGACGAAGGCGAACTTCAAGATCTACTCGAAGGTGCCGGTGTCGTCGGGGATGAGCGGCGCCGAGGCGGCGCGGAGGGTTCTTGACGGAGCGGGCATTGGCGACGTCTCGATCGGCCGTTCCCGGGGTCTCTTGAGCGACCATTACAACCCAGTCACGAAAAACCTCGCTTTGTCGGATGGTGTCTTCGAATCGCGCTCGCTGGCCGCGGTCGGCATCGCCGCCCACGAGGCGGGCCACGCGATCCAGCATGCGGAGGGCTATGGTCCGCTCAAGCTGCGGTCGATACTCGTCCCGACAGCCGGTATCGGCTCCAACCTGGGCTATATCGTCATGTTGATGGGTCTTCTTTTTGCCTCTCAGAACATGGTGATGGTTGGGGCGGTCCTCTTCTCGGCCGTGCTCCTTTTCCAGATCGTGACCCTGCCGGTCGAGTTTGACGCCTCCAACCGGGCCAAGGCCCTGGTCGTGGAGAAGGGTATCGTTGGTATCGATGAGCGCCGCGGTATGGACAAGGTGCTCAACGCGGCGGCGATGACGTATGTCGCGGCGGTCGCCTCTTCGCTGGCCACGCTGCTCTACTTCCTGGTGCGATCTGGCCTGCTCGGCGGCAGAAGGAACTGATCCTCCCCGCACAACCGGGCACAGCATTCACCGACCCAGATGCAGGGAACAGGGCCACCCACCCACCCTGGACCGATCCATGTTCTTGGTGCACCCTGCACCCTGTCCCTGTGCGGTTGAGCAGAGCTTATCTGCCAGCCAGCAACTGTGCGATGCGATACGCCGGGCGGCGCAACTCTTTTTCGGCCACCCTCTGGGCATTGAGGTGGGTGTACTCGACCCGCAATCGAACGGGCGCAGCCACAGCGTTCCCCGCCTGCAGGTCGATGGGGACCATGATCACCCGAGCCTGAAAGGCAACGTCCTGCTGGCCCATATACACCAGGGGCCGCTCGCCGAGGTATTCCACCCTCACCAACACCAGGTTCCGGGCGTACGGCTGGAGCAGCTGACGGATTTCTCCCTGCTCCGGGGCGAGATCGGTGCCGAGAAATGCCGCGATCCCGGGGATGCCGTTTTCATCGACGAGGGGGATGCCGGCCTGTGCAAGGGTGTCTTCGACCACGGCCTCGGCCTCACCTGCAAGCAAGGTCTCGCCGAAGGCGATGACGACCGTGCCCTTAGGAGGCGGTTGGACCGGCGGTGGCGGCGACGAAAACTCATGCCTCGCCCCGGACCGCGGATCGGTCTCGGCAGCGGCCTGTCGACCACCTCGGTCCGCTTCAGTGGCGCCGGCCTCGGCGCGGCCCGAGCCGACAGATTTCGGGAGCACGGTCGGCTCCGGAACCGTGTGTTCCGGCGCCGACACCGTCGCAGATCCGGCCGCGGTGGTCAGCTGGTCAACTTCGTTCTGATTTGCAGCGGCGCCGGCGTGGCTCGCGCCAACACCTGATGGCGGTGTCTTCAATTCAGCAACAGGGGTGCTCGCGCGCGTGCCCGTAGTGGCTTTGAAGAAACCGGATTTCCAGGCGAAGATACCGCCTGTGACGACCGCCGCCAGGCCGAGGAGAACCACCACGGCGGCCACCAACGCCAGACGTTTTCCGGAGCCCGAGCTCGAAGGCGGCTCCTCGATCGGGGAGGTTTGGACGATCGGTACCTCGGTGTCAGCCGCGGCCGCGGTAACCGCGGTCGCACCGGCCGCTATGGCTTCGCTCGACACCTGCCGAGTTGGCTGTGAATCGAGCTCAGCCGCTGCGGCATTGCCTGGCGGTGGCGGTGTCGAACCGCCCGCCGACGCGGCGACCCGTTCGACCAGGGAGCCGGAGGCGCCACGGGCCTCGAGAAATTTCTCGAGTCCTCCGATCAACTCGGCGCAGCTCGAGACCCGCAGATTGCGGTCCTTTGCCATCATGCGGGAGACGATGGTGCGGAGCGCGGGATCGACCTCGGGTTTGAGCTCACCGAGGTCCGGCGGCTCGACCTCGACGATCTGGCGAAGCAGGGCAAGGGGGCTATCGGCGGTGAACGGGACCTTGCCGCTCAGGGCCTCGTACAGAGTGACACCGAGCGAGTAGATATCGGTGCGATGGTCCGGATTTTGGTCGAGGCATTGTTCGGGTGAAAGGTAACCGGGAGTGCCCATGAACATTCCGGTGGCGGTCAGGCGGGAAACGCCTCCGGTCACGAGGGCGAGGCCGAAGTCGGCGATCTTCACCAACCCGCGATCATCGATCAGCAGATTCGCAGGTTTGATGTCGCGATGGATGATGCCCTGTTCGTGGGCGGCTCGGAGGCCGGACGCCGTCTGCAGAGCGATTTTAGCGACCTGAATCGGCTCGAGGGGTCCCGAGGATCGCAGGATCTGTTGCAGGCTGCGGCCCGAGACATACTCCATGGCGAAGAAGTGGCGGCCGTCTTCTTCGCTGACGGCGTAGATCTGGACGATGTTCGGGTGGTTGAGGCTGGCCGCGCTCCGCGCCTCGCGCAAGAACCGCTCGACGTGGCCCGGGTCTTCGATCAGATGCTCTCCGAGGACTTTGATCGCGACGAAGCGGTTGAGGGACTCCTCGTGCGCCTTGTAGACGATTCCCATGCCGCCGCGACCGAGCTCGGCAACAATTCGGTAATGACCGATACGGTCCAACATCACATGCTCCTTATAGCTGACGCCGAAGGCGTCGATGTGTTTGACCTGTCTCTTTGGATGCTAACATGAGGGACGCAGCGGACGCTAAACACTCCGCGAGGTCAGCCCGTATAAGAACGTGAGATCAGGGACGCAAAACCCTTCGACTCACCTCCTTCCTCGCCAACCCGCCGGCCCCGCCGGCGGGTTTGGTGGTTTAGCAATTCACGCGATCCAGCTGTGCTGGACCGCGTGAATTGCAGTACCTGTAATATTGGGTATCAGGAGGGAGTCGATATTGCGTATCGCCATTGCCCAGCTCGACTACACGATCGGTGCCTTCGAGGCCAATCTCGAAGCAATGACCGAAGCTGTCGAACGGGCACGTCGCGAGGAGGCCGACCTCGTGATTTTCACCGAGCTCGCCACCACCGGCTATCCACCCGGCGACTTGCTGGAGCGGCGGGACTTCGTCGATCGCAACCTCGCCCAGCTCGACCTCATTGCACGTCTTTCGGATGACGACCTCGGTATCCTGGTGGGTTTTGTCGACCGCAACGAGACGGGGACCGGTAAGGGCCTCCACAACGCCGTCGCGCTGTGCCACAGGGGAAAAGTGGTGGATCGCTATCGCAAGTGCCTTCTCCCCACCTATGACGTCTTCGACGAGGCGCGGTACTTCGAGTCGGGGGCGGATGCGCGGCCACTGAAATTCAAAGGTGTCCGGATCGGGGTGTCTGTGTGCGAGGACGTGTGGGCGGACCCCGACCTTGACGGCCACAGTCTCTACCATCGTGACCCGGTGCTCGAGCTGATTCATCGCGGCTCCCAGATTCTGGTCAATCTGTCGGCGAGCCCATTCGAGCTCGGCAAGGCGGGTGAGCGGCGCGAGCTCGTGCAAAGGTATGCGGAGGACGCGGGGCGTTTCTTCGTCTATGCCAACCAGGTGGGAGGCAACGACGACCTCGTCTTCGACGGCCACTCGATGGTATTCGACGGCAAGGGGCGGGTGGTCGCGCGGGCCAACGACTTCGAAGAAGACCTGCTCATCTACGATGTGCCCAATGAGGCCCTCGATGACGGCAAAGGTCTCGAGGGCCCCATCGGAGAGGTCCGTTCGGTCGCCGAGTCGAGGGAGGCCGAAGCGCTGGCGGCCCTCGAGCTCGGCCTTCGCGATTACGTGAGAAAGTGCGGCTTCGAGAAGGTGCTCCTCGGTCTGTCGGGTGGGATCGACTCGGCGCTGACCGCAGCCATCGCTGCACGAGCGCTGGGACCTGACAATGTGCTTGGGGTGGCGATGCCGACCCGCTACTCGTCTGAGGGCAGTGTCGCTGATGCCGAGGCCCTGGCGACAAACCTCGGAATCGAGTTCAGGGCCATACCCATCGACGACATATTCCAGTCGTACCTCGACAGCCTCGCCCCGGTCTTCGAGGGTCTCGATGAGGACGTCACCGAGGAGAATATCCAGGCTCGGGTCCGGGCCGGGGTTTTGATGGCGTTGTCGAACAAATTCGGTCGGCTCTTGTTGGCGACGGGCAACAAATCAGAGGTGGCGGTCGGCTACTGCACCCTCTATGGCGACATGGCCGGCGGCCTGGCGGTGATCTCCGACGTGCCGAAGACCCTGGTCTACGATCTCGCCCGATTCCTCAACTCCGATGGCGAGGTCATCCCGGAGTCGACCCTCAGCAAGGCGCCGTCGGCCGAGCTGCGTCCCGACCAGGAAGATCAGGACTCGCTGCCCCCCTACGAGATCCTCGACCGGATCGTCGAAGCGTGGGTGGAAGAACACCGGTCGGTGGAGGAGATCGTTGCCGAGGGCTTCGATCCCGACACCGTGCGCCAGGTCGTACGCCTGATAACCGGCAACGAGTACAAACGTCGGCAGGCCGCTCCCGGCATCAAGATCACCGCCAAGGCCTTTGGGGTCGGCCGCAGGTACCCGATCGCGGCGAAGTACTGATCCCGCCTACCCGACCGGGAACACGACCCAGGCCGTGACGCAATTTTCTGTGAGCGTCCCTCCCGAGAGGATGCCAGGCACGACGCGCCGACGTTACTCGCGGCCTGAAGGCCGCGGTGAAGCATCGTCGCCAGCGAACGGCCGAATGGCCGGCCCCCGCCCATCCTTCCTATCCGGCCTCGGCCGCAGATCGCTGCCGCCGACGGTTTGAGGACATCGTCGCCGCGGGAATGCCAGGCACCTCCGGTGAACGCGCCCAAGCGCTACCGCTCCTCTGCCCCTTGCCCGATGATCGCCACACTCCGCCTCCGACTTTCCCCGCACCCATCGTGATCTCGCCACGCCGGCTCCCGATGGTGGAAGAGGGCGGAAGACACGGTCGGAGGTAGACCATGGCGAAGAAGATGTTCCAAGTGGTGATCGCTGCGGTGCTGCTCGCGATGCCAACAGGGTTGTTCGCACAGGAGGAACTGGTACCGCAGACCACCATCGGCCTCGGCGACGTCGGCCAGGGCAGCTTGCTCTTCAAAACCGATACCCCGGGGCGCTACGTCGCGGCCCCGGTACAGAGCACCGAGGTGGAAATCGCGGTGCGTGGGATGGTGGTGGAAGCGACGGTGCGGCAACGGTTCTCCAACCCGGGGGACGAGTGGTTGGAGGGCGTCTATGTCTTTCCCCTGCCTCAAAAGGCCGCCGTTCACGCCATGCGACTCGAGATCGGCGAGCGCGTCATCGAAGGCCAGATCAAAGAGCGGGAAGAGGCACGCAAGGTCTATGAACACGCCAAAGAGGAGGGTCGCAAAGCGTCTTTGGTGGAGCAGGAGAGGGCGAACGTCTTCACAACCTCGGTCGCCAACATCGGGCCTGGGGAGGAGGTCGCGGTGCGTATCTCGTACCAGCAGGTTCTCGAGTACGACTCCGGCCGTTTTGAGCTTCGCTTTCCGATGGTGGTGGGGCCGCGCTACATACCCGGTTCGCCAATCCCGACCGAAGCAACGACCGGCACCGGTTGGGCCTTCGATACGGACCAGGTCGAAGATGCCTCCCGGGTGACCCCGCCGGTTTTCCACCCCGATCGCGGTGCGGTCAATCCGGTCCGGCTCGAGGTGTCCCTCGACGCCGGAATGCCTCTCGAGCGACTCCATTGCCCGTCGCATGCGGCGCAGATCAAGAAGACCGCCCACGGAGTTCATAGGATTCTCCTCAACGGTGTCCCGGCCGACCGCGACTTCGTGCTCGAGTGGACGCCGGCGCGAGGGAGCGAGCCGAGGGCGGCTGTCTTCACCGAGGAGCTCGACGGTTCCTTCTATGTGCTCGCGATGCTGATGCCGCCCGACGATCGGTTCACCGAATCCGTGCGCCTGCCGCGCGAGGTCATCTTCGTCGTCGATACCTCTGGTTCGATGGGCGGCACCTCCATCATCCAGGCGCGGGACGCGCTGATGCTCGCCCTCGATCAGCTCGCACCCGAGGACTACTTCAATATCATCGAGTTCGACTCGAACTTCACCAAGCTCTACCGCACCAGCGTGCCGGCGATGCCTGCGGCCATTAGTGATGCCAAACAGTGGGTAGCCGGTCTGCGGGCCGACGGCGGCACCGAAATGATGGGACCGTTGCTGGCGGCGCTCGAGGATATCAAGGAGCACACCCCTCTTCGCCAGGTGGTATTCATCACCGACGGCTGCGTCGCCAACGAGGACGCTCTCTTCCAGGCGATCCACCAGGAGCTCGGCCGCAGCCGACTCTTCACCATCGGCATCGGCTCCGCCCCCAATTCGCACTTCATGGAACGCGCCGCGTCGTTCGGGCGCGGCGACTTCACCCACATCGGGGACCCATCCGAGGTATCGCTGAGGATGGGCGATTTTTTTGCCAAGCTCGAGAACCCGGTCCTCGCCGATATCGAGCTGCAGTGGCCCGACCCCGATGCCGAAACCTGGCCCGAGCAGGTGCCGGATCTCTACGCCGGCCAGCCGGTTGTGGTGACTGCGCGGCTCGGCACCCTCCACGGTGAGCTGGTGGCGACCGGGGTCAGGGCAAGCGAGTCGTGGGAGGCGCGCACGGTCTTGTCGATCGGGGCGTCACGAGCGGGCGTCAACCGTTTGTGGGCACGGCGCAAGATTGCCTCGATCATGGATCAGCGGGCGCATGGCGTGCCCGAGGACGAGGTGCGCCCACAGGTGGTGGAGGTCGCGCTCGCTCACAACCTGGTCTCCAAGTACACCAGTCTGGTGGCGGTCGATATCACGCCAACCCGACCGGTCGACGAGGAGGTACGCGCCGGTGCGGTGCCGACTCATCTGCCAGCAGGCTGGAAGTACGAGAAGGTCTTCGGCTCTCTGCCCAAGGGTGGGACCGCCAGCCGACTCTACCTGCTGATGGCCCTCGTTGCCGTCGCTCTTGGCGTCTTCGTTCGCCAGCTACGGAGTTTACTGTGATCTCCCACCGCCTGCTCTCCGTACTCTCGGCCCTGCTTCTTGCGACCGGGGCCGTGCAGGGAGTTCGCGGTGGGTGGATCCATGCCAAGGCGCGTCTCGCCCAGGTCCTGCTGCATCGTTCGTGGGAGCGGACCCAGGCGGGCGGAGTAGAGGAGAAGCCGTGGCCGTGGGCCGACACCTGGCCCGTGGCCCGGCTCATCCTCCCTGGTGGCCGCGAGCACATCGTGCTCGCCGGCGCCACCGGCCGCAATCTGGCTTTCGCCCCCGGGCATCTGGACGGCAGCTCAGAACCGGGGGGTGACGGCACGTGCGTCATCGCGGGCCACCGCGACACCCATTTCGCCCACCTCGACAGCCTCGCAAAAGGCCAGGCGGTTGTGCTCGAAGACGCTGCAGGCCGGCGCCGCATCTATCGGGTGGTGGCGACGGTGATCGTGGATGAGCGCGGCACCTGGGTCATCACCGACAACGACCGTCCAACCCTGGTCCTCATCACCTGCTGGCCGCTTGACTCGCCCTTGCCGGGTGGCACGCAGCGCTACGTCGTCTGGGCGGAAGCGGAGGATCGTTAGCGACGCCCCTTTGCGCCTTCTGCTTCGGCGAGTGTGGTGCCACCCCTCACATTGTTTGAAGAACCGCCCTCACGTCAGGAACGCATTCCAGTCAAACAATGTGAGGAGTGGCACCGGTGTCGCTGATGTAGCTCCGCACTTCTCATGGGTGCTCTCGTTCTTCTGTTACTCCCGGTGTCGCCGATGCGGCTACGCGCTTCTTGTGGGTGCTCCCTTTCCCCCTGTCATTCAGCCGGATCGTCATCGTGCAGGTCATGCTCGCGCATCGGATCGATCTGGAGGTAGCCCTTGAGGTAATGCACCCCCAAATAGAAGGGAATGGTGTCGAGGGCGGCGAACACAAACTTGAAGGCGTAGCTGGTGACGATGAAAAGGGCGAGCTGACGTCCGAGCGGCAGGTCCGGGTCGATGGGCAGCGCGTGCGCGTAGTAATGAGTGACGAGGATGACGGCCGTGGAGTCCACCAGCTGGCTGGTCATGGTCGAGCCGTTGTTGCGGACCCATAGCAGGCGGCCTTTGGTCACGCTTTTCCAGAAGTGGAAAACCCAGACATCGCAGAACTGCGCGGCCAGGTAGGCGATCATCGAAGCGGTCACCGCGCCGAAGGTGAGAGCGCGGATCTCGAAGAACACGGGCAGACGCCCGGCGGCGTCACGAATGATGGCCCCGGTTGCCGGGTCGGTAGTTTCGAACCCGGGCAGCGCGCCGCCGAGCCACATGACCGCCACCACCCAGATGTTGAGCAGAAACCCGACGAAGACCAGGAAGTTGGCGCGTCGCCGACCATAGAACTCGCTGATGAAGTCGGTGCAGAGGAAGGTGATGGGATAGGGTAGGACGCCGACTGCGATCGCGAAAACCAGCGGAATGCCGTCGGCTGTTTCGGTCTCATAAAGCTTGATGAAACGGCTGATGCCGAGAATGTTGAGCATCGCCAGGGTGCCGAGGAAGATGCCGGCGAAGATCAGAAAGACCCGCTCGCGTCGCGCCTGGAGGTGCGATGCCTCGATCGGGTGAAGGCTGTCAGCGCTCGGTGCCATAGGAAAGAGGATACCCGATCTCAGAACGGCGCCGATGTCAGTTTTGAGTTTTGAGTTCCACGCGCCCACCCGACATCGCCACCAGGATGGGTGGGGGATAACTCAAAACTCATAACTCAACTCTCAAAACTAGTTCGGAGGCTCCAAGTCCTCGTCCTCAAGACCCCCAAACTCCTCCTCCCACGCATCCATCTCGTCGTCCGAGAACCCGAAGTGATGGCCGATTTCATGCAACAGGGTGAGCTGGATCTGGCGGATAAGCCTGGTACGGGTTCGACAGGCATCGAGCAGCGGCCGTCGATAAAGGACAATCACGTCAGGCAGCACGTTGCCGTACCAGCCACCCCGCTCGTCGAGTGGGACCCCGGTGTAGAGACCGAAGAGGGTGTGGTGGCGGGGGTCGAGTTCGAGGCGTCGCAGGGTTCCAACGTCCGGCTTTTCACGAACCTGGATTGTGACGTTCGACATGAGCTCGGCAAACTCGAGCGGCAGGCCGTCGAGGGCCTCGGAGACAACCGCTTCAAACTCTTCGCGGTTCATCGCGCCGGTCGCAATAGCGGTTCACTTGTGGGCGCGTCCCTTGAAGAGGTCGGGCGTATTCCATCCGACAATGGCGCCGATGACTCCACCGATCAAACCGCCGGTGGTGCCGTAGTACTTGATGCCCGCAGCCCCGCCAACGAAGAAACCGACCACCGCGAAGATAATCCTCAAAAACCTCACGGTCTCAAAGTCCATCGCCATGGTATCTCTCCCTTGTCCCGCGAACACGGTCATTATATCGATTCCATCTCGGTCGGACACCACGACGGTGTAAAGTGTCTTTCCGGGAGGATGCTCCATGCGGTTTATCGGCGTGCTCGGCCTGTTGGTCCTGCTTGGTCTGGCCTGGGCCCTCTCGTATCACCGGCGCGATGTCAGGCTGCGTGTTGTCTTCTGGGGTCTCGGGCTTCAATTCTTGTTCGCATTGATCATCCTCCGAGAGGATGAGTGGAGTTTCATCGGCATGGGAGTGGTCGGTGGCTTGGTCGCCGTCTACCTGTTGCGGCGTGACACGGCGACCCCGGACCGAAGTTTCGGCTCAGTGGCATTGTTGCTGGCTGCGGCGACTGCTGCGGGCGCGCTCCTTGGTCTGCTCGGTGCTTCGGTCGCCGGCGTTGGTGCCCTTGTTGTCCTGGTACTGATGCTGGCGAACGCGCGTTTCCAGCTCGTACCGGCGGCGCAGGGGCCGCTCGGCACCTTGCTGGCGGCCGCCACCGTAGCCTGGCTTGTCGCATCCGGACTGTATGGAGAGGCGATCTTCGACACTTTCAGCAAAAAGGTGTCGTCCTTTCTCGAACTCTCCGACTACGGAGCCAGATTCCTTTTCGGGAATCTGGCCGATCGCCAATACTTCTTCCCTGGAGGCGCAGCGAAATGGCCGGGCTTCGGCTTTCAGTTTGCCTTCAAGGTGCTGCCGACGATCATCTTCTTCGGCGGTTTCATGTCGGTGCTCTACTACCTCGGCATCATGCAGCGGGTGATTGAAGCGCTGGCCCGTTTCATGCGCTGGACGATCGGCACCAGCGGTGCCGAAACTCTCTCCTGCACCGCAAACATTTTTGTCGGCCAGACCGAGGCACCGCTGCTCATCAGGCCGTTTCTCAACGACATGACCCGGTCAGAGTTGCTGACAGTCATGGTCGGCGGTTTCGCGACGATTGCCGGGGGCGTTCTTGCCGCTTATATCGCGATGGGGATCCCTGCCGGTCATCTCATCGCCGCCAGCGTCATGTCGGCACCGGCGGCGCTGGTGGTCGGTAAGATCATATACCCGGAGCTCAAACACTCGGTGACGGCGGGTGACGTCGATTTGCCTGAAATCGACTCCGGCGGCAATGTCATCGAAGCCGCCGCCAACGGCATCACTGATGGCCTCAAGCTGGCCGTCAACGTCGGCGCCATGCTGATCGGATTCATCGCGCTGATCGCGGTCCTCGACCTCGGCCTGAACTGGATCGACTCGCTGATCGACGGGGGCCTTCTGCACGGTGAATGGGTCGCATACGGCGCAGGAGGCATGTCGCCCGTGGTCGGCGAGTACATCGGCGTGATCCCGGGCTCGCTGCAGACCCTCTTCGGCACGTTGCTCAGACCTCTGGCGTGGTTGATGGGTGTTCCGTGGCCCGACGCCGCGAAGGTCGGCAATCTGCTCGGGATCAAGATTTCCCTCAACGAGCTGGTGGCCTACGGTTTGCTCGGGACCTACATGCAGGAAGGCGCGATCTCTGCGCGCGCGGCCATCATTTCGACCTACGCACTCTGCGGTTTCGCCAACTTCTCGTCGATCGGCATCCAGTTGGGCGGGATTTCGGCTGTCGCTCCACGACGGCGGGCGGCCCTGGCCAGTCTTGGACTCAAAGCGATGCTCGGCGGCGCAATCGCGTCGTGGCTTACGGCTACCATCGCCGGTCTGTTATTGTAATTTGTTGTCTGTCAAAGGGGGCCTCATGCGTTCGTTGATGGTTCTGATGGTTACGGCTGCGTTGTTCGTGGTGAGTGGGTGCGACGTCGTGGACCCGGCCAGGCCGACCGCGCAGCCCGATACAGAGGTCTTCGGCAATCTGCTCGACGTGGAGAGGTCTCCGGATGATCCGGGAACCTGGATCGTCCGAGTTCAGGTTGGAGCGCCTCGGTCGGTCAGGGCGGCTGAGGAAGATTCCGGGAACCCCACCCCGCAAATCGAGAAGGGCCTCACGGCGACGGTCACCGTTGGCGCCGATGCCGTGGTCATCGTCGACGACCGGCCGGGCCTGCTTGAAGACATCGACTCCGGCACCGAGATCGTGGTTCTGCCCGTATCGGGCACGACGGAAATGTATGGCTCAGACGATCTCCGGCTCGAGGCGGACACGCTGATGGACTTCGCGACCTACGGCCGGTGGCGGCTGCCGAAGCTCAAGAAGGGCGACGATGCGGAAGCTGCCGATCCAGCGTTGATCAACTCTTCCGGGCCCGAGATCGCCCCAGTGCCGATCGACGGCGGCAGAGTGCTCTATTTCTCGGCCCATCTTCGACCGCCGGCGAACGCTGACGACGGATGGCACGGGGCCTTCCGCGAAGGGTTCGCCGTGCCAGAGGAGGGCGCAGCCGTGCTCGAGCGGAGCTACCGTTCGGAGCTCACAGCGGAGGGTTGGACAGCCCCCGAGCTGGTGCGGTTCCCGGGCGTCGACGAGGCTCGTCAGGTGAGGGTCACCTGGGTCAAGGGTGACGAGACGATCTGTCTGGTGACCGTGACAGCGCCCGACGAGGCGCCGTGGGTCGGACGCTCCACGCGAAGAGGAGTCAACGGACGCTGGTCCACACCGCAACGAGCAGAAGTTCTCGGCGATGACGCGAGGGATGGCGTCTATCTCACGGGCAGCAGCAAAAAGATCGTTTTCGCCACCTTCCGCGGTGGTGGAACACAGGGCGATCTTTTTCTCTACGATCCCGACATGGAGAACGGCCCGGGGCCGCTCCGGCCGCCGATATTCAGTCCCTTCAACGAGTGGAACCCACGTACCGGCCCCCAAGGCGAGCTCCTTTTCAATCGCGCGGACAGCCAGCTCATGTTCAAGGGCGGCCAGGTGCGTGCGCTCCGTCTGCCCGGACCACATCGCGTTCCGTTCACCCAGGCTGCAACCACCGACGATGGGCGCTGGCTCTTTTTCTGCATACCGAAATACCGAACGCCGGAAATGGACGAGGACATCTTTGTCGCGAGCCTGACGGAGGATTTCACAATCGGTGAGCCGGTGCCGGTCGACCGATGGCGTCCCTGACGCGTCGTTCTTACCGGGGGAAATGGCCGCGGTTGGCCGCGACCAGGCGGTAGAGGGGTGGCCCGATCAGCGAGAAGGGTGGCAGCGACATGAGTCGGGCCAGACATTTCCAGCCGGGAATTTCGGCCATGATTCGCCGCCAGGCGGCAAAGCCGTCGAGCAGCACTCCGTCGTGATCCCGAACCCACATCGATGCCTGGTGGTCTTCGGGGGTCAGTGGCAGTTCGTTCTCACCCGCGGCGCGAAAATCGATGAATCGGACCCGCCCATCCCGATCACGAAGCTCGCACCATGCCCTGGACCTCTGGCAGAGGCCGCAGTCGCCGTCCATCCAGACGTCGAGCGGCCGCTGATCGTGAGTTGCAAAAACCAAAAACAGCCTCCACGTGCACCAACCTCGGACCGGGGCTTGACATTCCTTAAGAAAATTCTAAAATAGCGATATGTTGATATCCTTCAGGTTTACTGGTGGAGCGCTTCGTGGGGTTCGAAGGTCTCGACTATGAGCCGGCAGCAATCTGATTGTGTTTCCCCCGACCGATCGTGGGAGGAGCTCGTCGCTCTCCGGCGAAGCCTGGCGGCGAGAGCGAAACCGCTTCGGCGAATGGCCGACCACTTTTCACTGTTGGCCGGCGAAACCCGCCTCAAAATCATCATCCTTCTCACCGACAGCGGTGAGTTGTGTGTCTGCGATCTGGCGAGCGTGCTCGAAATGACACCAGCGGCGGTGTCGCAACACCTGAGCCGTCTGCGTTCGGGCCGCATGGTGCAGTCGCGCCGCGATGGGATGACGATCTATTATCGATTGACTGAAGGTGCCGACGGGCTGCCGGCGGTTCGTTTGCCAGAGCTCGGGCCGGTGGCGGAGGAGTGACCGATGCGACGCGAAAGATCAGTGACCACGATTCTGTTGGCGGCCGGGCTGGTCATGGGTCTGGTCTCCTGCGACCAAAAGGCTGATCAATCGCGGACGATCTTCACCGTCAGCGGCATGCATTGCGACGCGTGCTCAACCAGCATTGTCACCACCCTGGAGAGAGTGGAAGGAGTCGATGAGGCTTCGGCCGACTACGAAAAGGGAATGGCCGAGGTAACCTACCGGCCGCGCGAGGTCGATGTCGAAAAGCTCAAGGCCGAGATCGAAAAGCTCGGCTACACCGTGATGGGGATGAAGACCGAAGCGGTCGACAGTTGAATTTCGGATTTCGAAATTCGGATTTCAGGCTCACCTCTGTGTCGGGGTAGACTTCCGGAATGGTCCGACAGGCGTTTCGTGATCCCACGGTCTTCTGGGCATACATCGGCACCAAGATCGGAGTGTTCGCGATCGCTGCGATCGCCACATGGCCGCTGGCTCGTCTGATCGGACAGAGGGCATGGATCGGTCTTGGGGTCTTTGGTGGGCTGCTGGCCATCCTGACCCTGGCCGTGTTGTTTGGTCCGTCATCGAAGGTATCGAGCAGCGCTGCCGTCGATGGGCTGGATATGGCAGAGGAATTCGATGAAACGGTCGACCCGGGCATCCCGGTCGAGATCCCGGTCGAGGACAGCATCGATTTGCACCCGTTTCCACCCCGCGACGTGCCCGATGTCGTCGACGCCTACCTCGAGGGAGCGATCGAAAAGGGCTTCTCCGAGGTGCGACTGATCCACGGGCGGGGCATCGGCGTGCAACGTGATCGGGTCCAGAAGCTGCTCGCCCGTCACCCGCTGGTTTCTGGATTTCACGACGCGCCGGCCGATCGCGGTGGCTGGGGCGCCACCATCGCCTACCTCAAACCGCACCCCTGAGTCTTCGCCCTGATTGGGAGGGCGGAAAAACAGAAATCCCAAATTCGAGATCCGAAATCCGAAGTATGTAAAGTCAGGGATTCAGCCTGTTGATCAACCTCGGGTACGGGCTCGCCTCCCGCAGGTGAGAAATGCCGCAGATCCAGGCCACACAGCGTTCGATGCCCATCCCGAAGCCCGAGTGGGGGAACGATCCGAAGCGACGGATATCGAGGTACCACTCGAATGACTCACGGGGCAGGTCGTGGGCGGCAATCTGGCGCTCGAGATGCTCGAGCGAATCCGAGCGTTCGGAGCCGCCGATGATCTCGCCGTAGCCTTCGGGTGCGAGTACGTCGACCGCGAGCGCACGGTTTGGGTCTTCGGGGTCGGGCTGCATATAGAACGCTTTGATGTCCGCCGGATACCGGGTGATCAGAAGCGGACGGTCGTAGAGCTCGGTGAGCATGGTCTCATCGTCGCCGCCGAAGTCTTCGCCGAACTGAATATCTGAATGGAGTCCCTGCAGCTTGGAGATCGCATCGGCGTAGTCGAGGCGGGGATAGGGGCGACGGGTGGTCGGTTCAAGCTTGGAAACGTCGCGTTCGAGGCGTTCGAGGTCGTCGGCGGATCGATCGAGGACCCGGGCTACGATGCTGGACAGGAACTCCTCGCACAGGTCGAGCAGTCCGTCAAAGCGAAGCCACGCCACCTCAGGTTCGACCATCCAGAACTCGGTGAGGTGACGGCGGGTCTTTGATTTTTCGGCGCGGAAGGTCGGTCCGAAGCAGTAGACCTTGCCGAGGGCCGCGGCGGCCGGTTCGAGGTAGAGCTGTCCGGATTGTGAGAGAAAAGCGGTGTCGCCGAAGTAATCGGTTTCGAAGAGAGTCGATGTGCCTTCGCAGGCCGCCGGGGTGAGGATCGGTGAGTCGATCAGGGTGTAGTTCCGACTTTGGAAGAAGTCGCGAATGGCGAACTCGAGCTCTGATCGGACCCTCATGATGGCGTGCTGCCTCTTGGACCGTAACCAGAGGTGGCGGTGGTTGAGCAGAAAGTCCGGACCATGGTCCTTCTTGCCGATCGGAAACTCAGGCGCGATGTGGATGATCTCGAGGCCGGTGACCTTGAGCTCGAACCCTCCCGGGGCGCGGTCGTCCGCCGCCACCATGCCCGTGACCCCGACCGACGATTCCTGGGTCAGTTCGACCGCGGTCTCCCACACGCTCTCGTCGACCTCGGGACGGAAGACCACACACTGCAGATAGCCGAAGCCGTCGCGGAGGATGATGAAACGCAGCTTGCCCTTCTTGCGCCAGTTGTAGACCCATCCGCAGATGGTCACTTCCTGGTCGACGTAATCGGCGAGCTCGGCAATCGTGATGACGGGGCGCGACATGGTTCTCCTCCCGGATGGTGGATTGTACATGAAGGAGCGCTTTGAGGACGGAGTACGTCCTCGCCCATGTCCGCTCGGCCTCACGGCTGACGGCTATGCGGATTCCACCGTCCACCCGCCCGCGGCTATGAGGCTCATGCTCTTGACAACGCCGACGCCCAGCTCAGTTGTTTCGCAGAAGAGCAGTAAAGCCGCAATGCCGTCAAACCGTAAAGCCTGATTCCGCGGTGGACCTCGCGGCCCAATTGCGGCACAATAGCGGCTTCTCAGACGCCCGCGGAGAACGTATGAAGGTTCGGCCGGACAAACAGGAGTTCTTGAAGCTCGCCCACGACTTCGACGTCGTGCCGATGATGCAGGAGCTGACCTCGGACACCGTGACCCCCTTCACCGTCTACTCGCGTCTCGCAGCCCACGGCCGCAACCCCTTCCTGCTCGAGAGCGTCGAGGGCGGCGAGCGCGCAGCGCGCTACTCCTTTATCGGCGCCGACCCCTTCCGCATCGTCGAGGTGCGGGGGGGCACGGTCTTCGTCGACGGGTCTCCCAGCGACGGCGATCCGATCGAGGAGCTGCGAAGCGCCACCGGTCTCGGTTCGGTGGCGCCCGTCGAGGGTCTGCCTCCGTTCGCCGGCGGCGCCATGGGCTACCTCGGATACGACGCGGTGCGATTGGTCGAGACCATCCCTTCGAGTGGTCGCGATGAGGGCGGGCTCCCGGAGGCCTGGTTCGGACTCTACGACGGCGTCGTAGCCCTCGACCGTGCCCGCCAACGCCTGCTCCTGGTGGTGGCGGCACGAGTCGGCGGCGATCCCGAGGACTCGTGGGCGATGGCCCGGCAGCGTCTGGCGGCGATGCACCGCGCGCTCCTCGGCGGCGGCGCGAGACCACGGCCCCACGTCATCCCGAAGGGCGACAAGGGCTGGGACGGCTGGGCCGCGACCCCGTCCGAGGAAGACTACATGGCTGCGGTGTCGAAGGCACGCGACTACATCCTCGCCGGCGACATCTTCCAGGTCGTGCTGTCGCGCCGCTGGCGCAAGATGCCGCGCTGCACCGCCGCCGAAATCTATCGGATGTTGCGGCTGACGAACCCGTCGCCCTACATGTTCCTCTTCGACACCGGCCAGGCGCGGATCCTCGGCTCGAGTCCCGAGATGCTGGTGCGGGTGAGCGGAGACAGGGTTGCGACCTGCCCGATCGCGGGCACCCGCCGGCGGGGTCTCGATCGCGAGGAGGACTTGCGGCTGGAAGAGGAGCTGAAGGCCGATCCCAAGGAGCGCGCGGAGCACGTCATGCTGGTCGACCTCGGGCGGAACGACATCGGCCGGGTCGCGGAGGCCGGCTCGGTGCGGGTTTTGCGCGAGATGGAGGTCGAGCGCTACAGTCACGTGATGCATCTCGTGAGCGAGGTCGAGGGCCGGCTGCGCGATGGGCTCGACGCCTGGGACGCGCTCTTCGCGTGTTTCCCGGCCGGAACCCTCAGCGGCGCACCCAAGGTGCGGGCGATGGAGATCATCGACGAGTTCGAGGAGGTCAAGAGGGGGGTCTACGGCGGCGCGGTCGGGTATCGCAATCTCAACGGCGACCTCGACTCGTGTATTGCGATCCGCACCCTGGTCGAGCGCGGCGGCAGTGTCCAGATCCAGGCCGGGGCAGGGATCGTCTACGACTCGGTGCCGGAGAGCGAGCTTGCCGAGTGCACCGCCAAGGCTGGCGCCCTCGTCGAAGCGGTAGCCATGGCTGAATCCGCCGCCAGAGGCACCGAAGATGACTGAAATTCGGAATTCGGAATTCGGAATTCGGAATGCCTCCCACCGTCCCGTGGCAACAGTCCCCGGGGGAGGTTGGGCGGAAAATCCGAAATCCGAAATCCGAAATCCGGAATTGGTTTGTGGGGGCGGGTCGTGATCTTGATGATCGACAACTACGACTCCTTCACCTACAACCTGGTGCAGGAGCTCGAGGAGGTCGGCGATGTCGGGATCGAAGTTGTTCGCAACGACGCCGCGAGCGTCGAAAAGCTGATGGCTAAAGGGCCTGCCGCGATAGTCATCTCACCCGGCCCCGGGATCCCCGAGGACTCCGGTGTCACGATGGATTTGGTTCGCGCCGCGAGCGATCTCCCGCTGCTCGGGATCTGCCTCGGCCATCAGGCGATTGCGGCCGTCCACGGCGGCCGGGTGGTCAGGGCGTCACAACCGGTCCACGGCAAGACCTCCGAGGTGCACCACAACGGTGATGGGCTCTTCAAAGGATTGCCCGATGGTTTCGAGGCGACCCGCTACCACTCTCTGGTTGTGGATCGCGACAGCCTTCCGGCCGACCTCGAGGTCACCGCCTGGACCGGCGACGGCGTCATCATGGGCCTGCGCGATCGGAACCGCCCGCATTTCGGTGTGCAGTTTCATCCCGAGTCCTACCTCTGTCTGGAGGGGAAGAAGCTCCTGGCGGCCTTCCTCGGAATCGCCGGGTTGCCGGTCAAAGATCGCTGGAGTCGATAATGTGGAAATCGGGTGCGCGAATTCGAAATTCGGAACGATGAGATTGATCGACACCAAAGCGTTGCTGAACAGGCTGTTGGCCGGCCAGGACCTCGATCCGGAGGTGATGGAAGCCCTGATCGGAATCATCATGGACGGCGCAGTCGAAGACGTGGTGGTGGCGGCCGTGCTCGCCGCGCTGCGCGCGAAGGGCGAGACCGGCGCCGAGGTGGCGGCAGCCGCACGCGCCATGCGCGTGCGCTCTCTGGCCGTGAAGGTCAAGAACCCCGAAAAGTCGGTCGATACCTGCGGCACCGGAGGCGACGGCGCCGAGACCATCAACATCTCGACCGCGGCGGCTCTTCTGGTGACGGTGGCAGGCGTGCCAGTGGCCAAGCACGGCAACCGCTCGGTGTCATCGCGCTGCGGATCGGCCGACGTGCTCGAGGCCGCAGGAGTGATCCTCGACGCCACGCCGGAGATGATGGCGACGCTGCACGATGAGATCGGCATCGCCTTTCTCTTCGCACCGCGCCTCCATCCGGCGATGAAGGCCGTCATGCCGGTGCGGCGCGCACTCGGCGTGCGTACCGTCTTCAACCTCCTCGGTCCTCTGACCAATCCGGCCGGAGTCGAGCGGCAGGTCATCGGCGTCTGGGGTCCCGATGTGCAGGCGCTGATGGCGGCGGCGCTGGCCGATCTCGGTGC
>Ga0307423_1000011_pt1 | contig 99907 bp, 83 predicted proteins | sample SalMarWE160310MG_FD_202154 | JGI IMG/M metagenome (GOLD analysis project Ga0307423, IMG submission 202154) | Salt marsh sediment microbial communities from the Plum Island Ecosystem LTER, Massachusetts, United States - WE1603-10 | ecosystem: Environmental > Aquatic > Marine > Intertidal zone >...
CGAGTGTAGCATCGGCCAAAAATGATTCTCATGGGTCCCACGAGTGCCACCATCGATGGTGCGTCAACGTGCATGGGTGCCACGTACCACATTGTTGCGTTGTTGCAGACGATCGCAAGATCCTGCTTGCAGGGCAGCCATGCGCTACGTGGCACGTGTGTCAGTAGCCGATTACACCACGATTTCTGATTTCGACGGGTGGCGCAGTATGCTATGGGAAACCGAGTCTGCGGCTACTGGTTGGACCCGAGGCCTGGCAAGGAGGTCATGATGGCGCCACTCCGAAAACACGACATGCTCGTGAGGTCAGCAACAACGGATGAGATCAAGATGGTGTGGGAGGATCGCTGGTACGGCATGGTCGTTTCTCTGGATACGGTCTACGTGCCCTCAGATGTCGAAGGTCTCGCCCTGGTCGATCATCTCGACGAGATCGTTGGTTTGGTGACGTATCACGTCGATGGACCGGCGGGCCAGATCGTCACCCTCGACACCCTCGTCCGTGGACGCGGATTTGGCCGACGCCTTCTCGAGATTGCCGAGAACAAATTTCACAACCTCGGCCTCGGCCGTGCCTGGGCATTGATGACCAACGACAATCTTCGCGCGGCGGGGCTCTATCTCTCGCGGGGCTATCGATTGGTTCGGGTATACCTGGATGCGGTCGACCGCGTGCGCGAACACAAACCCAAATTGCCGGAAAAGGGATACGAGGGCATACGAATACGTGATCTGTGGGAATTCGAGAAGCTGGGCCCGCTGGGGATACCAGTTCCCTGACGGGTGCCACATTCAGAGTGTTGCGTCACGAGGACGGCTAGAAAAGAGCAGAACCCCGGTGCCAGGCACCGATCTAGCCCGCATATCTCACCGACATTCTGCTGCGGGCGCCGATGCACCGCACCCAACGGTGTTTTCTCGCCTCGGGGTGCTCGACGTACTGCAAGTACGCGCTCCGCACCCCTCGGGTCGAAAACCCCACTGGGCAAGGCACCTCGCCGCCCTCGCGACGAAACCCGGTGAGATATGCGAGCTAGTGAGAATCCTCTTCCGTTTCGGCCAGGGCCCGGAGCAGGTCGGAGGCAGCTTGGGAGAGGGTGCGTTGGCCATCGAGATAGGCGGGCCAGGTCTTCTCGATAGCATTTCGATATTTACCCCACCGCCCGTTCCACAGATTGTAGCGGTACATGTACGGGGTGTAGCCCGGCTCGCCGGCCGCTTCCAGAATGCGACGCACCGTTTCCCCGGTGGTGTAGAACAGGACGACATGCCAGAGGTCCCTCGGGAGCTCTATGTCGAGCTCCCGAGCGGCCTTGGCGAGCGCCTGTTGCATCGGATCCTCACGCCTCATCAGGGTGTGTGATGCTTCGTGATGAACGATCTCCAGCTGATCGCTGTCCTCGATCGAGCTTGAAATCAGACTGTGAGGGGGGTTGTCGAACGTGTTCGCTCCAACCGGGAGCGCCGCGGAAACGATATCGATTCGGATCGGCAGGCCGTGCCAGGGCGTTTGGTAGAGCTGCTCGAGCCGCCCGGTGATAGCAGATTCATGAGCGGACAGCTGCGGAATCAGCTTATCGATCCAGCGACGGTTCTCTGCGTCTTGGAGAGACCAGCGGCACGCCTCGTAGGCCGGCGTTGCAGCCATTCTGATTCCCTGGGCAATCTCGATGAAACGCCGGGCCCCGGCGTCGAACTCCTGATCGAAGCCGGCGAGATCGGCGCGGAGCAGGTACTGCTGCCGGCCGAGCCAGCTGTTCGGCGAGATGACCTTTGCGTAGTAGTCGACCGCCAGGTCCCAGCCTGTTCGCGCGGATGAAGGCAGATCGACGAAGCATGATTCCTCTTCCGATCCGTCGTGAAACAGCTCAGGTGCGCCATCGTTTCGGGCGCCCCCGGCAGCGATCAGCGCGTCGTTCAGGTTGGTGGCGAAATCGCTGTAGAAGGCGAAATGCGGCGTCGTCGCCACGAGCGACTGCTCGCCATCTTCTGCGAGTGCCGCATTTGAAGACAGCAGCATCATCCCCAGTGCGAGTACGATTCGTGTGCCGGCCGGGCTGTTCATTGTTGGAAGCCTCCCCATTCGAAACCTGCCGGGCACTCATACATATTTCCAAGGGTGACGCAATGAACACAGGTGCGACGGACGGATGCTGATCTTCCGTATGTTGTGACCTCGTTACCGAACCGCGCGGCGGGGGCCTAAAAGGCGAAGCGTGGCAACCCGATGTCACGTCGAAGGGTGGCTCCCCCGTTAACAGATTCAATATATCGACCTATGTTATATCGAGATACGATATATTGAGTGTCGATATATATATTACCTTCAAATGCCGAGGTCGCCACGGCGACCTTCCACCCAACGGGAGGGAAGTCAGCTATGAACCGATTCATCAAATTCAGTGCTGGGAGAAACCTCCGTGACGTTATTCGCCAGAGGTGCCCCCAACCTCTCTCCTCCCTGCAGATCGCGCACACCCGGAGAAAGTTCACAGCGTTTCTGCTGGTACCAATCCTCTCTCTCACTGCTATCGCCTGCTCGCGGTCCCCGGAGCCGTCGTTGGTGGAGGCCCTCACCACAGGGGTCTGGCACGCCTTCGTGCCGAACGACGAGGCTGTCTACAGGGTCACCTATCAGAAAGGTGGTGACTTCGTCGTCGACATTCAATTCGAAAACGGAGTCTTTGGCGGCCGGGTCCACTGGGTGGACGACGGCAAGCAAAAGACCGAGCTTGGGATCACCGGTGTGTCATTTGACGACCCTTCCATCGAGATCCGGCTCGAGCCGTTTCCCCCGTACCGGGGCGAGGCCGATCTCGAGGCGGGGAGAATCGAGGGTAGGCTCGTCGGTCCGGCGCTGTACGAGAACATGGATCTCACCCGGGTCGACGCCGCGCAGTGGCCGATGATCCGACTCCGGCCGCCGCCGCCGGCCGGGGAGCCCGCTGCCCCTCTGTGGACCCGGCCGGAGGAGCGCGGCGACGGGTGGGGAACGGCGACACCGTCGGAGGTGGGGATCGAGACTGCAGCGGTCGATGCGACGATGCAAGCGATTCTCGCAGGGGAGGCGGGGGCGCTGCACTCCTTCCTGCTGGTTCGCGACGGCTCTCTGGTGGTCGAGGAGTATTTCCACGGCTGGGGCGCGGACGATCTCCAGCAGTTCGCGTCCTGCACGAAAAGCGTCTCGTCGCTGTTGGTAGGGATTGCGATCGATCAGGGACTGATCGCCGGGGTCGATGAGCCGCTGCTCGATTTCTTTCCCGACTTTACAGGACAGGCTGGCCAGGGCTGGGACGCGCTGCGCCTCGAGCATCTCTTGACCATGACCATGGGGCTCGACTGGACCGACGCCGAGAAAGGCAGGCTCCCACCCCTCGACGTGGATCGTATCGCCGATATCATCGGGCGCAATTGCGCCGCTGAACCGGGTACGCACTGGAGCTACGCGGACCGCAACATGAGCTTGCTTCCGGGTGTGTTCATCAAGGCCACCGGCGTGGAGACTGACGTGTTCGCGGCCGAGCACCTGTTTGCACCTCTCGGCATCACCTCGTGGAATTGGGACGACAAACGCCAGGACGGCCACCCGGACATGATCGGCAGCTTGGAGCTGAGGCCGCGCGACATGGCAAAGCTTGGCCAATTGGTGCTCGACGAGGGCGAGTGGCACGGCCGTCGGGTGGTCTCTGAGGAGTGGATCCGGGAGTCGACCCGCACCCACGTTGAGGAGACCTGGGACAAAGACTTCAAGTACGGCTACCTGTGGTGGCGGCTCGACAGCCCACTCGGCGTCGTGAAAACAGCCATTGGCACCGGCAGCCAGTTCATCGCGGCGCTGCCCGAGGCGGGCATCGTCATCGTCACCACCGGGGGCAACCAATTCAACGGACTGCATCCCGCGATCCTGCAGGTTCTCGAGCGGAACCTGGTGCCGGGTGTGCACACGACCCGGTGACCTATCGGTGCCACGTCCCTCCTTATTGTGTTGAAACGGGTGGCGCCCGTACGACAATGCGAAGGGCAGCAACTGAGCCCACGGCGCCCTCATTCATTGTAGGAACCTACCAATCGGCAGGAATGAGACGGTTTTCCCATTGACCTTCCTCGGGGCCAGCACTACCTTGTGCCGGCCGTATCGACTGGTGGGAGAAAACCATGTCCCTCGTTTCGATAGAGAACCTCCGAGTCGAGCCTTCCGACCTGTTCTCGAGATTCGCGCCCCTCGGGTGGTTGGGGAGGTTCTTCAATTTCCCCCTCTCGAGGATCTTTGTGGTGGCCGCTTTTCTGTTGCCGATCGTGATGGTCAACACGGTCGTGGTATTCCAGGTCATAGAAAAGGTCTCCGAGCCGCTGGCAACACAGATCGACATGGTGAGGATGCTGGTGACTTTCGTGCTGCTGATCGTCAGCTATCGGCTCTACTGCGGCGCCTTCGAGCGTCGACCCGCTCTCGAGATCGGATTCGAGGGGTTTCTGCATGAGGTCGGGTTCGGAGCTCTTCTGGGTGCCGGCGCGGTCGCCTTCACTGTGGTTGTATTGGCCTCCACAGGTGCCTACAGCATCGATGGATTCAACCCGCCCTGGATTCTGGCCACTAGCCTGATCCAGTTCGGGGTTGGAGCGTTCTTCCAGGACCTCGTTCTACTGTGTGTCGCATATCGGCTGATCGAGGAGCTCACCGGTTCCTGGATCGCTATCGTCGTCAGTCTTCTTGGGTTCAGCTTGGCCCACGGTGCAAATCCCAATTCGACAGTCGGTTCGACGGCCGCACTCTTCGTGTCCAGCATCCTGCTTCTCGCTCCCTTTGTCCTGACGCGACGCATATGGTTGAGTTGGGGCCTTCACGGCGCCTGGAACTTCATGCAGACCGGCGTGTTCGGTATGCCCAACTCCGGACTGGATCTCCCTGGATGGATCGAGCCGCTGATCGAGGGCCCGGGCTGGTTGACCGGTGGGAGCATCGGTATTGAAGGTTCATATCTGGCAGTGGGCATCGATGTGGTATTGGGGCTTGGCATCCTCCTATGGGCCATCAAACATGATCGGCTCGTGGCTCCACGCTGGAAGCGGACCGTCGTGATGAATGATGACAGCGAGAAGCTACCCGCGCACGGCAAGAACTCGCAGCCATGAGGTCAGCGCGCCTGGTCGGTGACTGACTCGCCCTCGGAACAGACCGACATCAGCTGGATTCGGTTCTTGACATCCATCTTACGGTAGATGCTGTAGATGTGGTTGCGGACCGTGTGCGGCGACAGGAATAGCTGCTCTGCGACATCTTCGTTCTTTTTTCCCGCGAGGACGAGCTCGAGCACTGTGCCTTCCCGTTCGCTGATGTCATACTTTTCCATAACCTCCGCGAGGCCTCGGAACGAGCGTGCGGTGCGAGAGAAAGTAGAAATAGAGGTCCAGGTACCTCGCTCGATGTTCGAGTCTGAGCCAAAAGCCGAATGCGAGCATCGACCCGCTGGCAAGGACTGCGAAAACAAACAGAATTACCGCGCCTATCGGAATAATTCATCTCCTTGAGCTGGGTGCGGTCCCATACCAGGTTTTCGAATCGCGGAGCGGGGAATGGCGCCGAAACGCATTGCCGTCAGACTCACAGACGAAGAAGGGTGCGACGACCCACGAATGGTACGTATGTCGGAGCCACCCTGAAACGCCTCCGCTCAAGTCGGTCCCTCAGAGGCCTCGTTCGGCCACTTTCTCCAGCAGCATCACGTACGCCCGTTGTCCCTTCTCGAAGCTGGCGAGGCGGAAGAACTCATTGGGCGAGTGAATATCCTCGTCCTCCAACGCAAAAGCGAAGTTGAGCGAGTAGACGCCGAGGATGTCGCGGAAGTGGCTACAGATCGGTAGCGTGCCGCCGGACCGCACGTGGTAGGGCGCCGTCCCGTAGAGCTCGGTCAGCACCTCCGCCGCAACCTTGTTGCCGGGGTGGTCGGGCGGCATCAGATAGGGTGGCGAGCTGCCCTCGAGGGGCGTCACGGCCACCCGCACGCCGGGCGGCGTGTGGTCAGCGGCGTGACGGGAGATGGCTTTCACGATGAGGCCGGGATCCTGATCGGGGACCAGGCGGCAGGTCACCTTGGCGTGGGCCTCGCTGGGGAGCACGGTCTTGATCCCCTCTCCCTGGAAGCCACCCCAGATGCCATTCACCTCGAGTGTGGGACGAGCCCACGCCCGCTCAAGGGTGGTGTAGCCCGCCTCGCCGAAGAGCTCGTCGACGCCAACCCAGCTCTTGTACGCATCGTCGTCGTGGGGGACCTCATCGATCTGCCTCCGGTCAGCCTCCGAGAGCGGAACGACCGAATCGTAGAAGCCATCCACGGTGATTCTGCCGTCACCGCCATGCATGGACTCGAGGATCTCGGCGAGCGCATGGATCGGGTTCTGCACGGCGCCGCCGCAAATACCCGAGTGGAGGTCGCGGTTGGGACCGGTGACGTCGACCTGCACGGCACACACTCCCTTGAAGGCGATGTACAGGCCCGGCTGCTCCTCGCCGTACTGCCCACCGTCGGCGCTGATCACCAGATCGGAGGTCAGCCGTTCGCGGTGCCTCTCAATGAAGGACGGCACCTGCGGGCTGCCGATCTCCTCCTGGCCCTCGAAGAGGAACTTGACATTGACGGGCAGTCGACCGGTGGTCTTCAGCAGGGCCTCGGCGGCGAGAACCGGAATCAGGCTGTTGCCCTTGTCGTCGCTGGCACCGCGTGCGTAGATGCGGCCGTTTCTGATCTCCGGCTCGAAGGGCGGCGTGGTCCAGAGGTCGAAGGGGTCCGCCGGCTGGACGTCGAAATGACCGTAGATCAGGACTGTGGGCGAACCCGGTGCGTGCAGCCAGTCGCCGTAGACCACCGGGTGGCCACCGGTGGGCATGATCTCGACGTTCTCGATCCCGGCCGCGCTGAATCGATCCGCCACCCACTCGGCCGCCCGCACCACATCGCCCGCGTGCTCCGGGAGGCTCGACACGCTCGGAATGCGCAGGTAGTCGAAGAGCTCGTCGAGAAAGCGGGCCTGGTTGTCGTCCAAATACTTTTGCCAGCCTGCCATTTCAAACCTCCGATCAATCCCGTTTTTCTCCACCCTCCTGTGGAACTGCGAACCCGGCACCCGCATCGGCCAGGGCTTCGACAATCAGCAGCGCGAAGAGCGAGCAGACGAGGAGGGCCTTCTGGGAGGGCTCGATGCATTCGTCGCAGACAGGCGCGAGCAGCTGATTGATCAGTTTGGCGCGATCGGTCGGGGCGAGTTCTGGCTTGCGCCCGGCGGCCCAGTGCCATAGCTCGTCGAAAAGGACCCAGGCGGCGTCGCGAAAAACAGACGCCAGCTCGCCCCGCCACGCCTTCACGTGCTGGCGGGTGGCGAGCACCGCAAGGCCCTCGGTCAGCGCCCCCGCCAGCAGTCGTCGCGCGAGACCGGTGGGCTCCTCCGTCTCCAGGAGGTCGGCAGCTACCACTGCGCCAAAGGAACCCATGTCCATCAACGACGCCCGCTCCGAGTGGTCGCGCGAGGCGGCGCCGGTCTCGAGATGATCGAGAAAGCGATGGAACTCGGTGAGCAACCCGAAAACCCGTGCACCGGGCGCCAATCCACTCACCAGCAGCTCCGACCGCAGTTCCCACACCACAGCAGCGGATGGCTCTCGCAGAATGGTCACCAAGCTTGGCGGGAGCGGCATGGAAAGCACGGTAGCATATCGAAATCAGCGACAGCACCGACGCTCAGGGGTTCCACGTTTCTCATTTTTGCATTGGGAGGGCATCATCGTGGATCATTCTGATCTGCGGAAGGAAAGGAGCCGCGTATCACCTCGTGACGTGACGAGCTGAGGCAAAGTCCGCGACGCCGGAAGGCTCACTCAGTCTTCAAATGATGTGTGGCACCCCTGCGGTTTTCTGCGTGGGCCAGACCCAGGTGGTCGGGTCGTCGTCGAACTCCGGAAGCCGCGGTCTGCGTCCTTGCCCGAGCTCCGTCCTCCAGCTCCACAGCGTGGCGTATTTGAGGAAGGTCCCATATGCGGGCACGCCGCACATGACGAGACCGCGGACCCCTTCGAGCACGCCGAGCTGGAGAACATAGGTACGGAAAAAACGCCACGCCGGCCTGACGAGCACATGCCACATACCGATATTCCGGCGGCCATCGCGCCACAATTGGGCGGCACCCCAGAACGCGTAGCGGCGTGTCCTTTCCGCGTACTCATCGAGGGTGTCGACCATATGGTGGTCGAGCACCGCGTCGAGGACCTCGGGAGGATTCAGGGTCTGCATGTCTGCGTGCACACGGCGGTTCGGGTAGCGGGCATCACCACGACGGAAGAATCGGACGACTCGATCGTGCTGCCAGCCGGAGAAGCGGACCTCGGAGCCCATTGCGTAGGTCCTGCGCTTGATGGAAAAGGCCGTTGTATCGACCGGCGACGCGAGAACGTTCTCGATCTCGATCCGCAGCTCCGGCGTGACGCGTTCGTCGGCGTCAAGGATCAAAATCCAGTCGTGGCGGCAGCGGTCGATGGCCCAGTTTTTCTGCGACGCGGCGCCGTAATAAGGGCGGCGGAGGACCCGGACGCGGTCATATCGGCGTGCGACATCGCGTGTGGCATCCGTGGAGTGCGAGTCGACGACCAGGATCTCGTCGCACCACGCCAGCGAATCGAGGCAGTCGGCGATGGCGTCTTTCTCATTGAATGTGGTCACAACTGCCGAAATTCGACGCCGAGGTTTCGGCGTCTCGTCATCGACCAACACCGGCAGAAGGGACGCGGGCCGGAGCTCCCGGTGTGCCGCATCTTCTGGGACGGGCGCGGGGTAGGCGGTCATTCGTTCGCGCTCGAGATCATCATCAGTTTTCCATCATACCTTCGGAAGGCGGTGCGGTTCGCTCTTTGTACGGAGTGAAACGGCAATCCATCCATCAAAATCCCCATCGGACCTTCGCAGGTACCACCGCGTTTGGCCGTGAGCGAGATTACTAAAGGCGCGAGAATCACGTTGTCAGGTCGTACTGCCGGGCAATGGCGATTGATTTCCCGAGCTGATCCCCTGGGAGTCACGGCAAAAGGGATCAGTCGCCGGACCTCAGGGTAAAAGACTTGACAATATGTCAAATAAATCTTACATAAGGTAATAATGATTTTACTTTTCTCTTTCGAGGGTGAGCCCGATGAAAATCCTGATCAGTAATCGCATACGAAGGCTGCGCTTCGAAAGCGGTGAAATGACACAACGGGAGTTGGCGCGCCGCTCGGGGTGCACCCGACAGACAATCAACGCCATTGAAGCGGCGAAATACGGGCCTTCGCTCGAACTCGCTTTCAAGATTGCCGAGGTGTTTGGCGTGGGCATCGAGGAGGTTTTTCAGTATGAGGTCGTCTCGAGAGCGAACGGAACGTCGAGCCCGACGACTCTGTGACCGGGCGATGTCTGCAATCTGGAGGATTCCATGAACAAGATCGACATCAAACGAATGTTGCTCGCCGGTCTGGCCATGTTCGTGATGTGGATCGCGATCGAGATTCTGTTGGAAGGTGTGATCGCGGATCTCCTCTTCGGGAAGTCCTCCCTGGAGATGTTGGCCGAGGTCGTCCAATTCAGAAAATGGGGCGCTCTTAACTTCTGGGTCAACACCTTCATCGCCCTTTTGAACTGCACGCTTCTGATCTGGCTCTACGCCTCGCTGCGCCCCATGTATGGGGTCGGGACGAGGACGGCGCTCATCACCAGCGCATTTGGCGTCATCCTGGGCTTCTCGTTATTCATCAATTTCATCAACCTGGGTCTACTTCCCCTGAGGGCAGGCATGATCGAGGCGGTCTTCGAGGCCATCGAGTTCCCGATCGCGATGATGGCCGGCGCGGCCATTTATGAGGGGCAGGGGAAGTGGCAGCGACCGGAGGAGTGATGGGCTCGTCGGTCGGCGCAGCGAGGTGGTGAAAAATGCGGGTCAGGCCTTGATGCGCTCCATCTTCGGGTCGTACATGGGTCGGAGCGAGACCTCGGCCGGGTGCCTCTTGCCGGCGATGTCGATCTCCCACTCGCCCTCTTCGATATATGCCTTGTTGATGGGTTCGCCGGCCTCGATCATGGCCAGACCGACAGCGCCACCGAGCGTGAAGCCGTAGCTCGCCGCGCGGATATAGCCGACGGCCCTGTTGTTTCGATGGATGACCTCGGCGTGGTAGAGCAGCGGCTCGGGATCCTTGACCAGCACCTGCAACAGGCGCCGTTCGAAGGCGGGGCCCTGCGCTCTCCGCTCGACGCAGTAGGCCTTGCCGATGAAGTCCGGCTTCGAGAGATCGACGACGAATCCGAGACCGGTTTCGTAGGCATCGTCGGTGTTGTCGATGTCATGACCATAATCGCGATAACCCTTTTCCATGCGCAGGCTGCCCAGGGCCCTCAGCCCGGCGTGGCGCAGGCCGAAGTTCTTACCCGCCTCGACCACGCGGTCGTAGACGTGAACGGCCTGTTCCGCTGGAATGTTGAGCTCGTAGCCGAGCTCTCCGACATAGGTGATGCGGTTGCACCGCAGGCGGGCGTAGCCGATGTCAATCTCGCGCGATGTTCGGAACGGGAAGGCCTCATTCGACAGGTCCGCCGAGGTGATCGACTGCAGCAGCTCGCGCGATCTCGGACCCTGTACGTTGAGCTGGCCGATGCCGCCCGTGATGTCGGTGGCAAAGCAGTGCGAGTCCGAGGGGATGTGGCGCCTGAGCCAGGTCTCGACGTGGCGGTGCATGGTGTCGGTGACCACCACGATGAACTCCTCCTCGGTCAGCTTGGTCACCGTGACGTCGGCTTCGATCTTCCCGCGTTCGTTGAGCCACTGGGTGTAGGTGATGGTGTCGATCGGGCCGTTGACGCTGTTGGCCGAGATATGATCGAGCACCTTGCCGGCGTCGCGTCCCTGCACCAGGAACTTGCCCATGAAGGTCATGTCCATTGCGATGACGGCTTCGCGGGAAGCGTGGTGCTCCGCCTCCCAATAGGGAAACCAGTTCTGACGTCCCCAGGAGAGCTTTTCGACCTTCGGCTCCTTGCCCTCCGGCGCATACCAGGCCGGGCTCTCCCAGCCGCTTACGTCGGTGAAGAAGGCGCGCGCGTCGCGCAATCGATCGTGGAACGGCGAGCGCTTGCAGTCGCGCGCGGCCTGGGGCACGCGGGTCGGGTAGTGGCGGCGGTAGACCATCCCCAGGGTCTCGACCACGCGCGTCTTGCGGTACTCGGGATTGCACTGATAGGGGTGGAAGCGATCGACATTGATGGGGGTAATGTCCGCGCCCGGGTCGCCGGTGGTGATCCACTGGGCCATGATCTTGCCGAGGCCGGGCCCGGTGATGAGGCCGATCGAGTTGAGCCCCGCGGCGACGAAGTAGTTCTGAACCTCCGGCGTTTCGCCGAAGGCCACGCCCATATCGGGAGTGAAGCTCTCCGGGCCGCAGAAGAACTTCAAGATGCCGACCTCCTGCGTGATCGGAATGCGACTCATGGCTTTTTCGAGGAAGGGTGCCATGCGTTCCCAGTCGGGCTCGATCTCGCCAAAGGAGAAATCATCGGGGACGCCGTTCACCTTCCACGGGGCGCAGACGGGCTCGAACAGGCCGATCATCAGGCCGCCGCCTTCCTCCCGGTAGTAGCCATGACAGGAGGGGTCCTCGATAATGGGCAGCTGTCGCGTCACTTCCTCGATGGGCTCGGTAATGAGGTAGTAGTGCTCGGTCGACTGGTTGGGGATGGTGACGCCGTTGAGGGCGCCCAGCTGTCGGGCCCACATGCCGGCGCAATTGACCACGAACTCCGCCTTGATGTCTCCCCGCGTGGTGGTCACGCCCGTGGCGCGGCCGTTTGTGGTCGTGACGCCCGTGACCGACACGCCCTCGACGATCTTCACACCCAGTTTGCGTGCGCCCTTGGCCAGGGACATCGTCGCGTCGACGGGGTTGACGCGCCCGTCTTGCTCTAAATAGAAGCCCGCCTCGATGTCGTCCACCCTGGCCAGGGGGAAGAGCTTCTTGATCTCGTCCGGGCCGATCTCCTCGACCTCGTTACCGAGCATCCGGTTGAACGCCGCGACCCGGCGATACTCTTCGACGCGGTCCTTGTCCGCGGCCAGCTCGATGAAGCCCAAGGGCTCGAAGCCGGTGCTCAGGCCGGTCTCCGCCTCGAGACGCGCCCACAGATCGCGCGTGTACATGCGCATCTTGACCTGGGTTTCCGAGGTCGAGCCGAAGCTGGTCATGAGGCCCGCCGCGTGCCAGGTGGTGCCGCAGGTGAGCTGGTCGCGCTCGAGCAGCACCACGTCCTTCCAGCCCAGGTGGCCGAGGTGGTAGGCCACCGAACATCCAATCACGCCACCTCCAACGATCACGACTCGGGCACTCTGCGGTAGTTCCTTATTCGCCATCCTGGCTCCCTTGTCTTTTCTTTCAACGTGGGTACCCGTCGGTACCTCTTTCGCATTGTCGCATTATGGCGCGATACGGGCACCACGTCTCGCACCCCTGCATTGCGGTTGGACTGAAACCTTTCGCAGGTCGTCAGGTTTGTGACCCGGCCTGCCTCCTCCATCCCCCGGAGTGCCAGCTCTCACTTCATGACCCTGTGTGTTGAATGTGCGGGCCCGTCACAACCATAACGTGATACTTGGCACGCTTCCGTCAAGCTTTGATTTCCCACCGGTGGTTGCAATGGGAACAACCTTGCATCAGCGTTTTATCGCGGATCATGTGCATTTTGGGGTTGAACGCCGTCGCCATGGCGTAGTCGGGGTGGCACACGTAGCTGTATCCGAGATCGGCGGCATCCGCGTCGCGAAACGTCTTGGCCCACAGGCACTCGGTGATTCGAACCTCGAAGGCGTTTTCGGTGTCCTCGACGATATCCGCGGTCAGCACATGTTTCCAGAGGTAGTCCGGGTTTTTCAGAGGCTCCACCCAGTCCGCCAGACCGCGGCCGGGGAGGGCCTCGGCCATTTGCCGAATCTCTTGCGCAGCTGATTCGCTGGCCGCGTTTTGAATGCTCTCGAGCCCGATCCGATCCGCGAGAATCTTCATCGTCGGAATGAACGAGTTGGCGTAGGCGAATTTGAAGACCGCTTCGAAGCTCATGTCCGACATCGCCGCAAACTTGTGGACGGGTGTCTCGTCCCCATCCGCGGCGAAGGCGAGGCGGCTGCACCCGAGACAGGCCAGCGAACCCACAGCACACAGGCTGGTGATCAGCTGCCTTCGATCAATATCAGAGTCGACAGGACGACCATCCATCAAACACCTCCTATCCGGTGAGTGAGAAGTTCCTATCAGCTATCGGGTCCCCAGGGGATACATCGATTCGCACTTTCACATTGTAGGATCATCGGTGCCGCTGATCACGACCTCGAAATCGGTACCACCAATATCGGAAATGATGTGACGGGGCCATCAGCGGCACCCTCGCGCACCACGAGCGCCTATCGTCCGTAGGTCTCTCAGGCCCGAGCCCTTGCCATCCTCAGGCGGAATTCGCGGTCAGATTCTCGGCCGTTTTTGTAGGCGTAGACGATCCACATTGCATCCCACGTCGGTCGTCAAGGTGTGCGATACCATGAACCCACCATGATGAGTGACCATGAGTGACCTCATCGGCCGCATGCTCGGCCATTATCGCGTCACGGCGAAACTCGGCGAGGGCGGGATGGGTGTGGTGTACCGGGCGCATGACGAGCGTCTCGACCGAGATGTCGCGGTCAAGGTGTTGGCGGAGTCCGTTGCGCAGAGGCCCGGCCGCCTTGCCCGATTCAATCGCGAAGCCAAGGCTGTGGCCAAGCTCGCACACCCGAACATCCTTGCCATCCACCACCTTGGGATCGATGACGACCGGCCGTTCATCGTGACCGAGCTCCTCGAGGGCGAGACGCTGCGCCACGCGATCGAACGTGGCCCTCTCGCGCCGAAAAAGGTGATCGAGTACGCCATTCAGATTGCCAAAGGCCTGGCAGCCGCGCACGACAGGGATATCATTCACCGCGACCTCAAACCCGACAACATCTTCATCACCTCCGACGGAACGGTGAAGATTCTCGACTTCGGACTGGCCAAGCTGCGACAGTCGGAGGACCAGAATTCCGACGGCGGCGATTTGCCGACGTTGACCATCGACACCCATCCGGGAACGGTGGTGGGCACCGCTGGGTATATGTCGCCCGAACAGGTGCGATCGCAGCCGACGGATCACCGTAGCGATTTGTTCTCGATGGGCGCGGTTCTGTACGAAATGCTGGCCGGCACACGGCCGTTTCACGAGCAGAGCGCCGCTGAGACCATGGCCGCCATCGCTCGCGAGGACCCACCGCGGCTTTCGCAGAGTGGAGCGGTGGTGCCCGCGGCCCTCGAACGGGTGGTCAACCGCTGCCTCGAAAAGCGATCCGAGGACAGGTTCCAGTCGGCGCGCGATCTCGCATTCGCCCTGCAGAGTATCCTCACCGATTCGGCCGAGGGCGTGGTCATTTCCGAACCGGCTCCCACCGTCAGGCCGGCCGAAGCGAAACGGCGAAAGGTCCCGGCCTGGGTCCTTTGGCTACCGGTCGCCGCAGCAACCGTGCTTCTCCTCTTCGTCTTTCTGCGCGATCAGATCCCTGGATGGCGGACCGCTGAGCCGGTACTTGTTGAACAGTCGCTGGCGGTTCTCCAATTCGCGACCACCGGAGACGACGAGGACAGCCGGTGGATCAGTGCGGGTCTGGTCGAGACCCTGACCAGCAAGCTCACCGAGCTCGAGCGTTTCCGGGGATCGTTGGCAGTCGTCCCCGCCTCCGAGGTGCGAGAGGCCGCCGTCACCAGCGCCGTGACGGCGAACCGCACGTTCGGCGTTTCGCTCGTCATTTCCGGCAGCGTCCAGAAGGCGGGCTCGACCTTTCGCCTGACCGCCAACCTGATCGATGCGGTCGCCGGGCGGCAGCTGCGGGCGATCGACATCGAGTCCACTGCCGCCAACTTCACAGATGTCCAGGATCAGCTGGTGCGCCGCGTGGCCGAGATGCTCGACATCGAGCTCAACCCGGAGGTGGAGCGGATCATCCGCGCCGGAACCACCTCGGAGTCCGACGCTTACCTCCTCTATTTAGAAGGTCGCGCCCATCTCCAGGACTACACCGACAACGACAGCCTCGAGCAGGCTGTGTCCGCATTCCAGGGGGCGCTGCAGCGCGACCCGCAGTACGCCCTCGCGTACGCCGGTCTCGGCGAAGCCTGCTGGCGCCGATGGAAGCTCAACCAGGATGCGGCGTCGATGGAGCTCGCCCAAAGCGCCTCCCGGAGGGCAGTCGAGATCAACGACCTGCTGGCGCCGGGATGGGTGACTCTGGGCCTGGTTCTCGACGGCACCGGGCGGCCGGAGGAGGCGGTCGACGCGTTCCGGCGTGCGCTGGCGCTCAGTCCACACGATGCAGAGGCGCTGCGCGGCCTGGCGAAGACCTACGAATCTCTCGGCCACTTGGCAGACGCCGAGGCCACCTACCGTCTGGCGATCGAGGCGCGACCCGACTACTGGGCCAACTTCAACCAGCTCGGAGTGTTTTTCTACCGCAACGGCCGACTGGATGAGGCCGAGAAGGCGCTTGTCCGGGTGACCGAGCTGGCGCCCGACAACGCCCGCGCATACAGCAACCTCGGCGGCATCTATTACGCCATGGGACGAATCGACGACGCGGTGGCTGCGTTCCGCCACGCGGCCGCCATCGAGCCGAGCTACCGTGTGTTCTCCAACCTGGCCACAGTCCAGTACTCGCAGGGCGACTACACCGGCGCCGCTCATGCCTTCGAGCAGTCGCTCGCTCTGCAGGACACCGATTTCCGTATCTGGCGAAACCTCGCGTCCGCCTACGTGTGGGCCCCGGGTCTGGAGGCCAAGGCACCGGCTGCGTACCGCCGGGCGGCCGAGCTGGCGGAGGAGCAGCGGCGGGTCAACCCTCGCGATCCCGATGTGCTCATCAACCTGGGAGACTGCTACGTCGCCCTCGGCCGCACCGCGGAGGGGCTGGACCTGGTGGCGGAGGCGCTCGAGCTGGCGCCGGACGATCTCGACGTCAAGCTCTTCGCGGCAAACATCTTCGAGGACGCGGGCGATCGCGATCGGGCCCTGGAGCTCCTGGCAGAGGTGCTGCAGCACGGATTCGGGCTCGATCAGATCGCCAGTACGCCGGGGCTCGCGGATCTGCGCGCCGATCCGCGCTACAAGGCGCTGGCGCCATAGGCGCCACCGATCACGATCTCACAACCCTTTTCAGCGGAGGCGTTCACGATGTGACGCCGTGATCAGTGGCAGCCTTTTGCAGGAGAGCCGCAGAGGCGTACCATAAGGGCCGTGAACCGCGACAATCCCAAGGACTCGCAGGTCAAGACCCGGGTCACGGGTCACCCGCTTGAACGAGAGGTCGCCTCGGTGCCGGCCGCGTCGCAACCGGACGAACCCGTTCTCGTCGAAGTCAGCCCGGGCCACTATGAAATCAAGGGGGAGTTCGCGCGCGGCGGCATGGGCCGCATCCTGCTCGCGCGCGACCTGCGGCTGGACCGCACGGTCGCGATCAAGGAGATCCACGCCGACGCGGGCCCCGGCGCTGCCGGCCGCTTCGTGCGTGAGGCGCTCGTGACAGCACGTCTGCAACACCCGGCGATCGTTCCCGTGTACGAGGCCGGACGCTGGAAGGGCGGACGCCCGTTCTACGCAATGAAGCTCGTCGAGGGCCGCTCCCTCGAGGAACTCCTGAGAGACGCCGACGACCTGCCCGGTCGCCTCGCACTGCTCCCTCACCTTATCGCCGTCGCCGAGGCGATCGCCTATGCCCACGGCCGGCGGGTGGTACACCGCGATCTCAAGCCGGCCAACGTCGTGGTGGGCTCGTTCGGCGAGACGGTGGTGGTGGACTGGGGCCTCGCCCGCGAGCTCGACGCGAGCTCCGCAGATCCGGGCCGGGAGAGCGCGGACCGCGCCGCCGAGGCCGAGGCGAGTGAGACTGTGACCGGCACCGTCCTCGGCACACCGCACTACATGCCCCCGGAGCAGGCGCGCGGGCTGCCGGTCGATGAACGGGCCGACGTTTACGCCCTGGGGGCGATGCTTTATTTCCTTCTGACCGGCGCACCGCCACACGCCGGCAGCAGCGGCAAGGAGGTGCTCGTCGCAGCCGCGGTCGGTGGCGTCGAGCCGGTCGATCATCGCGAGCCCGACGCGCCGCCCGACCTCGTGGCTATTGTCAACAAGGCAATGGCCACGTCACCCGAGGATCGATACCCTACCGCGCTCGAGATGGCGGCCGATATGCGGCGCTTCCAGACCGGCCAGCTCGTGAGCGCTCACAGCTACTCCATGCGTGACCTGGTGCGTCGCTTCGTCAGGCGTCACCGCGCGGAGGTGATGGTGGCCGCGGCGCTTTCGGCGGTCCTCGTCGCCGCCGTGGTCATCGGTTTCGTGGCCGTGCGCCACCAGGCGAGGGTCGCGGAGGCCGAGCGCGACCGCGCGCAGCTCGCCGCCCAGCGCGCCGAGCAGATCGATGCCTTTCTGGTCGGCATGTTGGGCTCGGCGGACCCCAGGGTGCTTGGGCGCGACGTCACCGTTGCGTCCGTCCTCGACGCCGCATCCGCCCGTGTCGACAGCGAGCTCGGCGATCAGCCCGACGTCAAGGCCGCTGTGCTCACCACGCTCGGCACGACCTATCAGGGGCTCGGTCTGTTGACGCAGGCGAAGGAGCATCTGCTCGCCGCCCTCGAGACGGCGCGCGAGGCCTACGGGCCGGAGGACCTCGAGGTCGCGCACGCCTTGAGCCGGTTGGCCGGCGCGGTCGAGGACGAGGGTGATTACGTCGAGGCCGAGCGGCTGGATCGCCAGGCGCTGGTGATGCTCGAGCAGCTCGGGGAAACTGATGGTGCCGCCGCGGCGCAGGTCAAGGGGAGTCTCGCGCGTGTCCTGCGGTGGCTCGGAGAGGACGAGGATGCGGAAGCGTTGTTCCGCGAGACGCTCGAGATCCAACGCCGACTTGACCCTGACCACCGAGGCGAGATGGCGGCGACCCTCAACAACCTCGGCGTGCTCCTCGGCCAGCGCGGTGACTGGGCGGGGGCAGAACCGCTGATACGCGAGGCCGTAGATATCATCCGCGAGGTCCGCGGGCCGGAGCACCCGGAAGTGGCGGCCGCGATGAGCACCCTCGGCACCGTTTTGGAGCAGACCGGCGATCTCGCCGGCGCCGAGGCTTCCTACCGCGAAAGCCTGGCCATGCGCGAGCGTCTGCTCGGCCCCGAGCACCCCGATACCGCGCGCTCGCTCTACGCCCTCGCCGGCCTGCAGCAGATCGAGGGGGATGCCGCGGGCGCGCTCGAGTCGTGTCACAAAATCCTCGCGCTGCGCGGCGAAGCGCTGCCCGACGCGCACCCGATGGTGGCAGCCGCGCTGCACATTGAAGGACTCAGCCTGCTCGACCTGGGCCGGGCGCCCGAGGCCGAGGGCGCGTTGCGCGAGAGTCTCCGGCTGCGAGAGGAGGCGCTGCCGAAAGGCCACTGGCTGGTCGCTTCTTCCGAAAGCGCCCTCGGCGCGAGCCTCACCGCGCAGGGCCGGTACCGCGAGGCCGAGGAGCTGCTGCTGCGGGCCTATTCCAGCCTCGAGCCCACCCTTGGACCGTCCCACGAGAGAACGCTCGAGGCGGCGGTGCGTCTCGCCGCCCTCTACCATGCCTGGGGCCGGGACGACGAGGCGGAGGTGTGGCGCAGCCGTGCTCGTTGAGGCGGATGGGTGCCACCTCCCCCAATCTCACACCTCGCCGCCGACAGCACCTTGTGACCGAGGCCGAAAACGGTGGGTGGGATCGGACGGGCCATCCGTCCACTTGCTGGCGGGGGTGAGACACGACGCCCATGGGGCGTCAGCAACCTGGATCCTCGCCGTGTACATGATCTGAGTTTGTGACCAGTGGCACCCATCTATTCCTTGACATGTCGGCAAGATTATTGATACTGGGCCTCAGTATCTACCGAAGGTTCGTCTTCACCACCTGCTCGTAGCGACCCATCGTCGGCGAGGTGCCTCTCGATAGCGCTGCGATTCGATAGCGAGTGGAACACTCCAACCGCCGGCGTCAGCCGGCCTGAGACCAACGACAGAGGAGATCGCAATGATGAGGAAATGTTGTGTGACGCTTCTAGTGGTTTTCGTTCTGGGCACTCTCTCCGCGTTCGCCGGTGACTCGGGCTCGGGCTCGGGTCATTTCATCAACCACAACAATATGGTGGAGATCACCCAAATGGACGACGGTTCGTCCAGCCTCGTGATGCACTATAGCTCGGTGACGCTCGCGGATAATTCCAGTCACCCGTCGGCCGACATGGCGGCCGAGTGCGTCGGCGTGATGCGCACGAACGCAGACGGTTCGTTCGGCTCCGGCGAAGGAACGTGCTTCGGAAAGACCGCCGACGGCGACACCCAATCCTATTGGTGGAAAGTCGACGCCGCCGGTACCGCAGCGTGCCCGGATATGTGTGGCAGCTGGGGTTACTTCGCCGGCAACGGCAAGTTCAAAGGACTTCAGGGCACAGGAACCTGGCAGAGGACGAACGTTATCGGGGACCTCTCCTGGGGAACCTGGAAGAATAGCTACTCGATGCCGTAGGCGGCTGGGCCGACGGGCACCCTCGAAGACCCTGGTGCCGATACCGGACGTGAGGCACCGGAACTAGCCTGCATATCTCACCAACTTTCTGCTGCGGCCGGAAATCTGCAGCAATCTGCGGGGTTTGCTCCCGTCGGGGTGCTCGACGTACTGCAAGTACGCGCTCCGCGCCCCTCAGATCGCAAACACCACATCTCACTACAGCTTCCCGGCCTCGCGACGAAAGCTGGTGAGATATGCAGGCTAGAGGGTAGTCCGAGCCCTCCCCTACCCGGGACGCGGACCGAAAAGTTGACGGTCTATGGAGAGCCGGCCGGGGCCGACGGCGATCAGCAGCAGCGCGATGCAGAAGTAGACCGCCGCGAGCTCGTAGCTCGGGCCACCCTTCCCTACGAATGGGTCGCCCTTCACGACCGCGTGAAAGAAAAAAGCGACGCTCATCGTGGCCGCGATGCCGGCCGAGGCGAGCGGCGTCAAGAGACCGATAATCCACACCAGCCCTCCGCCGAACTCGGAAATCGCTGCGAGCGCCTGAAAAATGCCCGGAGCGAAAGCGTCCGGCCCCATCCAGCCGAAGGGGTTCTGGATCTTGCCCCACCCGTGCATCATGAAGGCAAGGCCTGCTACCACCCGGATGAGGAGCAGGCTGATATCGCCAGATATCGAGTTCGCGGGCACGGAGAAATATTTCTTGAAGTCCATGACGCCTCCTTCACAAAAGCTGCAGCCGTGTCGGGTGTCGTCGTTTCGCAAAGCGGAGCATACGCGAACATCCCGATGGGATGGTGAGTTCCCCATCACTTCGTAGCGAAAATCATGGGGAGCTTTTTCGCATCGTTGCGTTGTGACGGGGCTGAGCTGCATCACCTTCATGTGCGCCACGAGAAAATGAGTCAACGACTTGCGTTCCACGTCCCTGGGTGCCATCATGACTTTGACGATCGGCCACGAACAATGCAGACTGATGGAACTTCCCAGGCCGGGCGGGGTCTCATTTACTTGGACGCCGCCGCTGAGTTCGACTGCGCCGCGAAGAGCAGCGTTTTACGCGGGGAGGGCACATGAAACCGTCTTGCAGACTCGTCGTCATCGCTGCATTCGTGGCCATGATCGTTGTATCAGCAGCTGGACCTGCTGCCGCCGACTGGAGTGCCGGTGTCGAGCTCTACACCCAGGGCCGATTCGCGGACGCCACCGAGCACTTCCAGGCGACGGTCACGTCGAATCCCCACTGGCCGGGAGGTTATCTCATGCTCGGCCGCTGCCAGCTCGCCCTGGAACAGTACGACGAGGCTCTCGAAAATCTCCAAAAGGCCACTGAGCTCGGGCCCGACGACCCTGCCAACGTCGCAACCCTGAGCCGTGCGCTGATGGCGGTGGACCGCTACACCGACGCCCGCGTGGTGCTTGAAGGGCTCGATCTCGAGAAGCTGAGCCCGGACTGGAAGGCGGAGGTGGCGCGCATGCTGGCGCGCTGCCTGCTGGTCGAAGATCGCACCGCCGACGCGGTGGCGCTGCTGCAGGAGCGCCTGATTGACGACCCTGACAGGGCCGCCCTGCACCAAGCCATCGCCGGCGCCTATCAGGCGGCCGGTGATCGCGCGGCCGCCTTCGACCACTTCGAACGTGCCTTCGAGCTCGACCCCGACGACCGTGTAAGCGGCCACGCCGCAGCTACCACCGCTCTGGCGCTGGCGGAGGCTGCTGATGACGACGACCTGGCGGCGGTCTATTACGACCGCGGTCTCGAGGTCGCGGCAAAGCTGGCAACCGTCGCACCGGAGTACGAGCACGCTCTGCTGGCCGGTGAATTGGCTATAGGGGCCCACCAGATCGAGGCCGCCGCCGGCTGGTTCGCTGAAGCGGTGAAGGAACAGCCGCAGGAACCGATGGCTCGCTTCTACCTCGGTCGCACTCTCGCCGACCTCGACCACAACGATGAGGCAATCACCCAACTGCGCGCGGCGCTCGGCGCCGCCCCCGACGACGAGCTTGCGATGCGGATCCATGCCCAGCTCGGCCAGCTGCTGGCCTGTCGACTGGACCTACCCGAGGCCGCCCGCCATTACCGGGCGGCGGGCGACAACGGGCGCGCCGACGAGATCGACGAGCTTGCCAGCGGATTCACGGAGGCGCTGGGACGGCTCGCCACCCTGCGCAGCACCATCGCCGACCTGGTTGGGATGGAAGCCGAGCTGGAAAAGCTCGGCGACGCCAACGGAGTGACGGCGCTGGCCAGCCGCAGGGCAGCAATGGGCCGGGAGATGTCCGGGATCGAGGCCAACCTCAGCGAGGTTCGGGCCGCGCTGTGCCAGTAGCTTCGCCATCATGAGCATCCATGTAGGGTGCCGGGGCCAACACGTTTGACGCTTCGCGCCATCCTGTTCGCCTTCACGTGGAGGTGCCGGGGTTGTCGGTATTGGCGCCTTCGCTTTTACTGGTGAGGGACCTGCCGAACCCGCGCCGCGCGCTCCCGCTCGAGGACCTCGAGCCTCTGGTTCGCGAGCGTGATCGTGCGCTTGAGATCTTCGGAAGCCAGATCGAAGATGAACGGCACTGGATCTATCGCCTCGCCGTCGAGCCTCAATTCAAAGTGGAGCTGCGGCTCCACAGCGTTCCCGACAGCACCGTCGATAGCTGCGAGGTGCTGGCCTCTCAACACGTCATCGCCGGTCCTGACCCTCAGTCCAGAGACGTGAACATAGACGGTTTCGACACCGTTTCCATGGTCGATCTTGACCCAACCCCCGGCCCGGTCACCATGCCCGACTCCGACGACCTTCCCCCTGGCAACCGCCTGCACGGCGGCTTTGTCGACGTAGATGTCGAGACCTTTGTGGGGCCGTGGTGCACCCATCCAATCGTCACGCATCGATCCGAAGTTCGGCAGGCCATCCCTCACGATATCGCGAGGTGTGAAGCCGAGCGAACGATCAATCAGCTTCTCAGCGTCGAGTCCTTCGATCGGGCTCATCAGTTCCACGCCGCGGACAACGGCTATGGTGGGCCCAACCGCGTCCGACTGCTGTGCCTCGAAGGTGGGAGGACCGCTGCACACCACGAGGAGCCCGCCCGAGATGAAATCGTGCCGGCAGGACCAACCGGCGCGGACCTCGACGACAAACCTGGTCACGAGGGGATCACGCGACAACTGCGAAAAGCGGTATTCGCGAATGCTGTAGAAATCGGGACATATTCGGCGCGTCGGCCCATCCCAAACAACGGGTGACAGGTCGAATATGAAGCGCCCGTCGTTGAGGCTGGCCGTTTCGATCTGGTCGACCACCCCATGGATTTTGAGTACGATCCGACAACTTTCGGGCGCGGTTTCGGTCAGATCGACCGCAGTGAGAACCGCCGGTTCCGGAAGGTCTACGGCGGCAGCCGAGGCATCAGCGGTGAGAAGGGAAATGAGAACCCCAAGCGCCAGGCCCAGCAGGGCATGCCTAACCCGCATATCTCACCAACTTCCTGCTGCGGGCGCCGATGCACCGCACCCAGCGGTGTTTTCTCGCCTCGGGGTGCTCGACGTACTGCACGTACGCGCTCCGCGCCCCTCGGGTTGAAAACCCCACTGTGCACGGCACCTCGCCGCCCTCGCGACGAAACCTGGTGAGATATGCGGGCTAAGTGTCTGCTTCACAGACCCGAGGTTATCGTGTCCGGCTCTGAACGTGCCGGCAGCATTCGTCACGGATACCACGTTTCGCATTGTTGCATCGTGACGCTCACCCTGGTGACATCTCATGGCACGCCGGCCGCGGACCACTCCTGGGCCAGTCGTGGATATCTCTTTCAGGTGGCCGGCTCCCCAACCCCGGCTCAATTGCTGAACCTGCGGCCTCCGTGCTCGTAATTCCTGATGCGTGTCGATTTCCTCGATAGCGGTTGCCGATTCCGACCTCTTGGAGGCCCTGTTGAAAAAATTCATGTTGGTGTCGCTTCTGGTCGCTCTCGTGTCCGTTTCCTGCGCAAGCAAACTCAGCGCTGAAGAAGGTTACCTGGATATCAACGGGACCTCGTTGTTTTTCAAAACCATGGGATCCGGGGATCCAATTGTCGTTCTCCACGGAGGGCCCGGGTTTGACCACCGTCAGTTCTTGCCCTACATCTGGGAACTTGCGGAACATCACAAGGTCATTCTCTTTGATCAGCGTGGAACGGGCCTTTCATCAGGCCCAGTCGACTCCACGTCGATTTCTATCGACACATTCATCGCCGACATCGAGGGAATCCGCAAGGCGTTCGATATTGAAAAGATGAATCTTCTGGGGCATTCCTGGGGTGGGATCCTGGCGATGTACTACGGCATCCACTACCCCGAGAACCTGAGATCCCTCATCCTCTGCTCGACGGCGGCCTCGTTCGAGAGCTTTGGTGAAATGCGGGCTCAGTACGAAGCCGATCGGCTCCCGGAGGATGCCGCGCTGCTGGTGAAAATCTATTCTTCGGCCGAATTTCAGAACGGTGACCCGGAAGCGGTCGAGCGATTCTGGCGCGTGTATTTCAAGCCCTATTTCGCGGTCCAGTCACTTGTCTCCAAGATGAATCTCCAGTTCACAGAGAATACGATCAAGCATGGAAACGAGGTGGCGGATCTTATTCTCCAGTCCATCGGAGAGTTCGACCTGCACGAGGATCTGCAGGCCATCCGCTGCCCGACTCTTATCCTTCACGGGGATTCCGATCCGATGCCGGTGAAATACGCCGAGATGATTCACGAAAGCATTCGTGATTCGGAATTGGTGATCATCGAAGGGTCTGGCCACTGGCCGTTCGTGGACGCGACCGAGACGTTCACTTCGAGCATCTGCGATTTCCTCACAAGAGTGGGAGGGTAACGCGTCAGCGGGTGGCACTCCTCGCGATCTTGGGAACCCTTTTCGCGCCCCGGAACCCGGACAGATCAGAGCGGGCTAAGGCGCCGGCCGCGGAAAGTAACCGAGCTGGCTCAAGAACGCGACGTTGTCCCAGCTGACCCAGGTCTCCGCGACCTTTCCGTCTTCGAGTCGTTGGATGATGATGTTGACGAGCGTGAACTCCTTGCCGGTGGCGGGTAGATCGCCCATCGGTCCCGTTTGGATTCCCTTCATTGTCGACACGTAGGCGACCCTGTCACCCTGAGCGATCATCTGAGTGATCGTGTCCTCGTACTCGGGCACCGCGGTCCTGAATTTCTGGATGAACGCGAGGAACTCCTCGGTTCCCTCGAGCTCCTGGAACTCCGGCGGCATCGCCTGACAGTGGCGCACGTAGTTCGGCGCCAGCACCGCCTTGAAGCCCTCGATGTCCCCGCTCGCGAGCGCTGCATGCGCACCGAGGACAACGGCCATGTTCTGCCGCTCAATATCCTCGACACAGGTCTCGTTCGAGCAGCCCCACAGAAAGATCGACATCGCAGTGGCGAGACATCCTGAATACACCAGATACCGCATGACCGCACCTCCGATTTCGGGTCTCGGTTCGACTTTAACAGCCCGCGCCGCCCAGCGGACGGGCGCCACAAATGGGCGCCATATGGGAGTCCATGGATTTGCGTCGCCTCATGTGACAATGCGAGATGTGACAACCCGATTCGCTGGTTCGCCCAGGTCCCGGAGGCCGTCCGGGGTAAAGTCGTCATCACCTCGTGAGACGGGAAAGATCAGGAGAGCACCATGAAGGCAATCGTTCAAGACACCTATGGCTCAGCGGATGTTCTGGAACTCAGGGACATCGACACGCCCGAGATCGGGGACGGCGATGTGCTTGTGCGGGTTCACGCGGCCGGAGTGGATCCGGGCGTCTGGCACATCATGACAGGCCTGCCGTATCTGGTCCGCATCATGGGCTACGGGCTCCGCGCGCCCAAGTCTCGTGTTCGCGGGTACGATGTCGCGGGGCGGGTCGAGGCGGTCGGCAAGAATGTGACTCGGTTTGAGGTGGGCGACGAAGTCTTCGGGATGTGCGAGGGCTCCTTCGCCGAGTACGCATGTGTCAAAGAGGACAAACTCGCGCTCAAGCCCGCAAACCTCGGCTTCGAGCAGGCAGCAGCAGTACCCGTCTCCGGCTTCACCGCCCTCCAGGGTCTTCGCGACCATGGAAAGGTTCAGGCTGGGCAGAGCGTGCTGATCATCGGTGCGTCGGGAGGCGTCGGGACATTCGCGGTACAGCTCGCCAAGGCTTTCGGAGCGGAAGTGACCGGCGTGTGCAGCAGGACGAAGGTGGACCTGGTCCGTTCGATCGGTGCGGACCACGTGATCGACTACACGCGAGACGACTTCGGGGAGACAGGTCAACGGTACGACGTCATCGTCGACACCGCCGGGGCCCGCCCGCTGTCACATCTCAGACGCGCCCTCACCACCCGCGGAACGCTCGTGATCGTCGGAGCCGAAGGCGGAAATCGGTGGACGGGAGGCATCGGTCGCCAACTGCGGGCGGCCATGTTGTCACCATTCGTGCGCCACCATCTGCGGATGTACATCGCGATCGGAAACAAGGAGGACCTGCAGTACCTCAAGGAGCTCATCGAGGACGGTAAGGTCACGCCGGTCATCGACCGCACGTACCCGCTCAGCGAGGCCCCTGAGGCCATCCGGTACCTGGCAGAAGGACACGCCCGGGGAAAAGTCGTCATCACTGTATGAAGAGGCCCATGGCAGAGTTCTTCCTTCGCACTCGATTTGACCTGACTCCTCGGTCTCCCGATTCTCCGTCACTGATCCTTCGTAACAAACTGCGCCAGCGATGATTGCAGTCATCATTTCGATCGACTCTTAGACCGCCTCAACCGAACCGGCGAGTTACATTCGTTTCAGAAGTTGGTGAGACATGCAGGCTCAACCTCTAAGATGGACACCACAACAGGTCAAGGCTTTCGATCTTTGAACACGAACCGGAGCCCCTTGGTGACGGCGTTGGGGAAAATCGTGCGGTGGGTCTCATCCTCGAGCAGACCGCCTCCGAGAGCAAGGCCTTTGTAGCGTCGGCTCTCGAGCCTGTCGATGAGACGGGGAACGTCCTTCAAAATGTTGGGACCGTCGCGTTCCCCGGCCGTGAGGAAGACCCTGGCGGGCAGACTCTGGTGGTTTTTGGCGTAGTCCTCTTCGTAACGAAAGCAAACCGCGTTGTCCCACCACAGGGACGGGCTGATGATCACGTACCGATTGATGGCGTCAGGGTGGTTGAAAAGAACCCACGTGGAGAAGAGACCGCTGAATGACAGGCCGATGATGGTCCGATCGTCGGGTTCGGTGACATAGGTCGCGTTGACGAACGTTATGAGTTCCTTCTCCAGGAATTGGAAGAACTCGGGACCGTGTCCGGCGGCGGGGAACTCCTCGAGGTGGGCCGCCGAGGGCGTGTAATCCCGCTCCCGCCGGCGATAGAAGTCCTCGTACGGAACTTCGTAGGAAACCCCCACCACGAGAGCCGGCGGCATTTCCCGTCCCTTGATGAGACGTCTCACGACGTATGACACGCAACCGAAGCTGTACTCCGCATCCAACAGGTAGATGACCGGGTACCTTCGACCCTTTTCGGGATAGTTCCTCGGGAGGTAGACGTGGATCTTGAACTCCTCGTCCACGAACTGCGAGGTCAGCACCCGCCGTTCCGTGTCCGGAATCTGAACCTGGGGTACGGATTCCTCCGCGGAGGCTCGCGCAATCATGACGAACGACACCACGGAAAGAAGGACCGCTGTGAATCGGTGCCATACATTACTTCTCATGGGTGCCACGTCTCACTCCATGACTCTACATGCGCCCGTGCAGAGGTGCCAGGTATCCTTGAAAGATGCCACGAACTCACTTTGGAAGGTGTTCCCGTGGTTATCAAAACGGTGATCGTTGACAGTCTGGTTTTTGCCGGAATCGTGAATCTTTATCTGTTTCTGCTGATGATCACCACCAGCCCTCGCGTGTGGGGGTACTCCGACTATCCCGATATCGTCAAGAACAAGGTCCCCCCGCCTACCCGAATGGAGAAGCGAACAGCGCTGTTGGCAGGTCTCCCATGGTTCGCGTTTCTCCTCGCCTACCCTTTCGTCGCTGCCTACCGTTTGAAAGCGGGCCTGGGTGATGAATTCTCGTACACCACCGCATGCGTTCATTTCTTCGCCATGTTCCAGCTGGCCTCACTGGTTGACCTGGTGATTCTTGACTGGCTGATTGTCAGCAAAATCACACCGGGTTTTGTGATCATCCCGGGGTCGGTTTCAGCGGACTACAAGGATTTTTGCCACCATTACACGGCTCACGCGCGAGCCTTTCTTTACATGACACTGTTGGCGCTCATCTTCGCGGCCATGGTGACCTATCTCTGAAGCCCACGGGTGTCGACACCCACGGCTGCCACGTGAGTGCCACCCCGAGAACCTCTAACATCGACCCATGGTGTACCCGCGTTTCGACTATGATTGAGCCGACGTTTTGACGGTGCACCGTGAGCGGCGGACGAGCGAGGAGAAGGTCATGTCCAAGCAGTATGACGCGATCATCATCGGCGCCGGCATCATCGGCGGAGCCGTCGGGTTGGAGCTGGCCAAGAGAGGCTCCAGGACCCTGAACATCGACAAGCTGCCGGCCGCGGGCTACGGCTCCACCTCCAACACCTGCGCCATCATCCGGTTCCACTACTCGACGGCCGAGGGCGTGGCGATGGCCCGCGAGTCGTACTACTCCTGGCTCGACTGGCCGAAGCACGTCGGCGCGCCGGACGAAAAGGGGATGGCCCACTACATCAACACCGGCTGTCTGGTGATCAAGAACGAGGAGAACGACTACCTCGAGAACGTCATGGCCTATCTGGACGACCTCAAGGTGGCGTACCGGGAGCTCGGACCGAAGGAGCTCGCGGAGTTCCTGCCGTTTGTCGACACCCGGCAGTTCGGGCCGCCGGTGCTGGCCGAGGACCCGCGATTCGGCCAACCGACGGGCGGGGCCATTGCCGGCGCCATCTATGTCCCCGAGTCAGGTTTCGTCAACGACCCCCAGCTCGCCTGCCACAACCAGCAGCGCGGATGCGAAGCCCGCAGCGGCCAGTTTCTGTTCAATGCCGAGGTTGTGGAGATCCTCAACGAGGACGGGCGCGCTGCCGGCGTCAAGCTGGCCGACGGCACCGAGATGCTGGCGCCGGTCGTTGTCAACGCGGCCGGCCCGCACTCGTTCAAGATCAATCGAATGGCGGGGGTCGAGGACGGCATGCGGATCAGGACCCGGGCCCTCAAACGAGAGGTGTGTCACGTGCCGGCTCCCAAGGGGCTCGACTTCAACCTGCAGGGGACGATCATCTCCGACGGCGATACCGGCAGCTACGCGCGTCCCGAGGTCGGCAACAACCTCCTGGTGGGTTCCCAGGATCCGGAGTGCGATGCGCGGGAATGGGTGGACCCGGATGACTACGATCAGAGCTTTACCGTCCAGTGGAAGACCCAGGTGATGCGCAAGGCGCAACGGATCCCGTCGCTGCCGATTCCCGAGCAGCAGCGGGGCGTTGTCGACCTCTATGACGTGTCCGACGATTGGATACCGATCTACGATGTCTCCGATCTTCCCGGTTTCTACATGGCGGTCGGAACGTCGGGCAACCAGTTCAAAAACGCGCCGGTTGTGGGCAAGCTCATGGCGGAGCTCATCGGCAAGGTCGAGGCCGGTCACGATCACGACAACGACCCGGTTCAGTTCAACTTCGCCTACACGCGACGCACCTGCAACGTCGGATTCTTCAGCCGCCTGAGGGAGGTCCATCAGGACTCGTCCTACACGGTCATGGGTTAACCCGCATATCTCACCAACTTCCTGCTGCGGGCGCCGATGCACCGCACCCAGCGGTGTTTTCTCGCCTCGGGGTGCTCGACGTACTGCACGTACGCGCTCCGCGCCCCTCGGATCGAAAACCCCACTGTGCACGGCACCTCGACGCCCTCGCGACGAAACCCGGTGAGATATGCAGGTTAGCCGTCGATTGATCCTCGGAACTGGTGGACCCCTCCAAAGTCACAACGTCACTCTGGCATCATTCAAAAAAATATTGAAACTGCAACTCAATATGCTAAGCTTCACCGGTCTCATCAACAGATGAAAATTGACATTTAAGCGCGCCGGGAGGCACCGCATGAACCTTGGCACTCTCTACAGCGACGTGCCACTTTGCCCCTTCAACCACCGCGTGCAAATTGCGGCCACCGAGTTGGGGGTGGATATGACGGTCGCCTACGAACCGAACATCCCGGAGGCCATCCGCGAGGCCAATACAGGCGGCGAATGGCCGGACTTCTCCCCCGCCGACTGCGGCCGGCTGCTGCAGGATTCGCGGGACATCGTCGACTAACTGATTGACCATGCCGGTGCTCGCCGGGCTGGAGGTCGAACAAGCACGTCGAGATGCTGCGCGGTGCCTACGAGATGTGCATCCTCGAGCGGCCATTCCTGATCGGCGTGCTCGCGTCGTGTATGCCGATCGAAAACACCCTGTCCCTGCTCGATTCTCTGCTGAATGCCGTCGAGCCCGACTCCGAGCAGTGGCGCAAACTCGTGACCGAGATCCACCGGTCTCTGAACGCCGAGCAATGGCACAGGGTTGTTCGCCGCTTCGAGGACGTGCTGCCGACCACGCTGATGGTGGTCCCCGCCGGTCATCGCCGCCGAAGTATCGGTGCGGTGGCCCAGGCGCTCCATGCGGCCGCGCCAGTGGATCGCCTCGAGATTCCGACTGCACCGGCGGCAGCCGTTCGAAGTTGAGTCTCACGTTTGCGACACGAATGCCGCTGACCGAGACCTCATACATCGACTCATCGTTTGCGATCTCGATGTGACTTCGCGAACAGAAATACCCGAGGTCAGTCGAAGCTGCGGGGATCTCCAAGCCGCGCCATCGCGGTCGCGATGCCATTGGTGGTGACCATCGTCACCCCGATCACCGCGCCGTCGTCACCCGCCTGAAACTCCCAGGTCGCGCCCATCGAGTCCTCGAAGACGTCGCCACCCTGATGAGCGAGGACTGGGGGCGACACATCGGCCCACAGTGGGACCGCCACCAGGAAGTCTTCGCAGGCGGTCTCGATGTTCCAGGTTTGCAGTCTATCGGCATCATCGGCTCGTCCGTACTCACCTTCGTAGCGGGCGCGGACCTCCGGGTCGGAGATTTTCTTTTCGGCGTTCCACTTATTGAGGACCTCGCAGAACTCGGGGTTATCCGCCGCCGAGGCTGAAGGCAGGGCGACCGCGGCAAGCACCCACGCGAGGAGACTGATGGAAATGACTGATTTCGTGTAACGACAGTTCGGCATATTTCCTCCACGCACTCTTCGGCTTCCTCTCGTTGCGTCTCACGCTCTCGCGGCCACACACCGCGACCAGGAGCGATCCGAGGCGAGCTGGGCTGGATTTGACGTGCGCGATCATACCATGTGCCACATTTCGCTTCATGAGTTTGGGCATCGATGGCGTAGGCTCGACAACATCACAAAATGATACGAGGCACCCTGGTTCGGACTGCGAGCCTGGCCGTTGTTGTGAGAACATCACAGGAGGCATGAGAGATCCGAAAACCCCCCGGGGCCGGGCCTGACGTGAATCTCGCGGGATGACCTACGACTACTACTCTGAGCAACTCTCCGCAGAGCGTCTCGAACTCTGCTACGAGCTGGCACCGCCGCGAGTTCGGCAGCACCTGTCAGCGGAGATCGAACATCTCGTGTCGCTCATACCGAGTGGCGGAGTCGTCCTCGAACTTGGCTGTGGTTACGGCCGAGTGATCGAGCGGATAGCGCCGGTGGCTGCCCTCGTCTGCGGCATCGATACCTCGGTTGCAAGCCTCCTCCTCGCGCGACATCGCCTAGCGGTGGCAAAGAACGCTGCCATCGCCAGAATGGACGCTTCTGATCTGGCTTTTGGTGCTGCTACTTTCGACGTAGTCTGTTGCGTGCAGAACGGCATCTCTTCATTTCATGTCGACCAGCGCGCCCTCATGGAAGCCGCCGTCAAGGTCACGAGGCCAGGAGGGAAAGTTCTTTTTTCGTCCTACGCCGAAGAGTTCTGGGAGCACCGCCTCGAGTGGTTTCGGACGCAATCTGCGCATGGGCTCGTCGGAGAGATCGATGAATCTGCGACGGGAGACGGCACGATTATCTGCAGGGACGGGTTCACCGCCACCACCGTGACTCCCCGGCGCTTTTCTGCTCTCGCGCGCGGTCTCGGCAGTGAAGTGTCGATCGACGTCGTCGACGGTTCCAGTGTTTTCTGCGAGATCACGCCTGGATCTGAATAGACGGCGCGCTCAGCGAATCACGGGGGCTCAACCCCGATATGGGAACTTCTTGGCCAGCTCCTCAGTGAACCCTGCGATCACCTGGTTGGCGGGATACTGCCAGTCGGCCGATTGTGCGAAATCCGTCTGCCAAATCACCGCCCCGTCGACGCTGTCGATCAGCTCGCAGTTGGCCCAGATGTCGTGGGTCTTGACCAGGCCCCACGGGAGCACGGGCGCGAGCCTGCCCCGGGTGACCTCGTTGACGATCTGCAGGCCGACATCGACGCCGAAGGACTCACCGTCGGAGAGATAACGGGTCTTTGTCACCGACGTGCTGACCACCGCGTCGACCCTCAGCACACTGGCCAACGATTTGGCGGACATGCCCCACGATTCACGGATTCCGATGCCGGCTGCTGCGAGCAGCTGGTTGGTGGTTTCGACCGACTGGATCTCGATCCTGATCGGGCGCTTTTTGTGCACGCTCGCCTGGTGGAGGAGACGGTAGTAGTACGCCTCCTGGAACGCAACGCTCTCCGCCTCTTCGATCTGGGCGATCTGCTGGGCTGTGAGATTGCCGGGCGGATCCCCGGTGAAGACCATCTCGAACGGCAACACGGCGATGATCTGGTGGTGGCTGGCCCGTTCGGCGAACTGCGGCGACTCGTAGTTGACGGTCGAACACGCTGCGACCAGCAACAATATCGCGACCAAAGGGAATCTCCGGGATTTCATTGCTGCTCCTCCCTTCCTCGGCGATCGCTGGATGCGATCTCTACTCGCGATAAGGCAAGTCCCGTGCCAACGTTTGAGAGGCTGCGCAGGATCGGACGGGCTTCGGAAGTCCACCCGAGAGGACAGGGTGTCCCTGGAAGCACCCTTCGCCTTTTTTCGCCGTGACAGCGCCATGGGTGACTCAACCTGTGGGCAGTGCAATCGAAAGCCGCGTAGACCGAACGTCGCTGAGGTGCGGTGCGCGCACAATCCCAGGCCCGAGGGTGTACAGTGGCAGCATCGGCGACCACCGGCCGCGCGGCCACATTGCCCTGTCGCCGAACTGGAGGCTCCGAAATGGCCAAGGGTCAAGTGAAGAAAGAGAAGACCAACAAACCCAAACTCTCAGCCAAGCAGAAGAAGGCGAACAAGGCGGCAAAAAAGGCCGCGAAGGAAACAAAATAGGTCCCGGGCGCCCATGCACGGATGATGAGGCCGCGTGGGTGCCACGTCATTGATGCACGTACTCACTCTGTGACTTCAGATCGCGCGCTAACGCCCAGGCTCCAGCTTCCGGTCAAAGAAGTCGGCCATCGCCTCGTAGGCGCGCACCCAGTTGCTGTAAAGCAGGAAGCTGTGTACGTCGTCCGGAAAGACCAGCAGCTCGTATTCGACCCCCATCGCGTCGAACCTCTCCACAAGCCACTTGGTCTCTGAAAACGGCACGTTGCGATCGTCATCGCCGTGGATCAGGAGCACTGGAGAGCGCCAGCTCTCGATGTCGGCGATCGGCGACGAGCTCCACTCCGTCCGATCCTCGTCGTTCGCTTGCCCGGTAACCCAGGCCTGCCACTGGTTCCAGTCGTGCACGCCGTGGAGATCAACCCCGGCGGCAAAGAGATCGGAGTTCCGCGCCAGGCCGAGAGCGGTCATCAGGCCGCCGTAGGATCCGCCCCACAAACCGATCCGCTCGGGGTCGACCCGAGGATCGCCGCGCAACAGCTTGGCGGCGGCGAGCAGGTCGAGGTACTCGGAACCCCCGCGCGGTCCGCCGTTCGGCACGTCCCTGAAAGCCCGGCCGTAACCGATACCGAGCCGGTAATTGACGCTCAGCACCACATAGCCGCGTGACGCCAGGTACTGGTTCATGGCGTAGCTGCGGTGGTAGTAGCCGCGATAGTGGAATCCCAGCAACATCTGGCGAATCGGGCCGCCGTGGAAGAACAGAATTGCCGGCCTGCGGGCATCGAATCGCGCAGGCGGCATAAAGAGCTGGCCGTGGATCGACAAGCCGTCCACGGAGTCGAAGACTACGGCCTGAGGCTCGACCAGCCGGCCCGACGGGAAGTTCTCGGGCAGGGCCTCGGGCGCGAGCTGTCGTACCTGACCGTCGGCGAGCCGCCGCACGTAGATATGGGCCGGGGACCGCGCATCGGAACCCACGTAGGCCAGGTGGAGGCCGTCGGCGATCGGAACCGGGGACCACTCGATGGAGGACCCTCTCGTCACCTGCACCATCTGACCCTTCGCATCCACCGACCAGATGTGGCGACGGTCGATGTCGTCGCGGTTGCAGGTGATGAATACCCTCCCCTGCTCATGCGCCGGGTGGAAGGCCTCGACCTCGTACTCTCCGCTGGTGAGCTGTGCGAGACCACTGCCGTCGGCGCCGACCAGGTAAAGGTGACGCCAGCCGTCCTGCTCCGAGCGGAAGATCACACGCTCATCGTCGAACCACTCGACGTCGGCGAAGAAAAAGCTGTCACTGTCAGGCGAGCGCCATGCGCGCACTGCCTCGCCCGTCGAAACGTCTGCGACCCGGACCTCCCACGGGTCCGGCGCGGACACCGTCTTGGCGGTCAGTCCCGAGTCGTGACCACTGGTCAGGCGACGCAGAAACGCGACCTTCGTTCCGTCCGGCGACCACACCGGTCTCACGTCGAGGTAGACCGATGGGTCGAGATAGCGAATGGTGTCGGTCTCGATGTCGTAGACCATGATGAAGCTGTAGCGGTTCGGAAATTCCCCGCGCATGGTGGCCGTCAGCAGCTTCGTGCCGTCGGGTGACCAACGCGGTTCGGACAGCTCGCCGCGGGCATCAACGACCTTCACGGCTTCCTTGCCCGGCTCAACAACCCACAGCTCGCTTCCCTCCTTGACGAAGGCGAGTTTGGTTTCGACCGGAGACACCGAGGCGGACGCCGCCTCTGCCAGCTCCTCCGGCTTGCCGCCGGTCCACGCCACGCGGTACAGCTTCGATGGTCCGCTTCCCTGTGCCCTGTGATCCGGATTGAACTCCGAGATTTTGGCGAAGAACACCGACTCGTTGTCCGGTGCGAAGCCCAGCACCCGCAGTGGCCGCCCGTCGTCAGCCGAAAAACCGGTCAGCTGCCGTCCCTCGAAGTCAGGACCCTCGGCCACCCACACGTTGGCGACCCCGCGCATCGTGAAGACCCACGCCACCCGCTGCCCGGTCTCCGCCGCAGTCACGTCGGATGGGAACGGTGAGGCGAGCACGTCGTCAATCGTGAAACCGTCCTCCCCCGGGCCGCTCCTCGACACAGCGAGGATGGCCAAGAGCAACGACAGCGCCACCACCCAGAAGCGCCCGATTCGATAGCTTCTTCTCATCTCGCTCCCCCCTCCAGCCACAGCCCGACGAAGTGACACCCACATGATACGTGGGTGCCAGTGATCATTGCGACACAATCCGTTCCTCGTGAAGTCCCCAAGGTCACGTTGAGATCAGAGGCTGCCTTTCTCCACAACAGAATCGAGGACCATCTCGAGTACCCGGTAGGAACTTCGACCCCGCGGATCGACCGCGTCACATTTTGTGACGATGACCATGTCCAGCCCGGGGATTACGGAAATACTCTGACCACCCCAGCCGTCCGCATCGAACGCTATGTGTCCAGCGCGTTTGACGACCATCCAGTGATACCCGAAACCAACTGTCTCGGATCGAAGGACGCGATCGCGGGTCGATTCCCTGACCCACTTTTCTGAGACGATGGTCTTGCCGTCCCATCTGCCCCGGTTGAGATAGAGGAAGCCGAACTTGGCCATCTCCCGCGCGGTCAACCGCAGTCCAAAGGCGCCGATTTCCAGCCCGGTATTGTCCTGCCGCCACGTTCCTTCGAAGGGCTCGTGGAGCTGCCGCCAGCTCGTATAAACCGTCGCACGCGCCGGTGGCACAAACTCGATGCCGAGTGGTACGAAGAGGTGGTGTTCGGCGAAGGTCCCTGGATTTTCTCCCGTTGTCTCTTTGATTGCGGCCGACAGGAAATGAGAGTTCGCCGAGCTGTAGAGCAGCACCTGACCCGGTTCGTTGACGAATCCCCGGTCCAGGGCTTCGGCGACCCAATCGGGCGACTGGATCCACGATTCCTGACTCCCCTCGTCCCAGGCGAGTCCGGTCTCGTGGGTCAGGACGTCTTCGAGGGTGATCTCCCCGAAAGCGGGGTATTCCGGGAGGAGATCCACCATCAGCGCACCGGTCCAAGGAATGTAGCCTTCGTCGATCGCTATGCCGACCAGGGCCGATGTAAAGCTCTTGGTCACCGACCACACCTCTGTCTTCTGGTCCCGTGCGCCACCGTGGAAATAGTTTTCGAAAACCAGATACCCGTTTCTCACGACCAGCAGACTACGGAAGAAGGGGTCCTCTTCGGCAACGTCGTTCGCCATGGCGAGTCTGTTCGGATCGAGACCGTGCCGCTCAGGCGGTGCGCTCCGCCAGGAAGTGGTCGGCCAATAGTCGCGGTCCTGTTTGGGCCACTCGTAACCGGCCGCCGGGACGATTCGCGCGTCCCCCGAAACGTCGACCGCCTCGTCACGGCTATCCGTCGTCACGGCCGGTTGAACAGCACAAGCAAAGCCAAGCAACGCCATTGCCCACACTGTGGAATGGACCTTCATACGCTTCCTCTCCCCTGACAGAGATACGCCACAAGAGCGCCACTGATCACACAGGGCCGACACGCTGGGGAGCCAGTGTGATTCTACGATACCCCAGCTCTTCCAAAGAGATCCCATTCCGACCGATCGGCGAGTGTTCGTGCACGGCGTTGCATGTCGTCTGCCCGCCCCTCATCGTCGCGTTTCCGGCCATGTCGGACGCGGGCGTCGCTGCGCAGGTGCTGGCGAACTCTTGACCCTCCCCATCACGCGTGGCCGTGAGAAAATGAAGTGTGCCACCCGCCTCGACCCTATTTGTCGGGATTCTCGCGGGCGTCCTCGGAATGTCGTATTTCATCTATGGAAAACGGCAGGAAAGGATTGCCTTCCTCGCTGCCGGAGTCGGCCTCTGCGTCTACCCCTACCTGGTCTCTGGACTCGCCCTTCAGATCCTCATCGGTCTCGGACTGGCGGCGGCCCCGTTCTTCATCGACCTGTAGCAGCCGCAACCGCGTCCAGCGACGATGGGTGGCACCATCGAATGTGCGATGATTGGAATCCCACGGACCTCCCTCGTGCCGTGGCCAGACCCCGAAGGAGGTGAGCATGGCATCCAACGGAAGTGGTATCGACCGCCGCAAATTCCTCAAGCTCGGAGCAGCAACGTCCGGTCTCGCGATTGGTGGCTGTGGCCGGAGGGACGTGGTCACGGCCGAGGTCAATGATCTCGAGATGCGGTACCGACCGCTCGGAGGGACAGGCCTGAAGGTCTCGGCCGTCTCTTTCGGCTCATACGGTTTCGACAACCCGGCCCTCCTGTCAGCGGCCCTCGATGCGGGAATAACCACCGTCTGCACCAGCGCCAACTATCAGGATGGCCGTGCTGAAGAAGCCATCGGCAAGGCTATCGGGACCGTCGGAAGCCGGCGCGACGAGCTGGTTCTGTTCACCGGCGCGGTCATCAAGCCCGGGGCCAACAGGCAGAGCGTCCTCGACTCGATCGATGCCAGCCTGCGCCGGCTCGGAACAGACCACGTGGAGATCTTCCGCATCACCGGAGTGAGCTCGCCCGATGACCTTCGGGTGGACGCCCTTTACGAGGCCTTCGAGGAAGCCAGGACGGCTGGCAAGGTGTTCCATCTCGGGCTCTCCGGGCATCACGGCGGGATGCAGGATGTCCTCAACGCGGCAATCGATGACGGTCGATTCGAGGTCCTCTTCACCAAGTATGACTTTGCGTCATACCCGGATCAGGACGAAATTCTGGGCCGGGCGAGCGGCAAGGGAATCGGCACCCTGGTTTTCAAGACCGGCGCCGGCAACCGCGAGAAGGAGATCAAGGACCTCGAAGCGGGTGGGCTGTCGTATCGCCAGGCCACCATCAAGTGGGCGCTCACGAACCCGAACGTGGCCAGCGTCTGTGTCGCCATCACCAACTTCTCCCAGATCCGGGCATATGCGGAAGCGGCCAGCTCCAAGATCACGGCGCCCGAAATCGCCATGTTGCGTATTTACGCCGAGCAGATGTATGACAAGTACTGTCGATTCTGCAGAACCTGTGAATCGAGCTGCCCAAACCAGGTGGCGGTGGCCGACGTGATGCGGTACGCCATGTACTTCAAGTACTACGGCCGCGAAAAGGACTCGATGGAGCTCTACGGGAAGTTGCCTGGGGAATGCTCGGCGGCCGCGTGTGACGGGTGCACCGCTCCCTGCGACTCCGCGTGTCCCTTCGGACGGCAGGTCAAAGAGGAGCTCGTCGAGGCCCACCAACTTCTCAGTTTTGCGCAGGCGTAGAGCGCCATGACTCTCCGTTTGCAGTGCGTCCTCGTTGTGGCGACTCTGGTCTTCGGTTGCGGTTCGGGTCAGGAGCCGGCTGTCGGCGGGACCGGTCTCGCCGAGTTACTGCCTGACGCGGCATCGATGAGCGGATGGAAGATCGCCGACGGGCCCAGCGACTACGACTCCGAAACCCTCTACGAGTACCTCGACGGAGGCGCGCCCCTCTACCTCGATTTCGGATTCCAGGGGATGGTTCACGTCCGCTACCAGCGTGGCGATGACTCCCTTTCGAGCGTTACGCTCGACATCTACGACATGGGCTCCGATCTCGGAGCGTTCGGTCTCTTCAGAAGTGGCCGCCCGCCGGAAGCCGAGGTCCGGCCTTGGGGCGCTGAGGGCTACCGTTCGGGAACGACGGCTGCGGCCTGGAAGGGCAGCGTCTCCATCCAAGCTCAAGCCGATGACGACCAACCGGAGCTGATCGAGGCCATGGAGAGCCTCGTGGCGCAAGTCGCGGGTGGTGTCGTTGGCGGCACCTCGCACCCGCAGATCATCGATCATCTGCCGAGCGACGGCCTGGTACCGTGGAGCGAGCGCATCGTCGCCAAGGATCTGATGGGCCACGCATTTCTTTCGGGTGGCGTCCTCGCCACGTACCGGGTGTCGGGCGACGAAGGGACCGTGTTCTTCAGTGAGCTGGCGGGAGAGTCTGCCGTCACTGAAGCGATGGCTGCGCTGCGTGCCCACCACGAGCAGTGGGGCGAGATCGTTGGCGTTGTCGACTCGATCGGGGACAGTGGATTCCATTTTTCGGACCCCGGTTTGGGTTCAGGTGCGGTGGTTTCGACGGGCTCATACGTAGCGGGAGTTTACGGCGGTCTTCCGAAGGACGTGCAGATGGATCTGCTCGGCCGACTCGTCGACAGTCTTGCCTCCGCGTCAATGAGGTGACCGAAACGCCACCGTCTTGGGTGGCACTCTCAGCGAATGCCACCCTGCAGGCTCGTGATTGGAGGAACCATGGGCGAACTCAAGGGCTCACAGCGGAAATACCTGCGCGGCGTTGCCCACAGCTACAAACCGCAGGTACAGATTGGGAAAGAGGGTCTGACCGAAAACGTTCTTGGAGCCATCGGCACCGCCCTCGAGGCGCACGAGCTGATCAAGGTGAAAATCGCTGCCGAACGGGACCAGCGGGAGCAGTTCGTGCCGGTCATCGAGGAACGTCTCGACTGCGAATGCGTGGGCACCGTGGGGCGGATGGCCATCCTCTACCGTGAGCATCCCGATCCGGAAAAACGGAAGATTGAGGTCCCAGGACCATGATGGGTGCCGCCGTCAACCAATGACACCAGCAGAGAATCGCCAGAATCTCACGCCCGCAGCTCTCACTCGACTATGGATCGAATCCCAACGACGCCGACCAGTTTGAGGGCTGGACACCGCTGATGTTTGCCGCCGCAGAGGGCCAACTCGATGTCATCCGGACGTTGCTGGACTACGGCGCCAACCCATCCGCCATCGACAAGGACGGTGACGTAGCTGCGGACCATGCAGCGCGGAATCGACACTCAGAGGCCGAAGATGTGCTGCGAGAGGCCGCGCAATGAGCTCGCATGGGAGTAGCCTCCCGCGGTGCGAAGAGACTGCCGCGGTGGTCAATCTCGAGCAGGGCTACACCTCGAGTCGGCCGGCGCGAAACGCAGCGATAAAAGCGGTACAGAACTCATCGTGACCCGCGAGCGCCTCCGCCGCCAGGACGCTGGCCATGGTGAGATTGTTACAAGGGTCGATGATGGCGGAGTCGAGCCCGCGCGCGATCAGCATGGCCAGGAAGGTCGCGTTGAGGATTTTCCTCACGGGCAGACCGAAGGACACGTTGCTGGCCCCACAGATGGTGTGGACACCCGGGTACTGCGTGCGGATCTGCCCTATCGCGTCGAGCACGAAAGAGCCGACGTCGGAACCCGTGCTGATCGGAAAGACGCAGGGATCCACGTAGATGTTTTCCAACGGCACGCCGTCCCCGGTCAAGCGATCCACCAGACGCGCGGCGATCTCGAGCCGGTCGTCGAGGCCTTTCGGGGGCCCGTCGTCGGACATGGAGAGAGCGATCACCTTGGCGCCATGCTCCTTGATCAGCGGTGTCATCCTCTCCAGCCGCTCCTGCTCAAAGGTGATCGAGTTGACCATCGGCGGCTGGTTGCAGCGGGGAAGCGCCGCGGCGAGAGCATCCGCATCTGCGCTGTCGAGACACAGGGGCACCTCCACGACTCCCTGCACCAGTTCGACCAGCCACAGCAAATACTCGGTCTCCCGGCCGGCGATCCCTCCATTGACGTCGATCATTTGTGCCCCGGCCTCGACCTGCTTGATCGCCTCCGCCTTGATGAGCTCGGCGTCCTGGCTTTGAACGGCCTCACCGATTCGTTTCCTGGTGGCGTTGATGCGCTCGCCGACGATCAGCATAAATGCCTCCTTCTACCCACGCGGTTCCGGAAACGCGATCACGACTCCGCCTCACCGTCCGCAAGATCTTGGCGGCGGCAGGCGTTGTCGAGCCCGAGAATCCGGTTCGCCATGGCGTTGGTCTGGTCGAGACACCAGTCACGCGGTGGGACCAGCGTCCTCGCGAACTTGCGGGGATCGGAGTCCGCCGCCAGCGTGGTCTCGTACACCGTGTTCCAGATGCATGGAAGAGCTGGGTCGGCCTCGCAGGTGCCGTCGATGCGCGAACCGCCGCACGGGCCGTTGCGAAGCTCCTTGTAGCATTTGTTCATCGTGCACCCGGCATAATGCAGATGGTCTTGTAAACAGTCGCCGCAGGACATACAGCCCAGCGCCGCCTTCCGGTAGACGGTGGAAGCGCCGAGCACATGGTGCCACACACCGGACCGCCGGGCGGTACCGTCTTCGTTCTCGAGCCGACCCTGCAGGAACCTACCCATCGCCGAGTCCTGGGAGATGAGATGGTCGTGTGCGAGCCGGCCGAGCCGTTGTGTCAGTCCCGGACCGGAAGACGGACCATCCGAATTGTAGGGCCCTTCGGGGTCGCTGAGGCCATCGCTGCCCTCGGGCAGCAGGTAGAACTCACCCGGCTCGGTGAAGACCAACTCGTCGAGCCGGTCCCGCCAGCCCCCACCGATCTCGGCGCTGAGCTCGAGGATCTTCATGAAGTCACCGTGGGAGAGGCCGAAGCCGCCGATGTGTGCGCCGGCGAAACCGAGGTCGCGGACCGCAGCCACCGTCAACGCGGCGCGCTCCAACCGCTGCGCCTTCTTCGCCCCGTCAAGGCTTTGGATCAGAGCCTCCGGCGCCACACAACCCGAGATATCGCCCGCCCGCATCATCTTGGCGATGGTCGCCGTCGCGACGTAGATATTGGCGAGGACCGGTACGTGGCCGAGGCCCTCGCGGTCCATGTACTGCTTCAGCTCGTACAGCTTGCGCAGGTTGAATCCGAGCTGGGTAATGACAAAACGAGCGCCGAGCAGGATCTTCAGCTCGAGCTTGTAGAGCTGCATCATCTGGTCCGGCTCGTTGCACTTGTAGGGACTGACCACCGCTCCCGGAAAGAAGTCGAAGGGTGTGGTCTGGATTTCCCGCGGCCCCATCTGGTAGGTGATCCCATCGCGAAGGGCCTGCACGAGCCACAGGATCAGGACCGAGTCGAGGTCGTAGACGCGCTTTGCCTCCCCCTGAAAACCCCGGTGCTGGATGTCGCCTGTCAGGGCGAGCACGTTCTCAGCTCCCATGCGGGCAAGGCCGTGCAGGCGCGCCTCGACGGAGTTTCGATTACCGTCCTTGCCGCTCAGGTGCGGGACCGGCGTCAAGCCATGTTCCAGCACGAACGGTACAAAGGCCTCCGGCGGCAGCGCCGGTCCGCCGGACGGGAGGTCGGTGAGGCTGATGACCTTGATGCCGTCCGGTTCCTGGGAGGCGTCGAGGACAAACGTCTCGGCCTGGGGAACGGTGTGGTCCCGCCCCAGTACCAGCTCGGCCGAGCAGATGAAACGGTTTTCAACAAGCGCGGATCGCAGGTGGTTCACGGCCATGAGCTAGGGTAACCCGCTCAATCGACCTTGTGGTAGCAATATCTGCCGATGAACAGGGCGATGTTTCCGTCTTCGCCGAGCGCGAATTCAACTGGGGACTTGAGGCTGTTGCGCAGGGTGTAGAAATTCGTCGTCTTCCACTTCAAAATGCCATCATAGACGTGATCGAATCCGGCATCAGTTGCAGGATAGGAGTGGAAGGATGACCGACAACGATTTCCAGCCGACGGACGGTGGGTGCACCTGCCGCAGCGTGCGCTACCGCATGACCGCACCTCCGATGTTCGTGCACTGCTGCCACTGCCGGTGGTGCCAGCGGGAGACCGGATCCGCATTTGTTCTCAACGCCCTGATCGAAGCCGATCGGATCGAGCTGCTGAGCGGACGAGTCGGGGTGATTGACACCCCGTCGGAGAGCGGCAGGGGGCAGAAGATCCACCGCTGTCAAGACTGCAAGATCGCCCTGTGGAGCAACTACGCCGGCGCCGGCGACAGTATCCATTTCGTCCGCGTGGGCACGCTGGACGAGCCGGATCGCTTCCCGCCGGACATTCACATCTTCACCTCATCAAAGCAGCCCTGGGTGATGCTGCCATCCGATGTGCCTGCCGTGTCCGAGTTTTATCGCTTCAAGGACTACTGGACGAAAGAGCGCATCGAGCGTTACAACGTCGCGCGAAGCAAGGGCCAACCGTAGGCCCGAGACACCACGGGTGTGGTACGCCGCCCATGGGCATCAGGATGCCGGGTGCCACGATGGTGGCGTCACTTCTTGATCCGGGCCGGCTTCTTCGTCGGTTCGACGGGGGCCGCCCGGAGCTGCATGGTCTGCTCTTTGCAGGTCACGCTGTAGTCGGCGGCAGAGGACGGCGCGAAGCCGATCGGTTCGACAATTTCGAGCCGCCGCCAACCAGTGTAGTCGGCACCCTGATCGCCGGAGCCCGCTGCCAGCGTCCCCGATGGGTCCGGCTTGCTGAGGGTCTCGCCCCATTTTGTGATCGGTTTGGTGCCGGCCGAACCGAACGAAAGTGTGTAGACCGGTGACGCGTTGCCGTCGTGGGCGACGGTGCGGTATTTTACGGTTCCGGCGCGGGAGGTGGTAATCGAGCCTGAGAAGACGAGTCCGACCGGGCACTTGCCGACATAGCTCGGGCGGTCGACCTCGAAGCTGAGGTCGGAGATGAACGGCGACAGCTTCGCGGGAATGGCCTTCATCGTCGGGGCCGCAGGCTCGGCGGCTTCGGGGCTGCCGACACACTCCACCCAGAGATCGAAGCTCTCGGCATCCGAATCGGTGTTGTTGTAGCCGGAGCAGTAGAGCATCGCACGCCCCTCGATCCAGTCCGGGTAGCGGATGCCGAATCCTTCGGCCACCAGATCGCGCCGCGATCGGCCGGTCTCCGCGGCAAGCGTCTTGAGCTTGGCGTTGCACATGGCAACAGCGTCGAAATCGTGCAGCTGGTGATGGGGGACGTCCACCACGCCGTCGCGGCTGAACCAGGCCCCTCGCCCATCGGGGTGCGAGACCGAGGCGCTGGTCTCCGCCACCTTGAAGGACAGCGATTCGACCTTGTTGAGTTTCGCACAGCTTCCCGTGAGCAGACCCATGAACCGGACCGGTTCGTTGGTGTGTCCGACGAAGTCGAAACGATCCCCGCCTTCCGAAAAGACCCGAATGACGGGGCCACCGACCGGCAGCGGGTCACCGAGCTTCGGCCGCGACCAGCTCTGGTAATCGACCTCGTGCAGCTTGACGTCTTCGCCTGCCAGTGCCGTCACCGGCGCGGCGACCATCAGAAACCCGATCAAACCTCTCGCGAGGGGCGGAACATTCATGGCGCATCCTCCTTTTCGCGTTGGAGCCTCAACCCCGCGATGCTCTTTTTCGAGCTCGACCCGCACCATCCCACCGCAGGGCTGTCACTCGAGTCCGAGACCTGCCGACGCTTCGTGTCCATTGCTGGTTTCTGTTCTTATTGTAACGGAGATTCAGTCTCAGATCAAACAGATTCGAATGACGAACCCGGCACGCGTGGGGGGGCGTTGAACGTTATCGATAGCTGCACCGTATTGCGTCGCGGGCTCCCTCACCCGCGATGAGGCGCTCCGGACAGGTCGGCGCACCGCACACGGCGACCGGCTCGAATCCGCGGCCGTCGACGGCCAGATCGAGCAGATCCTCGGCCGACAGGGTGGGCCGGCCGGAACGTTCCGTCAGGGCCAACCGCATAGGCCCGAGGCCGTCATAGGCGCGGTAAATCACCTCGGTGCAGACCAGCCGGTCGGATCGAAAGAAGTCGAAATCGAAATCGTAGAGCTTGCCCTCATGGTGTGCCGCCCTTGAAATCGCCTGGGCGATTCCGGGCTCGTCGAGCTGCGGACGGATCACCGCCACCGCGTCGACCGCGAGGGTCTGATCGAGCGGCCGGAAAAGCACCCCGTCCTTCAGGGCCTCGAGCACCCGCCGGTCACCGGTCCACCGCGCGTTCCGATCGCGATCGAGTTCGATCTGCAACCGCCGGCGGTCGCCCTCGGAACCGATGTACAGGGCGGCGTGCGGCCAGTAGCCGGGGAGAAAGAGATTGGTGAACGCGTGGTCGTGCCGGGTGATCAAGACGTCTCCGGGTCGGAGCATTTTCTCAAGGTCGCACCGGAATTCCTCGCTGACCCTGTCCGGCGTCCAATGGTCCCTCAGCTCCGACGCCAAACGGCCTCCCGTCTCGAGAGCCGCAAACAATGCCTGCTGGCGAGCGGACGCTCCGGTGCGCCGGATGGCATGGCCGAGAAAAGACGCGAGACGCGACAGATACCTCCGGCGGCTCGGCTCCAAGACCTCTTCCCGCTTCTCGAGATCGGCCACGAGGTGCCCCACGACCGGGTCGTCGGTCATGGCATCGAGGCGATGCCGGTGGCGGCTCGCAAAGCGCATCGCCTGGTCCATCGAATGTGCCTTGCCCGGGTTGGTAAACGACTCGAAGACGGCGGTGTACTGCTTGCGAGGGATCCGGTGCATCTCGGATCCCTCGTTGAGCTTGCGCTGGGTCGCAGAGTCGCGGGCGACTTCTTCGAGCAGCAGAACGTCGAGCCGTACGACGAGACAGGCCGATGTGTAGCCGAGCACGAAGCAACGCCACCCAGCGAGATCGAGCACCCGACGGACACTCCCCCCCACCGGTCGCGAGACGTCGCCGAGCACCTCCCACAACGCTGTGCGGATGGTGAGAAAACGAGCAAACCAGGAGATCAGCGCTGCTTCCTCGTCCGGTCGAAAATGTCCGCGACGGACGGCGCGTTCGATCTGCGCCTCTTCGGGGACGATCGTCGCGAGCTCATCCACCGCCAAGGCGAGCGATTCGACGGCTCGCCGAGAGCCGACGATGAACTCATCCTCAACCCGCAGAGGGCTCATCTGGACTTTACTGCTCGCCGTCCGGTCCGCGGCGCAGCAGGCGGGCCACCAGCCCGAACAGCACGAGAAGGGCCAACACAAGGGCACACCAGAATACGATCGTGCCGACGCGACTCACACCGACGATGGGCAGCTCCTCTTCGACGTCCGAAAGGCCAACCTCGGGTACCCGCGCGCCGAGCACTCGCGGCGCCAACAGCGCCAAATCGTAGCGGGGTGCGGCAAGCCCATCCTGGCCGTACATCAACCACAACTGCTCCTCGTTACGCCGCAGGAACCGCAACCGATAGGTCGGCAGATAGAGTTTCGGATTGCCGAGTTGCAGCGGACTGTTGTCGCCCTCGTCAACGATCAGGAGCAACTCGGCCCCCGCACGAGCCGGGATCGTCAAACTCAGATGAGGCGCCTCTCGCCCGGTATGCCGATTTCGCCAGACCTGCTCGTCGAGAACCACCTGAATCGGCGGATCGCGGGGGGTGCGGGTTTCAACACGAATGAGCCGGACACGCCGCTCGAAGACCCGGGCCGTCGTCGTGATCGTCATTCGTGCGGTTGGCAGGCTTTCGTAGGGCAAGGTCATGCCGTAGACCGACTGACCTTCGCCGCCTTGCCCCGGCATCGGTTCCAGGTCGGCAAGATCGAGGATCGTCGGCTCGCCCAGGCTTTCCTGAATGTACGGCACCTGGACGGAATGGCCGTCGACGATACGGAGTTCAGAGAGGGTACGGCTGCCCGCTAACACCGCCGGATCGAGCCGCAGGGCGTTGAGTCCGAGCGGACCCTCCTCCACCGCCCGCCGCGTCCGAAATCCTGCCAAATTGATCTTCGCTCCCCCACCGACGGCGTCCTCGATCGCGAGCTCCTCGGGAGTTGTCGTCACAACCAGGACCCTGGTCTCTCCGAACCGCGCCTCCTCGGCGTCCCGCGCGATGTCCTCGGGGCCGAGTGCTTCTCGCAGTGCTACGAGATCGTACGAGGGTGCCCGGAGCCCGGAAGCGCCATAGCGGGCTGTCAGCGGTTGGCCGTCGGGGCTCTCGAAATAGATCCACGGCTGGGGGGCGAATCGGGCGGTCACCGTCTTCAACTCGAGCGGCGGATTATCCCCGTTGTCGACCTCGATCATCACCTCCGACTCGGTCGGGGTCGATATAGGTATCTCCATCTGGGAGGCCACGAGGTCGTCGTGGACGACACGCCGAAGGGTCGCCTGACCGAGAACCGAGGGTCGGATTTCGCTGCCGGACAGACGGGCTTCGGTGACCCTCGCCGGGCGCAACACATACGAGGATTCAACCTCCAGTTCGAGACCCACGATCGGCAGCCCCGGTGCCGGGAGTCCTACCCGAAAGCGACTGACCCCAGGCTCGCTCGCCCGTTGATCAAAGCTCAGCTGAGCTCGGAGTGGCGGCGGTGGCGTGCTGCCCTCGAGCAAACGGGCACCGACCCGTCCCGGCAGCGGCAACCGCCCGCTCGAGCGATCGCTCCACACCACCCGAAGGTAGCGATACTCGCCCGCTTCAAAATCGAGCTCGAGCAATCGAAGACCCTCGTCGGGCAGGTCAAAAAGGGTCGCCTGCTCGTGAAGCAGGGTCCATCGGGTTCGGTCTCCACCGGCCTCGATCCGGGCCCTTTTGAGAAACGGCGCGGGCAGGCCTTCAATCCGCAGCCTGTCGATCCGGATGACCTCACCCAAATCGACCTCGAAACCGCTGCTCGATTTCGATTGGCGCAATGGCAGGATTCTGCCATCCTTCCATTTCCGCTCCGCTGTGGGTTGTGCGAGCAGCAGGTAGGGAATCTCTTCACCGGACGCCGACACGAATCGCAGATCCCGGAGGTCATTCGCGGCGCCGGCCAACAGCTCCACATCGACCTCGAGCCTGTTGCCACCCATTCCACCCGGCACCACACTCCGCTCGATCGATGCCTCCATTTCACTGCCGGCACCGGCACCTGGACACAGCAGAAGAATAATCAATCCAGCGAAACCACAACGGGCCACCATCGATGTGTTCATTGGTCTCCATCCTCAGGCCGCTTCAGGACGAACTTCTGCAGCGCCACCGCCACCACGGCCAGAGAGACGGCCAGCAGGGCGAAGGACGCCACCCGGTACAGGCCACCGAGGCTCGGCAGGTCGTGCAGGAAGGCTTTCAACACGGTGATCGCCAACAGCGCGATCGAGGTCATGCGGGCCGCACGGCTGCGGAGCGCGACCCCCGCCGCCAGCAGACCGATGGCGAAGACGGCCCAGCCCAGGGTGTAGCTGAGATCCTGGGCGAGCGAAGCGCCGGAGAAGGCGAAGGTCAGGTTCGGCCCGGTGGCAAAGAAGTCAGCGATCTCGATGTTGAGCAACAGGAACAGCAACACGGTGCCGAATGCAGAAAGAACGTACACCGGTCGCAGCTGCCGGACGTCGAAAAGCGATTCCTCTCCCCGCAGCAGGGAGGCGGCGACAAAGGTCGCGGCGGCCGCAATCACATATGTATAGAGGTACCAGTTGAAGACCGCAGTCTCGGACCGTGCGTGGTAGGTGAAGACCGCCGGGTTGAACGCGAGCCGTATCAGGACCACCGTCAGCAACCCGAGCGAGCTCGCGAGAAGGCCGCGGTGCCGTATCCGAAGGAAGAGCCAGGCCAGGGCGCAGCCCTCGAGCGCCCAGCCGATCGTGATCCACTGCTTTTCCAGCTGGAGAGGAATCGCGAGGGTCACGAAGCCGAGCACCGCCGCGGCCACCAAGGCCAGGCGCCCGAGATCGCGGTCCGCCTTCGGCTCCAGCTGCACCAGCCTGATCAACACCACCGCCAACACGATCGCCTGAAAGACGGGCAGCGCCCCGATGATGAAACTCACGCCGCCATCGATCATCGCGGAGCGGGCGGCGAAGAAGAACGGAACACTGGCCAGCACCGGCGCCACCCACGGCCATCGATCACCGAGAACCCGTTTCCCGAGGACCAGCGGGAACAGCACGAGCGGTGCCCAGGCGAGAAGGTCGAAGAGCAGCACCTCCCGCCAGGCCACGCCATTGGCAAGCTCGCAGTACACAGCGACAAAGATCGGAAGGACGGCAACAGCCGCCAGGAAGTACCACCGCCTCAGGCGGGCCACCACGAGCAGCGTGACCACCAGGGTGAGATGGGCAAAGAGGATCAAGCCGAGAGCCGGCGCACCCGGCGTCCTCGCGGCGCCGATGGCAACACCCTGTGCCAGGAGAAGGCTCGCGGCCGCGCCTCCGGCAAAGACCTCGAGAGCCGCGTGCCCGGACCCGAGTCGGCGACGAGCCAGCGGCCACCAGACCACGGCCAGAGCCGCCAAAACCATGGCGCTGATCACCGCCACCGCGGGCCAGGGCGCCTGTCGCGCCGTGAATTCAAAGGTCAGCAACACCCCCATCGAGGCGACCAGGGCCGCGGCAAAAAGCTCGCCTCGTCGGATTACGAGAGCCGCGAAGCCGGCCGCAACGTCGAGCACGAGGAGAACGCCGAGCAGCGGCCAGGGCGGAACCGCCAGCTCGGGCCTTCCCGCCACCAGAAACAGAAAGGCATGGCCCACCAGCAGCAGGTAAACCCCACCGCCGACAACCGTCGATCTGGCCGCATCGCCCGACGTCACCCTTTGGCCGAGGAGCGTCGCGCCGGCCAACGAAATCACGGCAAAACCGGCAACGACGACCAGCGCCGGCACCAACCCGGCCGAGACATCCGCCACGCTCCACCACGCTGCCAGAACCAGCCACGAAAGTACGGTCCCGGCGATCGATAGGACCGGCAGCCGGCCCGCCGCCCCTTCCAGGAAGAGCCCGGCGTTGAGCACGATCAGCAGCAGGGCGAGGCCCCACAGCGCCGCCTGCGCCGCCGCCCCGAGGGCGAGGAAAAAAAGCAGTGCCAAGCTGACGAGCAGGAGCACCGCGGCGCCGCCGACGGGTTCGAGGGGGTGATCGACACGGCGCGCCAACATCGGAACGCCAAGGTAGAAGAGGGCAAATACGCCGTATACGGCAAGGGCTGCCAGCAAGGTCTCCTCGTTGAGGTAGCGCACCGACCAGACGGCCTCTGCAACGACTGCAAAAAAGGCGGCCGCGTAGTGCAACCTGCCCTGCCGTCGGGAGACGGCAAAACCGGCGATGACGGCCATCAGCGCGAAGAGCGCGCCGAACACGGGCAGCGGCGCGCTGCACTTCGGCTCGATCGCAATCAGCGCCGGGAACACAAAAAGCAACGCCGGCGCAGCCAGAACCGAGTGTTCCACCGCGCCGTCGAACGGTCTGCCGACCCGGGCTGCGATCACCGGCGCAAGCAGGAACAGCAGAATGAAAAGGGTCACGGACGCCAGGATGCCGGGCCATGCGGCGTGGTAAGAACGTATCATCCACGCCGCACAAACGAACAGCGTCGAACCGGCACCAAAGAGGTGCAGCTGCTGCGGTCCGCGCCAGATCGCGATCGCCGCCAGGCCGGTCACAACCAGGAACAGAAAGCCGAAAAGCAGTCCGAACCGAGCTCCGAATTCAGGGACCAGGGCCAGGTAGGCGGCAAAGAGCACGGGCAGCACCACCGCGACCACTCCGGTCTGCTCGAACCGGGTGTCGACCGATCGGTTGCGTCCGCTCGCGAGAATCAGCCCGGCGAATGCGAGCAGCGGAAAGACCAGGAACACCGTCAGCGCGACCCCGACCTGTGAGGCGTCGAGAAAGCGCATGACCCAAACCCACTGATGAACGGTGGTGAAGGCCAGGCTGAGCGCCGTCAGGATCGGCCAGTCGCGGCGATACGCGACCCAGGCCAGGCCGGCATTGAGGATGACGAGGTAGCCGAAGAGCGACAGCGGCCGGTCGAGGGCCGACGACAGCATGAACGGGGTGGCAAAGCCGCCGACCAGCCCGAGCAAGGCGATAAACAACGAGTCCCTGCGGATCGCGAGAACGACCGCGGTGGCGGCCACCAGGGCCATCGCGACGAAGGTGGGCACCACCGCCATCAGCTGCCACATCACGTGGGCCGAGAAAAAGGTCGCGAACAGAACCGCGATGCCGGCGCCGTCGAGAGCGTTGGCGGTGATCGGGTACTTCCGAGCCGCCCTGAGCTCGCACACCACCAGCAGCGCGACTCCCGCCAGGAGGCCGATCGCCATGCGCACCTGCGGGCTCAGCCAGCCGTGGTCGATGGAGTAGCGCAGGAACGAAACCGCCGCGATCACCAAGGCGATGCCGGCGATCCAGGAAAAGAGCTTGACGCCGACCAGGTTTTCCCAGTCGAAAGCGGCCTTCGTTTTGACCGGCCCCGGTGGTTCCGAAGGCGGCATCACGACCGGCCTGGGAGCTGGTGGCTTTTCGGGAGGCGCGGGTTCGACGGGCGGCGCCGGCGGGACCTCGTCGGGCGGCGCGGGCGGCACTGGCGGCGGCGCCGGAGAGCGAGCCTCGGAAGCGGGTTCTTCTGCGGTTGGCGCGGCCGCCGGGGTTTCTTCGATCACAGCCTCCGCAGCGGGCGCCGGGGGCGGGACGGAGCTCGAGGGAGGCCGTGTCACTGCCATCGGTCGTACGCCCTCGGCGCTGATCCCCGCCGGGGCTTCGGACACGTCCTCCTTCGGATGCGATGGTGGCTCCACCTCGGCATCACCCGCCGCCCTCTCCCGCGTCAGCTCCCTCAACCGCATGTCCAGCCGCAGATTGTCGGCCTCGAGAGACTGAATGCAAGAATCGCTTTTGCGCGCTTTTGAAAGGGCCACGATGGCGATGATCAAGGCTATCGGCGCCAGCACCAGATAACCCACGACCAGCAGAATGAGGAGGTTCTCCATCAATTGCGCCTGTCTGCGCGCGGCGTTCTCGCGCGCTGTATCGTCCTTCAACTGTAACACCCGAGAAGGCTTAACTCGTTAGACGGTGGGCCAAGGCCCACCCTACATCGGACCCAACAATTTCCGCATCCGTAGGGTGGGCTTCAGCCCACCATGGTTTTTCGAAGCCAGAAGGAAGGAGTGCGGTCTAGCCGCCCGGTCCCCTCCTTCCGGAAACCCGTCGAGGAATCCGGGCCAGGCGCCGCTGTCGGGTGGATTCAATGTAATCGTCGACCAGGCGCTCGAGCAGGGGCAGCGGGAGACAGTTGTGGAGCAGCACCGCCCGGTGAAACTCCTTGATGTCGAAGTCTTCGCCCAGCTCGTCCATAGCGTGCTGGCGGAGCTCGAGGATCTTCAGCATGCCCGTCTTGTAGGCGGTGAAGTAGCCGACGTAATAGAGGTAGAGGTCGATCTGCTGGGAGGCCAGCGCGGTTGTGGCGCCCACGGTATCGACGTAGTAGTCGATCGCCTGCTGGCGGCTCCAGCGGTTGTAATGCAGACCGGTGTCGACCACCAATCTCGCCGCTCGCAGGAGGTCCCACTGCAGGCGACCGAGCTCGCTGTAGATATCATCGTCGTACCAGCCCAGCTCCATCGCCAGGTACTCGGCGTACAGGGCCCAGCCCTCGACAAATGCCGTATAGAAACCCCCGCCCTTGGTGAACAGCGGCACGTCCAGCTCGTTGCCGATGGCGATCTGGAAGTGGTGTCCGGGGACCGCTTCGTGGTAGGCGATGGTCCGCATCCAGTATCTGTAGCTGTCCGTCTGATTGCCGATGTAATACGCCCCGGGCCGTGATCCGTCGAGGGACCCCGGAACGTAGAACCCCCCACCCGTTCCACCGATGACGATGATCTCGGCCTCGGGCTCGATATCGAAGACCTCCTTGATGTCCTCCTGGGCTTGCCGGATAAAGCCTTCGTTGAGAGGCACGATATCGGCGGCGCGGACGATTCCCGAGTCCCGCGCAACACGGTCGTAGAGCTGCTGGAAGGTCTCGTTTGTCGGGTAACCCAGGGTGACGAAATGGTCCCAGATCTCGCCGCGGATCCGATCGACCTCGTCCAGGCCCATTTGGTGGATCTCGGCGGGAGTCAGATCGGTGGTGGTGTGATGGCGCACCCTGGCAGCGTAGAAATCGTCGCCGTCCGGGAGCTGCCAGACCCCGTTCATGGCCGGTGCGCGCGGAATCTGCTGGTCCAGCTTGATCACCAGCGCCTGATATGCCGGGATGACTGAAGAGTTGATGGTTCGGATGGCACGGGCAAGCAAATCTTGTCGTTCAAACGTACTCAACTCGACAATCGCCTCGGTCTTGGTGGCCAACGTCGTGTAGAAGGGCAAATTGGCGGCGCTCCCTGGCACAATGCCCCGAATCTGGTCGGCCGCCTGCTGCAGCATCTGGGCGGGGGCGAGAATGCCGCGCACCTCACTGTCTTCCAGGTTCTGGATGAGGCACGCAAACTGGTCGTCGACTTGTTCGAGCCGACTGATGTAGTCCTCGACATTCGCGCGAGTTTCCAGAGGATGATCATCCTCCAAGAACCTGAAGAGATCGTTCTGCCGGCTGAACCCGTGGGTGACCGGGTAGAAGTGATACATCCACTCGTGCTCGACGGCCCAGCCGTCGAGGGTCCACGAATACGAGTCATAGCTGATCTGCTGCTCGTAGCTCAGCGCCGAGCGATCGTAACTCTGCAGGATGTCGTAGATACCCGCCTTGAGCTCGTACGTTTCGATCACATAGTCATTACAGATGTTGTCGAGCTGATCGTCCCTGATGCCCAGCGTCTCGGAAAGACCCATAGACGTGACCAACTCCGGAGTCCTGAGCAGGATCTGCTTATAAGAGGCGTCGACGAATTCGTCGAACTGCAGACCCTCGAGGTCGTCGAGGATGTCCTGGATTTCAGTCTTCTGGGGTGGCGAGGCGAAGCAGGGCGGAACGGCAACCTGAAGGCCAACAAAAACGAACGCGGCAACTGCAATCATAAGAGAGATCCTATTGCGCATTGACGCCTCCCGTGATCCTCTGCAGGTGGCTCTGGCCCGACAATCGCAGAATTGTGTCCAGAAGACTCGTCAAAACAGATTCTATCCCAGGTCCACGAAATCCGTCGAGCCATGCGCGGCCATAATCCACATACAGCTTTCGCAGCCTCTTCGACCAGCGCCGGAACTTGGCGAGGTTGGCGGGGACGTCCCTCAGCCTGTACTTCGACATGAATGCGAAGAAGTTCCTCGGCGGAATCGACTCGGTATAGAGCCGATAATACTGCTCGTAGAAGTCCTCGAGGAGCAGGGTGGTGGGCAGCACGGTGTGATTGAAATCGAAGAACTCCCGGACGGGTGTCCGCGAGCGGCGGACACATGTCCGGGTGAACGCGGAGTCCGCCATCCGGCCGAGGAGGCTTTCTCCACTGAATTCAACGGTTTCTATTCTGGTTCGCCGACTGGCACACAGATTGCTCTGCAAGGTTTCGATGCACGAGAAACCCTCATGATCCGCGACGCCTCGACCATGGACCAACCGATCGATTCTCGTCCGCAACGGGTGCGACGCCTGTGGGCGCTGGCAGGCGTCGTCGCCGCGCTCCTGGTCGTGGGCCTCGTGCTCGCGCCTTCAATCAGGCGCTGGGTACGTTCGGAAATCTCGGTCCCGCGCACCCAGATCCGTCTGGGAACCGTGGAGCGTGGTGACCTCGTGCGCGAGGTCGCGGTCGACGGACGCGTGGTTGCGGCGTTTCACCCGACGGCATTCAGCCCGGCGCAGGGCATCGTCACCATCGCCACCAACGCCGGAGAGGTCGTCGAAAAGGGTCACATCCTGGCGCGGGTCGAGAGCCCGGAGCTCGGGAGCCGTCTCGACCAGGAGCGGGCGACGCTTGCGGCCTCTACCTCTGATCACAACCGGCTCGAAGTCTCGAGCCGCCAGCAGCAGATCGAGAACCGGCAGGACGTCGAGCTTGCGGAGGTCCGCGTTGCTGCCGCGCGGCGCTCTCTCGAACGCGCCCAGCGTCTCTTCGACCTCGGCCTGCTCAACGAGATCGAGCTCGAGACGGCGCGCGACGAGGTCACCGTGCGCTCCCTCGAGCTCGCGCAGGCCGAGAAACGCGATGAGCTCGAGCGCGAAATGCTCGCGCTGGAGATCGAAGACTCGGGTCAGCGTCTCGAACGGCAGCGCCTCCTGGTCGCGGACCTTGAGCGACGGGTCGACGCCCTCGTCATACGGGCGCCGGTCGCCGGGCTGGTGTCGCGACTCCATGTCGAAGACCGGGAAGCCGTTGCACCCAACACGGCCCTGGTCACCGTGGTGGATCTCTCGGCGCTCGAAGTCGAGATTGCCGTCGCCGAGAACCTCGCTGACGAGGTCGCTCTGGGCACGCCGGCGATGATCACCGTCGGTATCGACAGCTTCGCGGGCTCGGTTGTCGGAATCTCGCCCGAGGTCGAAGGCAGCCGGGTCAAGGGTCGGGTCGCGTTCGCCGGGGAGATTCCGGCCGGCCTCAAGCAGAACCAGCGCGTCAGCGTGCGTGTAGTGCTCGAGACCCGGCGCGACGTCCTCAAGGTCCCGCGCGGGCCTTTCCTGGAGGCCGGCAGCGGCCGGCACGCCTACGTGGTCGCCAACGGCATGGCCGAGCTGCGGCCGATCGAGGTCGGAGCGACGAGCGTGTCCGAGGTCGAGATCGTATCCGGTCTCGAGGCAGGCGAGGAGATCGTCATTTCCGACACGACACGTTTCGAGAGCGCCCGCCGCGTACTAGTGCGCTGAACAAGGAGAACCACATGATCGAAATGGACGGCATTCGCAAGATCTACCGGACTCAGCATGTCGAAACCCACGCCCTGACTGATTTCACCATCACTATTCAAGACGGTGAGTTCGTGTCGGTGATGGGTCCGTCAGGGTCGGGCAAGACGACGCTGCTCAACATCGCCGGTCTGCTCGACACCTTCGAGCAAGGGAGTTACCTGCTCGATGGCGAGGATGTCAGCCGCCTCACCGATCGACAGATGTCGGCGATTCGGAATCAAAAGATCGGCTTCATCTTTCAGTCCTTCAATCTGATTCCGGACCTCAATGTCTTTGACAATGTCGACGTCCCTCTGCGGTATCGCGGGATGAAGGGGTCCAACCGCCGCGCGGCTATCAGCAAGGCTCTCGAGGTGGTCGGTCTCAGTGCGCGAACCAAGCACTACCCGGCGCAGCTGTCGGGTGGTCAGCAGCAGCGGGTGGCGGTCGCGCGTGCCCTGGTCGGCAACCCGAGCCTGATCCTCGCCGACGAGCCCACCGGCAATCTCGACTCGGCGATGGCCAACGAAGTCATGGATTTGCTAGAGACGATCAACGACATGGAAACGACGGTCGTGATCGTGACCCACGAGCCCGAGCTGGCTGCCCGCGCCCAACGCCGCCTGCATCTGCTCGACGGGCGGTTGATCGACTTCGAGGCCGCCGACCGGCCGACGCCGCTGGTCGCGCGCCCCGACGGCTCCTCATCGGCGCGGGTGTGACACGGAGGTCGAGATGCTCGCGTACATGATCCGCATCGCCCTGCTCAGCCTCCGGCGCAACCCGGTGCTGTCGACGCTGCTGATCGCGGCAATTGCACTTGGTGTCGCGGTATCGACAGCATTTGTTACCGTGTTCTACATCTGTTCGGGCAACCCGATCCCATCCAAAAGTGATCGATTGTTTTACGTCGAGATGGACAGTTGGGATCCGAATCGGCCGTACTCCCGGAGGCGTCCCGAGATGCCACCCGAGCAGATCACCTACCGCGACATGCAGGGCATCATGGCCTCGGATATCCCAACCTATCAGAGTGGGATGTTTGTCGCCTCACTCACCGTTCATCCCCCCGAAGCAGAGCAGAAGCCCTACCGCGAACGAGTGCGGATGTGCTTTGCGGACTTTTTCCCGATGTTCGAGGTGCCGTTTACCTACGGCGGAGGTTGGGGCCGTGACTCCGACCGGGGTCCGGATCCGGTGGTGGTCATCGACGCCGCAACCAACGACCGACTGTTCGGAGGTGGCGACAGTGTCGGCAAGACGATCCGAATCGAAGACCGTCCGTTCACGGTCACCGGCGTGCTCGCACCGTGGCGTCCATCACCTCGTTTCTACGACACGCATTCGGGCGCCAGCGGCGTGCCGGAAGGTATCTTCATGCCTTTCGAGTTCGTCCGCGTTTTCGAGGTCGAAACCGCCGGCAATCTTCTGATCTGGACGGACCTCGACGACTCAGCAGGTTTCGACGAGTTGGCGGCATCTGAGGCAATCTGGATCCAGATGTGGGTCCAGCTCGATACTGCCGAACAACTTCAGGCCTACAGCGATTTTCTCGAGGCCTATGTGATGGAGCAGAAGAAGCTCGGGCGTTTTGGCAGACCCCTCAACAACCGCCTCCTCAACGTCATGCAATGGCTCGACGACCAGGAGGTCGTTCCCGAAGAGGCAACCGGGATGTTGGTGATCTCACTGCTCTTCCTCCTTGTGTGCGCGGTCAACCTGATCGGGATCCTACTCGGCAAGTTCCTCGCAAGGGCACCCGAGGTCGGTGTCCGGCGGGCCCTCGGCGCGAGCCGAACATCGGTTTTTCTGCAGCACATCGTGGAGTGCGAAGTGGTCGGTATCATCGGCGGCGCCATCGGTCTCGGGTTGTCAGCGCTCTGCCTCGGCCAGATCAACCGGTTGCTCGACAACAGCGGCCAGTTCGGCCTCGACCTGGTGATGGTCGCTGCCGGGATCGGGCTGTCGCTCGTCGCAGGGCTGGTAGCTGGTCTGTACCCGGCCTGGCGCATTTGCCGCCTGGCGCCGGCGATCCACCTCAAGCTGCAGTAGAACGGAGGGACTCATGGAGCTCGGTCCAATCTTTCGCGCCCTGATGCACAACCCGACCCGTTTCTGGTTGATCACCGTTGAGGTCGCCTTGACGCTCGCCATCGTCGTCAATTGCGTCGCTATCATCCAGGATCGGCGCGAGCTCCTGACTCGCCCGTCCGGGCTCGACGAGCCGAACCTGGTGGTCGTGACAACCCGGCCGTTCACCGACGAGTTTGCCGACGACAGCTTCATTGACACCGTGCGCGACGAGGACCTGCGACAGCTGCGCGCCCTCCCCGGCGTCCGAGCGGTCGCCGCGATAGACTATCCGCCACTTGCCGGCGGCGGCAACATCACGGACCTGGCGGCGCCCGGCGACGAAGGCGACAGTCATCCCGCACCCTACTTCGTGGTCGGTCTCGGAGCACTCGAAACACTCGGTGTCGAGCTGGTCGCCGGTCGCGACCACATCGAGGCCGATCTGCGGCCAGGGGACGACGAACCCGAGAACCTCATCCTGACCCAGGCGCTCGCCGACCGCCTGTACCCGGACGGCGACGCACTGGGCAATACGGTTGTCGATACGGATACGCACGAGGTCTTTGGAAATATTGTCGGCATCATTCGCGAGATGCACAATGCCTGGCCGCGTTCCAGCATCGCCGGGCTCGCTATGCTCCGCCCCGGTCCAGCATATGACCAGCGCGAGATCCGATACATGGTGCGGACCGAACCCGGCGCGATCGACGCGGTCTTCAACCAGCTGGAGCCGACGGTGCTGGCGGTCAACACCGACCGGATCGTGACCGTTAGCTCGCTCGCTGACTACAAGCGAAAGTACTTCGACGACGAGGCCGTGTTGGTGAAGGTCCTGACCGTGCTCGCGGCCTTGCTGATCGGTGTGACCGCGCTCGGCATCATCGGTCTGACATCGTTCTCGGTCACCCAGCGGACCCGGGAGATCGGAACTCGTCGCGCTCTCGGTGCAACCCGGAGCTCCGTTTTGGGGTATTTCGTTATCGAGATCTGGGTGATCACCGGGATCGGACTTGCCCTCGGAGCACTCTTGACGTACGCCCTCAACTACGCCCTTGCGCACCTCGCCGGCGCGCCGTCGATCAGCTGGCCCCTGATCGCAAGCGGGATCGCGCTGCTGTGGGTGATTGGGTTGGTCTCGGCGCTCGCTCCGGCATTCCGGGCGACCCTGGTGCCGCCGGTGGTGACGACAAGGACCGTGTAGGCAAGGAGGCGCGGTGTCGCAGGTTCCAGACGACAGAACGCCGACTACAATGGAGCCGCTTTGAGGGACCAGCTCCGAGTGCTCGTGGTCGATGACCAGCCGGCGGTGGTGACCGCCCTGGGCGTGCTCTTCGACCTCCACGACATCCCGAATTGCGGTGCGGCCTCCCCGGCCGAGGCATGCCGGGTTGCGGCCGCAGAGACCCTCGGCGCCGTGGTCATGGACATGAACTTCGCACCCCACGTGACCAGCGGCGAGGAAGGCGTCGAGCTCTTCAACAATCTGCGCGTGATCGACCCCGATCTCCCGATCGTGGTCATCACCGCGTGGGCTTCGCTCGAGGCCGCGGTCGATCTGGTCAAGGCCGGCGCCGCTGACTATCTCGAGAAACCCTGGCAGGACGACCGCCTGGTGGGAGCGGTCCGCAACCTGGTCGAGCTGCGCCGGGTACGGCAGGAGAATCGGTGCTTGCGCGCCGAGTTCCGGCGGACAAGGGCCGAACTCGCGGACGAACACGAGCTGTGCGGCATCGTCTACAGCAGCCCGGCGACGCACAGCGTGGTTTCGCTCGCGGTCAGCGTCGCCGACTCGTCGGCTCCGGTTCTGGTCACCGGACCGAGCGGCTCCGGCAAGGAGAAGCTCGCCGAAATCGTGCAGGCGAACTCGGCGCGCAGCCAGGGTCCATTTGTTCGGGTCAACGTCGGCGCCATTCCCGAAGAGCTCATGGAGAGCGAGCTCTTCGGAGCCGAGGCCGGCGCCTACACCGGCATCACCGGCCGTCGTATCGGCCACTTCGAAACAGCTGACCACGGCACCATTTTCCTCGACGAGATCGACGGCCTGTCGCTCGCGGGACAGGTCAAGCTGTTGCGGGTCCTGCAGAGCGGAGAGTTCCGCCGCCTCGGCAGCAGCAACGCTCTCGAAGCCGACGTCCGGGTGATCAGCGCGACCAACACCAATCTCGTGGCCGCGGTCGGCGACGGGCGCTTCCGCGAGGATCTCTACTACCGGCTCAACGTCGTCGAGCTCAGGGTGCCGGCGCTCGCCGCTCGGGCCGACGATGTGCTCCCGCTGGCGCGCCACTTCCTCGAGCGGCATGCGCCCGATGCCGCGCTCGAGCTTGCCGAAGATGCGGTCAACGCGCTCCTCGACCACGATTGGCCGGGCAACGTGCGCGAGCTCGAGAATCGCATCCAGCGCGCGACCGTTGTCGCCACCGACCACGCAATCCGCCCTGCGGACCTCGGACTCGGCAGCGCGGATCGAGCTTTCGACGGTCCATTGAATGACGACGCGTTGGCCGAACGGGATCGACTGCTCGACGTTCTCGACCAGAACCACGGCGTCGTCGCGCATGCAGCCGACGAGCTCGGCATCAGCCGCCAGGCGCTTTACCGCAAGATGGATCGGCTCGGCATAGCGCTCGAACGCCGGCCGCGCAGCCGCCCGCCGCCGTCATGACCGATCCGTCGGTCCCCGAATCCACGCCCGTTTCGAGCCGCCACCTCCGGTCCTCCTTTGCGGGCCGCCTGACCGCCGTGGTCGTTCTGATCCTCGTCCTCGAAGGCTTGATTGTCGCCGGCAGCATGCTGCTCAACGACGAACCGTGGGCCGGGTTGCTGCTCGCTCTCCTGGCCGGCGTGCCCCTCGGCGCGTGGCTGGTGGCACGAGTTCTGCGCCCACTCAGCCGGACCCTGAACGGTCTCCATTTCGGCATCGCCAGCTTCCATGACCATGACTTCAGCGTTCGGCTGGCCTCGCATCGCGACGACGAGCTCGGTGATCTCGCGCGGCTTTTCAACCAGGTCGGAGAGACCCTGCAAAACGAGCGCCTCGAGGTCCGCTCCAAGGAGCTGTTGCTCGAAAGCGCGCTCGACAGCTCGCCGGTCGCCATCGTCCTCGTTAATCCACTCGACCGTGTCGTGTTTTCGAATATTGAAGCACGCCGCCTTCTCACCGGCGGCTCGCGGCTCGACGGCCGGCGTTTCGTCGCCGACATCCAGGAGAACTGCCCGCCCGCGATGCGCGAGATGCTCTCGGGCGACGGCGATGGCGTGTTTTCAGTCGACGAGGAAAACGTCATCGAGACCTACCACCTGTCACGGCGCGAGTTCGTCCTCAATCGGCGGCGGCACGTCCTTGTGGTGCTCTACCGCATGACCGCCGAGCTCGGCCGCCAGGAGGCCGAAATCTGGAAGAAGGTCATCCGGGTTATCTCGCACGAGCTCAACAACTCGCTGGCGCCGGTATCGTCGCTGGTTCACTCTGCCGAGCTCATCAGCCAGAGACCCGAGCATGCCGACCGCGGCGAAGAGGTCTTTGCGACGATTCGCGAACGCCTCGGTCACCTCAAGGACTTCATTGACGGCTACGCACACTTTGCCAGGCTTCCTGCGCCGCGCCGCGAGAAGACCACCTGGAGCGAGCTGGTCGAGAGCCTCGAGGAGTTTCCGACGCTCACGGTCGAGGGGACCCTGTCTTCGCGACCGGTCTGGATTGATCGAGCGCACGTTCGCCAGCTCCTGGTCAACCTTCTGAAAAACGCGGTCGAGGCGTCAGACGACCCTCCCGAGCTCGGCCTACGCGTCGACGAGACCGCGGACGGCGGTGCCTGCATCCAGGTCTTCGACCGCGGCCGCGGCATGGATGAGGAAACCATGAAGCGCGCGCTGCTGCCGTTTTACTCGACCAAGAAGACCGGCAGCGGGCTCGGCCTCGCACTGTGCCGGGAGATCGTCGAGGGCCACGGCGGCCGGATCAGTCTCCAACACCGTTCGGGCGGCGGCCTCGTGGTTTCGTGCTGGTTTCCGCAGTCCTCCCCAGCTGATCGAAAGATGAAAACTGAAGCTTAGGGTTAGCCGTGCTGGGGAGGCCGGATCGCCTCGACCTCGCCCTTCTCGAGCCTGGCCTGGTACTCGGCCCAGGTCATGGATGGCAAACCCGACTCCCGGGTGACCATGCTGATGCAGGCGTCGACCGGACAGAGAAGCGAGCACAGGTTACAGCCGACACAGGTCTCCTGGTCGATCTCGTAGCGGTTGATATAGCCACCGCCGGCGCCGGCCATGAAACGTCGCCCGCCGCTGGTCTCGAAGTGGGCGCCGCCAGAGGTGGCGAACTCCTGGTCCGGCACCTCGGTGCGCGTAATCGACTGGTGGGCGCCGTCCTCGCAGGCGGCATAGCACAAGCCGCAGTGGATGCAGCGGTCCTGGTCGATCTCGGCCACCACCTTGTAGCCGAGATCGAGCTCGCCCCAGTCGCCGATGGCGGGCACGGTCTTGCCGACGAAGTCGCTCGTCCGCTCGAAGCGCTTGTCGATCATCCATTGCTCGAGGCCGGACACCATGTGTTCGACGAGGCGGAAGCCATAGTGCATGACGGCGGTGCAAATCTGCACGCCGGTCGCGCCGAGGAGCATGAACTCGACCGCGTCCTGCCACGCCTGGATGCCGCCGATGCCGGAGATGGGAATGTGGATCTCGGGATCCGCGGCCAGGGCGTGGACCATGTGCAGGGCGATCGGCTTGACGGCCGGACCGCAATAGCCGCCGTGCGAGCCGCGGCCCGCAACATGAGGCAAGGGACGGTAAGTATCTATATCTACGCCAATTATAGAGTTGACAGTGTTTATCAGTGACAATCCGTCCGCGCCGCCGGCCTGCGCCGCACGGCCGATGGCGCGGATGTCGGTGATGTTCGGGGTCAGCTTGACGAGCACCGGCGTCTGCGCCACCTCCTTGACCCAGGAGGTGATCATCTCGGTGTACTCGGGCACCTGGCCGACGGCGGACCCCATGCCGCGCTCGCTCATGCCGTGCGGGCAGCCGAAGTTGAGCTCGACGCCGTCGCAGCCGGTGTCCTCCACCCGCTTGACCATGTCGTGCCAGCTCCCCCGCTCGCTCTCGACCATCAGCGAGACCACCAGCGCGTGGTCGGGGAACTCTCTCTTGACCTCACGAATCTCGGCCAGGTTTTCCTCGAGAGTTCGGTCCGAGATCAGCTCGATGTTGTTGAAACCCATGATCTTGCGTCCGTCATAGTCGACCGCACCGTAGCGCGAGGAGACATTGACGATGGGCTCAAAGTCGAGCGTCTTCCACACCGCGCCGCCCCAGCCCGCCTCGAACGCCCGCCGCACCTGGGCGCCGGTGTTGGTCGGCGGTGCGCTCGCCAGCCAGAACGGGTTCGGCGAGCGAATACCGCAGATCTCGGTGACGAGACTCGGTCGATTCTTCATCACGCCCTCACCTTTCTCAACGTCCGTCGAGGAAGTCTGAGATGCCGCGAGCGGCGATTCTGCCCTCCTCGACCGCGTTGACAACCTCAGCGCCATTACTGATACAGTCGCCGCCCGCAAAGAGGCCCGGCACCGAGGTGGCGCCGCTACGCGGATCGACCACCACCCGGCCGCGGTCGATTTCGAGACCATCGATGGCGCCCGTCAGCCCGACCAACGGCTGCTGGCCGAGAGCCTTGACGACCATGTCGCACTCGAGCATGAATTCGCTGCCCGCGACCGGCACCAGGTTCGCGTCGCGCCCAACACCCTGCATCTCGAGCCGCTGCATGCGCAGGCCGGTCAGCGTGCCACCGGTCCGGAGACACTCCAACGGCGCGCTCAACCACTCGAATATCACGCCGTCGCTCTTGGCCAGCTCGTACTCGTGCGCGTAGGCCGGCATGTCGGCACGGGTGCGGCGGTATGCGATGGTGACCCGATCAGCGCCCAGCCTGACGGCGGCGGTAGCGGCATCGATGGCGGTATTGCCGCCACCAATCACCACCACCCGCCGGCCGACCCCGCACTCGGCGAACGGCTTACGGTGGGTCTGGAAGATGAACTCGAGGGCCTCCCAGACGCCGCCGGTTTCTTCTCCCGGAATGCCCAGCGAAGCTGTGGCGCCGAGACCGATGCCGAGGAAGACCGCGTCGTACTCCTCCATGAGCTTCGCGAGGCCGGCACCGTCGATCGGTGTTTCGAGCCTGATCTCTGCGCCCATGGCGCGCACCCGCTCGACCTCGGAAAGGGCGTATTCGGTGGTGATCTTGTAGGCGGCGATGCCGATCGTGTTGAGGCCGCCGGCGAGGTCGCGGGCCTCGAACACCTCCACGCCATGGCCGCGACGCCGCAGCTCGAACGCACACGATAGACCGGCCGGCCCGGCGCCGACGATCGCCACCCGGCGGCCGGTGTCGGTTCCGGGCTCGAAGACGCTCAGGCCCTTTTCGTCCGCCCAGTCCACGGCAAAGCGTTGCAGGCCGCCGATCGGCACCGCCTCGCCCTGCAGGATGCGATCGACGCAGGCGCCCTCGCACAAAACCTCGGTCGGGCAGACGCGCGCGCAGGAGCCGCCGAGCACGTTGCTGTCGAGGATCGTCTCGGCGGCGCCGGCGGGGTTCGAGTGCAGGATCTGGCGGATGAATCGGGGCACGTCGATGTGCGTCGGGCAGGCCCGGGTGCACGGCGCATCGAAGCAGAACAGGCAGCGGGCGGCCTGCGCCCTGGCTTCGTCCGGCGTGAACGGCGGGCGGATCTCGGCGAAGTTCCGTGCGAGTTCGTCGGGGTCGAGTAGGCTCATAACCTGTCCTTCAGCTCATCCAGTTCGAGCGGTGTTCGTCCGACCACTTGCTGGTGATCTTCTTCGACTGGCTCCAGAAGTCGATGGCGCCGAAACCGGTGATGTCGCCCTCACCGAAGCGGCTGTCGTACCAGCCGCCAAAGGCGAAAGGCTCGCGCGGCACCGGCACACCGATGTTGACACCGATCATGCCCGCGCCGGCTCGTTCGACAAAGGTCTGCGCCACCTTGCCGGACGATGTGTAGACGGCGGCGGCGTTGCCGTAGGGGTTGTTGTTCTCGATCGCCAGGGCCTCCTCGAGCGTGTGACACCGGAGAATCGTCAACACCGGTCCGAAAATCTCCTCGCAGGCCGCCTCGTGCGACGGGTCGACGCCATCGACGATGCTCGGGCCGATGAAGTAGCCGCCGTCCGGCGCCTCCTCGGCGACGTTGCCGCGCGCGTCGAGCAGGAGGTTGGCCTCTCCGGCACGGTCGATGTAGCCCGAGACGCGCCGCCGCGCCTCTTCACTGATCATCGGTCCCATGCTTCGGCCGGCGACAATTGCCGCCATCTTGTCGCGGATGCGTTCGATGATGTGGTCCACCTCGCCGACCGCCACCAGAACCGCCGCTGCCATGCAGCGCTGGCCGGCGCAGCCGGTGACCGAGGCGACCACGTTGGTGGCCGTCATCTCGGGGTCGGCGTCCGGCACCACCACCAGGTGGTTCTTTGCCCCACCCATGGCCCGGACCCGTTTGAAGTTCGACGTCCCCCGGCGGTAGACAGCCTGGGCGACCTTGGTCGAGCCGACAAAGCCGATGGCCTTGATGCCAGGGTGGTCGCAGATCGCCTCGACCACCTCGCGGTCGCCGTTGACCACCGAGAAAACTCCAGGCGGCAAGCCGGCCTCATCGAAGAGACGGGCGAGCTCGAGGGCGCTCAGCGGCGTCTGCTCAGAGGGCTTCAACACGAAGGCGTTGCCGCACGCCAGAGCGGTCGGGATCATCCACAGCGGCACCATCAACGGGAAGTTGAACGGCGTGATACCGGCGACCACGCCGAGTGGGAATTGTGTCGTACGGCACTCGACGCCCGGGCTCACCTCGAGGGCTCCGCCGCTGACCAGCTGCGGCAAGCTGCTGGCAAACTCGACGCATTCGACGGCGCGCAGGATGCTGCCGAGTGCCTCCTCCCTGGTCTTGCCGTTCTCCTCGATGATGATCGCGGCGAGTTGGTCCGCCTGGGCCTCCATCAGCGCCTTCATCCGGAACAGGACCTGCACCCGGTCCTTCACCGTTGTCGAACCCCACCCCCGCTGCGCCTCGGCCGCGCGGACCACGGCGTCGTCCAGCTCGGCGGCGGTCGACATGGGCACCTCGGCGATGATCTCGCCGGTGGTCGGATTGGTGGCCGGCAGGGTCCTAGGCGACGGACTCGCAAACGGCTGGCCGCCGACGAAGTTGGCGACCCGATGGACGGTGGCCTTGACGCTGCTCATAACTGACCTCCCGGGACACCGGCTGACGTCCGCGGCAACCACTGCCCTCGACCCTCTTTGCCGACGACCTTGTAGTCATCCACGATCACCTCACCGCGGGACATCGTGGTACGCGTGAACCCCGCCAACTCCCAGCCATCGAATGGCGACCAGTCGGTGTTGGTCTCCATCTCGGCGGGATCGACGGCGATCGTCTTTTCGGGGTGAATGATCGCCAGGTCGGCGTCACTGCCGACCTGGACGATGCCCTTCTTCGGAAAGAGTCCCATGATCTTGGCGGGATTGGTGGCCAGGCACGCGACCATTCGCTCGAGCCCGATTCGGCCCTCGAGCACACCGCGGGTGTAGGCGATCGGCAGCAGGGTTTCGAGACCGGGCATGCCCATCGGGATCTTTGTCCAGTCGCCCTCCCACATCGCCTTCTGCTCGCGGGTGAAGCTGCAGGTGTCGGTCGAGATGACCGAGATTTCGCCGGCGGCGAGTCCCCGCCACAGCCGTTCCGAGTCCTCCTTCTTCTTGATCTGCGGGCAGGTCGCGAAGAGGTGGCCATCGGGCCGGGCAAAGACCGAGTCGTCGAGCACCAGGTAGTGCGGGCACGTCTCGGAAAAAACCTTGACGCCGCGCTCTTGTGCGTTGCGAACCATATCGGCGCCGACGCCGGTCGACATGTGGACAACGTACAGGGTCCCGCCTGTCACCTCGCACCAGGTGATGGCGCGTTGGATGGCCTCGTACTCGGTGAACCGGGGCCGCGTCATGGCGTGCAGCTGCGCGCCGTACTTCTTCATCTCGTCCGGTTGGTGGTGGCGCTCGATAAGCTCGTCAAGCACCCGCGCCGTCTCGGCGTGCACCATCAGCATGCCGCCGAGATCGCGCAGTTCCTCGAGCGTGCAGTACATGGCGCGGTCGTCGGACTGCCAGCCCTCGGACTCGTAGATCATGAACTCCTTGAACGAGGTGATTCCGCGCTCGAACATGTCCTTGATCTGGTGGCGGTGATCCTGCCAGCGGGTGATGCAGAGGTGGAAGGCGTAGTCGATCAGCGCCTTGCCGTCGGCACGCTTGTGCCAGTTGTCGACGGCTTCGCTGAGCGACTCCTCGGCATAGGGAATGGCGAAGTCCATCAGGGTCGTGACCCCACCGCGCGCACCGGCCCGGGTGCCGCTGCGGTAGTCGTCGGACGACACCGTGCCGCAGAATGGCAGCTCGAGGTGCACATGCACGTCGATGACCCCCGGCAGCACGAAGTGCCCGGACGCGTCAACGACCGTGGCGCCGTTCTTTTCGGCGGCCAAATCCTGTCCGAGGGCCGCGATCTTCTCGCCGCGGATGCCGATATCGGTCTCGACCACGCCGCCCGGCGTGACCACCCTGCCCCCTGTGACGATGGTGTCGAACTTCATGATCCTTCTCCCTATCCGGCATCGGCGGCGACAGCCAGTGCCCGGTCGAGCACCGCCAATGCGAAATCAACGTCGTCTCGGGTGATGCACATCGGCGGTTTGATGCGGAGCACATTGCCGAAAAGACCACCCTTGCCGACGATCACGCCCATCGAGCGCGCCTCCTCGAGCACCACCGCCGTCTCGGCAGTGGCGGGCTCCTTGCTTTGACGATCCCGGACCAGCTCGACTCCGAGCATCAGCCCCATGCCACGCACATCGCCGATCAAGGGATGGCGTTGCTGCAGCTCCTCCAACCCTTTCTTGAAGTGACCGCCGACCAACCGTGAGTTCTCCTGCAGCCCCTCTTCCTCGATCACCTCGAGCACGGCGAGGGCGGCGGCCATACACACCGGGTTGCCGCCAAAGGTGTTGAAGTGTACGCGCTGGGTCATCGACTCGGCGATATCGCGCCGCGTGGTGACAGCTCCGAGCGGCACGCCGTTGCCGATTCCCTTCGCCATGGTCACGATGTCCGGCACCACGCCTGAGTTTTCGAAGCCCCAGAAGTGCTCGCCGGTGCGGCCGAACCCGGTCTGCACCTCGTCGGCGATGCATACGCCGCCGTGCTCACGCACGATGTCATAGGCGAGGCGCAGGTACTCCGGAGCGCCGGAGGTCGCGCCGCCGACGCCTTGGATGGGTTCGGAGATGAAGGCGGCCACATTGCCGGGCGTCGAGAAGCGGATGACTTCCCGGATCTCCGCGGCACACCGCTTCGCAATCTCTTCGGCACTTCCCGAGTAGAGACTGCGGTAGGGGTCGGGGCACGGCACGTGATGCACGCCGATGCCGTTGGGCAACGGGTACTTCCAGGTGTGGAGCGATGTCAGCCCCTGCGCCGTAGGAGAGCCGCCGTGGTAGGCGTTGCGCACCGCGATCACATCGAAGTTGCCGGTGTGGAGCCTCGCCATCTGGATGGCGAGGTCGTTGGCCTCGCTGCCGCTGTTGACGAAGTAGCTCGTGTCCAGGCCGCTCGGCATCTTGGCGGCCAGCGCCTCGGCAAAGGCGCCGAAGTTCGGGTGGAGATAGATCGTGGTGGTGTGCTGAATCCTCCCGACCTGGTCCTGGATCGCTTTCACCACCTTCGGATGACAGTGGCCGCACGACACGGTTACGATGCCGGCGAAGAGGTCGAGGTAACGCCGGCCGGTCTCATCGAACAGCCACTGCATGTGGCCTTCGACCAGCATCATCGGCTTTCTGTAGAAGGTGAAGATGGCCGGGTTGGTGAATTCCCTGCGAGTGGCCAGAACCTCCTCGCGAGATGGGCCGGTGTATGGCGTGGGTTGGTGGTCGCACGGCGGCATCTGGATCTCAGACATTGTCGGTGTCTCCCTCCTCGTCGGCGTCATGGAGACGAGCGATCGGCTCATCGGTCGGCGCTCCGATTCGAATCTAGCCCGCATTTCTAACGACCTCTCGTAGCGAGGCGGTGAGAAGTGCGGGCTGGGATCACGGTTTTACCGTAGCGGTGTAGGTCTCCGGCCTGCGGTCGCGGTAGAACTGCCAAACATTTCGGACCTCGCGGATGAGGTCGAGGTCGAGCTCGGCGACCACGACCGCGTCGCCTCCGCGCGGGCCTTCCTCGATGATCTGGCCACGCGGGTTGGCGAAGTACGACGTGCCGTAGAACTCACCGATGTTCCAAGGCGCCTCCGTCCCGGGGCGGTTGATGGCGCCGATGTAGTAGATGTTGGCGCAGGCCGCCGCCGGCTGCTCGAGCTTCCACAGGTACTCGCTCAGCCCGGCCACCGTCGCCGACGGGTTGAAGACGATCTCGGCGCCGTTGAGGCCGAGCTCGCGCCAGCCTTCGGGGAAGTGGCGGTCGTAGCAGATGTACACCCCGACCTTTCCGACCGCGGTGTCGAAGACCGGGTAGCCGAGGTTGCCCGGCTTGAAGTAGAACTTCTCCCAGAATCCTGGGTTGCAGTGGGGTATGTGGTTCTTGCGGTAGGTGCCGAGGAGGCTGCCGTCGGCGTCGATCACCGCCGCCGTGTTGTAGTAGATGCCTGTGCCAGCCTCCTCGTAGATCGGCAGCACGATGACCATGCCGTGTTTCTTTGCCAGCTTTTGGGCGAGTCTGGTGGTCGGGCCGTCGGGAATCGGCTCGGTGAGTTCGTACCACTTGACCTCCTGCTCGGCCGGGAAGTAGGGACCGTAGAACAGCTCCTGCAGACAGACGATTTGAGCACCTTTGCTCGCAGCCTCGGCGATGAGGTCGACGTGTTTGTCGATCATCGCGTTCTTGATCTTCTCCACCGGCGCGGTGGCGTCCTCACAAAGCGTCGCTTGAATCAGTGCCGCCCGGACCTTGGTTTCCATCGTCGTCTCCCCTTTTGAGAAAGCTGAGATTCATTCTACCCCAGCGATACGGGAGACACCGAAACCGGAGCTCGATACAGCGTACCGAAGAGCTGCCTATCACAAAGCGCCATTGGGCGCCCGGCACCGTTTCCCGTTGAGCGGAGCTCCCGACTATCCGAACGAGATCGGTTCTTTCGGATCTCTGTTGACCCGGAGCTCGAAGATATCGGGCCGCGAGTAGTGACCGGCGACGTCCAGGGAACGCCGGGCCACGCCCACCGCGGACGGATCGATGTCGGCGTAGACGACCCCAATCTCCTGGCGCAGGGGCCCCGCGGTTGTCTTGCCGTCGGGGCCGATAACCAGCGAATCGCCGGGGTTGACCCAGGCGTCGGGGTCCGGGTAGAGCTCGTCCCGGCCGGGGAAGTCGTCCGGGATGTCGGAGGCTCGCATGACGAAACCGCAACCAACGACCCAGCAGCGTCCCTCGCGGGCGATGTGCTGCAGGGTTCCGATCCAGCCATCGCCGCTGTCATACGTCGGCGCGATGTAGATTTCGACGCCCTGCGCATAGAGCGCGTAGCGCGCGAGCGGCATGTAGTTCTCCCAGCACAGGAGGGTGCCGATCCGACCAACCGGAGTATCGATCGCCCTGAGCCCCGAGGCGTCACCGAAGCCGTGGACCATCCGCTCGGGGTTGGTGGGCATCAGCTTGCGGTGGCGATTGACAATGTTGCCGTCCGTTCCAACCACCACCACCGTGTTGTAGAGTGTGCCGCGGCTGAGCTGGCCCTCTCGCTCGTTCATGCCGCACACGATCGTCACCGCGTGTTCCTTTGCCGCTTTCTGGAGAGGGAGGAGATCATCACCCTCGAGATTCACGGCATTGTCGAAGAGCCTCCCGTAAAGCTCGTTCGTGAGGGCCATGTCGGCACCGGGCCGGAGCCTCCACATCCAGATCGGATATCCGGGAATGAAGGTCTCCGGAAAAACCACGAGCTCCGCCCCTGCGGCCGCGACCTCTCCAACCAGGGCAACGGCCTTCTCAATGGTCCCTTCGCGATCCAGGAACACGGGCGGAGTTTGAATAACGGCAATCTTCGACATCTCGAGCACCTCCGTTGGTGTCTTTTCTGTCAACTGGATTCTCACGCGTTGAAGATACGACTCCGACGTGCTGAAATCGCTCTTTGTTTCGCGTCCTTCAATCAGGGCGCCGGCGCGAATTCAGATCAGGTGAGAACGCCCTTTTTCGCCTGCGACCAGGAGTAGTAGAGCAGGAAGAGCGCAACGACCCAGATGACGACGGTGAAGATCACCCCGCCTGAGCCCATGATCTCGGCGCCGTTGGTCATCCCGAAGTTGTAGATCGTGGTGACGACCATCCCGGCACACGAAACGACAAATGCCCACACCGCCCACTTCTTGCGCAGGAGGAGGCCGATTGAACCCGCGAGTGCGCCCCACACGCCGAATGCCCAACAGGCGGTCATCAACTTGGGAAATCCGTAGAAATACTCGAGCTGCTGCTGGGTGAACTGGTTCATATAGAAGTCGAGCTTCAACTTGGTGGCCAGGTAATCGAAGGCTCCCATCAGATTCCAGAGAAGGGACAACACTCCGACAATCCAGAGATGGACAGGAGTTTTGCTCCGCGCCTTGTCCGCATTGATGTCGTTCACGGTTATTTCTCCTCTCGTTTTTCGCTTGAGCGTGGGGATGACGATACCACGTCGGATGGGTCGGTTGTGTGCCACAGTGCGCGGCCTGACGAGGATCCAACCGAGTTTCTGATGTGTCGGGAGCAGTGTAAGATTCTCCCGAAAGGTGTCAGCACCAACAACCTCTGCACACTCGAGGACCTGATCTCAAGAGCGCAGATGTCGCTGGGGCATACACTCCGAGGAGGTCAGCTGAATCATGACGATCGACCGACGAGCGTTCATCCAGTCCCTCGCCGCCCTGAGCGTGGTGGCCTGCTCCAAAAACCCCCACGCCCCTTTCCCGGAGCTTCAGGCGTCCGGAATGCCGGGTGATCTCGGGCTTGCCCAGGGCAGGGCCTTTGCTTCGCAAATCCGCGCCAATCTCGAGTTCTACCTGCAATGGCTTTCGCAGTCGGGACAGATCCCGATCGATCGTCTGTACGAGCTGGCCCGTGGTTTTGCCCCGGTTCTGGAAGAGCGCTTTCCCTCCATGCTCGAGGAGATTGATGGAGTCGCCCGGGGAGCGGCGATGCGCCTCGAAGAGATCCTGTTGATCAACGCGCGGACCGACATCATGGCTCTCGCGGAGGCCGAGCTCGCGAGCGAGAAGATTCCAGCGTGTACGGCGCTGGCGCTTCAGGGGCGCGTCCGCGGGAAGCAGGTCCTCGCGCTGTGTCAGAACTGGGACTGGGATCCTGCGCTCGCCGAGGCACCGGTCGTTCTGCGCTTACAGCCGAGCAACGGCCCCGCGCTGGTGACTCTGGTCGAGGCGGGGATGATCGGCAAGATCGGGTTCAACGAGCACCGTCTCGGGGTCTGCCTCAACTTCCTCAGCCACCAGGCCGACGGCCGGCCCGACGAATTCGGTGTGCCGATCCACTGTTTGCTTCGAGCCGCGATGAATTGCTCATCGATTGACGAAGCGGTGGCTACAGTGGCGTCCGCGCCGCGCTGCGCTTCAGCCAACTTCATGCTCGCGCAGGACGCGGCCGGAGGGCCGCAGGCCCTCGATCTCGAGATCTCGGCCGACGCCGTAGCCACGTTGAAGGGAGGCGAATCCGGAATAGTCCACACCAACCATTTTCTCGATCCAGAGCTGGCCCACGGCTGCACCAGCGGACGGGGACCCTCGACGATGACGCGTTTTGAGACGGCTCAGAAGCTGGCGGCCGAACTCCAGCCGACTGTGGCCGATCCCGTGCGGCGCGCCCAGATCATTCTCGAGTCTCGCGCCGAGCTCCCCTACCCGATCAGCCGGGAGCACAACCCAGACCCCTCGTCCTCGACCCTCGCCGGGATCATCATGGATTTGACGCGCAACCGCTTCATCCTCACTCACGGGGCACCGCACCGGAGTGAGTGGGTCGATCTGCCCGGGGTCTGACGCGAATATCTCAACAGCTTTCGTTACGACTGCCCGATGAACTCCACCAGGTCGTCGAGGAATTCCGCTTGGACCGTGTTCGTCGCCGGGTCCCTGATGGCGTGGCCGCCGTCGGGGTAGACCTCGACTCGAGCGGCAATTAAATTCGCTCGCAGCGCTTCGATGCTGTCTTCGACCGGAACGTTCGGGTCGTTGTCCCCAAATGCGATGAAGATCGGTGCGTCGACTCTTTTCCAGTACGGGATCGGGTCGAAGCCCGATATGGGCCTGAAGTGATCCATCTGCTGAATCCGCTTCGTTGTGATGGGGGCCAACAGGCGCGCAATGAACGGCCAGGTGAAATCGGAGATGTTGTGGATCTCTTCGTACAGCAACTGCTGATCGGTTGTCACTGTTGATCCAGACATGCTCACGACAAACGCGATGCCGTTTTCTTCGGCTGCGGCGACGGGAGCAATCCATCCGCCCTGGCTCATGCCGACGAGACCTATCTTCGAGGAATCAATCTCGGCCCGGTTGCGGACAAACTCGACCGCGGCCAACGTGTCCCCGGCAAGGTCGTCAAAATCGGCTCCCACCCAATTGCCTTCCGATTGTTCACAGCCCCGCTTGTCGGGCAGCAGCACCGCGATGCCGTTGTCCTGGAGGTGGCGGGTCACGGACAGATACCATTTGTTGTCTCTGCGACTCGGCCCTGAACCGTGGATGATCACCGCAACCGGAAACGGGCCCTCCCCTGGCGGGAGGAAGATCATTCCGGACAGCCGCAAATCCCCGTTGCTGAATTGCACGTCTTCATAATCGAAAGACGAGAGCTCGGAGCCGGCCAGGTGAACTGCAGACCTGTCCCTGAGCAGCGCCGGAAGCAGTGCAATTCCGAGAAGAATAACCACGAGGATGGAAGCTACGAGAATTTTTTTGAGCATCTTGAACTCCGCCTTTTCACCTTGGACGATCGGAGTGTAGAGGGCTTTGAGAACCCCGCCCTCCTTTCTGAACGGCAATTGGCGCTCCTTTGTTCGCCGCGGGTGCCAATCTCCTCCCTCTTGAGAAAATTGCGGCACCGTTCGGCGGATTCCGATAGGCTGAAGGGCGAACATGACTGAGTTGAACGATCAGACCGTCGATTGCCCACACCGCGTCGAGTGCGGCGCCTGCTCGTTGCTGCGGAAACCGTATCAGGAGCAGCTCGAGCGCAAGCGGCGCTGGCTCATGGATGCGTTCGCCAAAAAGGTGCGCTACAAGAAAGACCAGATTCTACCGACCCTGCCCTCGCCACTGATCGAGGGTTACCGAAGCCGGGCCAAGATGGCGATCTCCACCAACCGTGACCGTCGGTCCGCGCTGGGCTACTTTCAACGCAGCAGCCGCGAGGTCGTCGATGCCCCGCACTGCGGGGTGCTGGTCCCCGAGTTGCTCGAGACCACACGCAGCCTGCGCAAGCTGCTGAACTCATCAACAAAATTCCCATTCGTGCTGCGCCACATCGACCTGCGCTGTGGCAGCGACCCGACGCGGCAACACCTGACCCTGGTCATCAAGGCCGAAACACCGCCCAAACTTCCGATCGAAGTCATCGCCGCGGCCTGCCCCCACGTCGCCGGCATCGGCGTCAACCTCAACCCCGGGCGCGGGCCCCAGGTCATCAAGGGGCCTATCGAGCCCGTCCATGGGGCGCGCGAGGTGTGGGTGGATTCGGCAGGCCTCTCGCTTCGGGTCTCCCCCGGGTCCTTCTTCCAGGTCAACCTCGGCCTCCTGCCCGAGATCCATTCACGGATGGCGGAGTTTTTCGATGGCGGCAAGCTGCTCGTCGATCTCTACGCGGGTGTCGGGACCCACGGCCTCGCCCTGCGTCATCGCTTTCGTCGCATCCTCTGCGTCGAGGGGGTCAGGAGCGCTGTGGCGGACGGCCGCGCATCCATCAAGGCGGGCCGCGTCGACAACGTCGAGATCCTGGCAAATCCGATTCACCGCGCCATCAGCCGACTGCGATCGGAGAGGCCCGATGCCATCATCCTGAATCCGTCAGCTGCCGGCGCCGACCCGCCGACCCTCGAGATGATCGTCGCCTCAACGGCGCGATCGGTGGCCTATCTCTCGTGCGACCCGACCACGCTCGCCCACGATCTGGCGGCGCTGATCAAAGGCGGCTTCGCGCTGGTAAGCCTTCAAGCTATCGACATGATGCCCCAGACCCGACAGGTCGAAGCCCTGGCATTCCTGCGTCGGTGAAAGATCGAGATCTGGCCCAACTCGACTCGTTTCCGATGATCCTCTGGTTGGCCACGGTCGCACTCAGGGTTTCTCGTTCAATTGCACTCCAGAGAAGGGTTTTTCGCGGTAACACATAGAAGGGGGACCCTGTCGGCTCTCCTGAGCTTTCGGGCCAACATTTATGACAACGACCCGCGAGCGGCATATCTTTGGAAAACAGAGAAAGATCGACAGGCCATCTTTCACCACCGCCGCGCCATACGTGAAAAACCCCGGCACACCGAAAGGAGGTCGGACGATGAAGTTCCTCCCAAGATCACAAACAAGAATCTCTCTCCTCGCATGTTTGCTCGTCGCCCTTTCCTGTGCATTCCACGAGACAACCTTCGATCCCGGGCCAGAGTCAAAACCTCCCGGGCTCGGCTGTTCCTCCATCAATCTCGTGAACAACGGATACTCTGTCTTCGGCAAGAACCTCGACAATTCGTACACCACTGAGGGCCTCATTCTCATCAACAAAAGGGGAGTGGAAAGAACAGCTCCATATGTCAGTACGACGCGAGCGAGAGCGCGCTGGATCTCTCGGTATACGAGCGTCAATTTCTCGTTTGTTCACGTTGGATATGTTTGGACAGGTATGAACGAAAAAGGTCTCGTTATCAGCATGATGGGGATACCCGAAATCGTCGGCCCTCCTCCCGACGCAAGACCGCCGCTTCAAGACGGGCTTTGGATCCAATATATGCTCGATACCTGTGAGACAGTAGAGGAGGTTCTTGAAGCAGCAAAGGATGTGCGGATATTGACCGTTGATCACTACCATATTGCCGACAGATTTGGAAACAGCGCGGCCTTTGAATGTCTCAGGGGTGAAGAAATCTTCTATATTGGTGAAGGTTTTCCAGTAAGTGTTTTGACCAACTCGACATACAGCGATTCTCTCCGAGCGTGGAACACTTACTACCAATATGGCTTTCCACCAGCCAACGGAAGTCTTAAACGGTTTTGTATTGCAGCAGAAAGCATTGAAAATTTTTCACCAACTCAAGCGGATTCAGCCGTAGAATATGCCTTCGAAACGCTTCACGATATCAGGAGTGAAGCGATCTACGGTTATCCAAACACAACTCAGTGGAGTTTTGTGTTCGACACAAAAAGAAGGCGGGTGTTTTTCAAAACTTATTCTCATCCTGGCGTCAAATATTTTGATCTCAGAGATTTCAACGTATCCTGCAGAGAACCAGTCCAGATGTTGGACGTCCAGACACCGTCGTCCGGAAATGTTCATCCGTTCTTTCAAGACCTCACGTTCGAGGCGGCCTGTGATCATTATCGCCACTTCAAGGAGTCGTTCCAGGGTCAAAGCCCCTCACAAAGCGAGATCGAAAACGAAATTCTTTACTACATGAACTTCTCATGCAAGGGCTTGAGCAGTCCACCGCATCGACCGTCCGGTCGTCGGCCGCAATAGTGCTGGATCGGGTAGATACACCTGACTCCGGGAACGCTGATGACGGTCAGCCATTTGCGCACCGATCAGCGAAACGCAAACCCTCAACCGAGGGGAATGCGCAAGATCACCGGTGGACTGAGCTTCCGGCCCTCAACCAGGTTCCCCTCTCGATCCCAGGCGCCCCACAGGCTGTTCGCCACGTACAGGAAATCATCTCCGACGACCTCGCCCAGGGTGGGTTGATCGTGTTCGGGGTGAGCGAGATCGAGGACGTCAACGGCCTCGACTCCATCGACGTCTTCGGTCAATCGGATCCTCACCACGCGATTCGGAGTGACACCGTTCTGGACCGCCATCAGTTCGCGCCGCCCCACCACCGACAAGCCGTCGATGCCGCCGAGCCACGCATTCGGAGGTGATTTTAGGACATGAACACATCCGTTGGATCCGAGCAGACACAGCCCCCGGCTGTAATCGGCGATCAGGGTCTGACCGCCATCGGGCAAGATGACGATGCCCTGAGGTGAAAACATGGTGCCGGGCGCAACCACCGTTTCGAACCGATCGACACCCGGCATGAGTCGATAGATCGCTCTGGCCGGAGCATCCCCGACCAGGACCGCACCGTCTGCCTCGACCACCAGATCGTTGAGCTCGTGCCGATCGCCGTCGGCGGGCGCGGCGACTCGCGTCACCAGCAGGCCGCTGTCGAGATTGAAGCCGAGCAACTCGGTTCGTCCTTCGTGCTCCGCGGCCCGGTAATCGATCATGCTCGGCGTTGCCGCCGTCGTAAGCCACAACCGTCGTCGATCGGAATCGACCGCCATGCTGAGCGCAGCATACATATCGACCTCGGGATATCCCACGAACGGGGTCCGGCGGCCCTGTTTATCAATTCGAATGATCTTGCGCTTGCGGATACTGGATACGAAAAGATCGCCAGAGACCGGGTCCCACGCCACGTCCTCGGGTACGAACTCCGGATCGTCCAACCTGAAGGCCACCTCGCTGACCACTGTCGGTCCAATCGCTGCTGCATACCGGTCCATCAGCACGCTGAACCGCGGCAGCTCGCGCAGCGACCCGAGATCCTCGTCCTCGGACGGGTCGATGGCGACCCTTATCGCAATCAGACGATCCAGCAGATCGAGGGCACCGTCTTCATTTCCCTCGAGCGCGCTGCACCTGGCAAGGTTGAAAATCAGCCGTGGATGGTCCGGCCACGCCTCGGTCAGCGCTGCCGTGAGCTCGCAGAATCTGGCGATGTCGCCAGAGTCGTAGGCATCGGCCGCTTGTTGATATTGCTCAAGCAGCTCGCCGGGGGAGACTGCGGTGGGATCAGTAACCACCTCAGTGCGATTCGGCTCGGGGGATTTCCCGCAGCCGGTCACGGGGATCACGACACACATCACCAACGACGCGACACACCGCATGACAGGCTCCTCCTCGTGCCTTGATACGGAACGATCGCGCAGGAGTTCTCGCCGGTGATGCGCGAGATCTCTGCTCAGATATCGTTCGAAGGGACGAGATCCTCTCGCGGCCCTCCCATCAGGTTCCTGCCGCCCGTTCGCCTTATCCTGCCGGCACCTCGAGATCGACGTCGGTTTCCGGGGCCGTCCTCGTCGTCAGGTTCGGTGGAATGTGCCCGACGTCGCTGAAGGAGAGCAGCTTCATCGATCCGTCGGCCTCGATCGTGATCACCGTCAGACTGCAGTTGCCGATCGACATTCCGAGCCAGGCCATCGGGTCCACTTTCAGAACCTTGGTCACGAAGTATCGGATCACGTTGCCGTGGGAGACGATCAGATCGTGGCGATCGGCGTCGGGCGACGGTGCGAAGTACAACGAAAAAGCCTCCTCGAGCTGCTCGGTGCATGCCTGGAGATCGGCCTCCGTTTCGCCGGCCATGATGTCTTCGCTCCAGGTCGGGGGGATGCATTCGCGGATCAAGCGCGAGGTCTGGAGCTCGAGGTCGGGGAACTCCTCGCCGATGACCAGCGCGGTCTGCCTCGCCCTGGTCATGGTGCTGCTGTGGAGAGAGGTGAACTCGACCGGCAGCCCTCGAAGTCTCGCGCCCACCATCCGAGCTTGCGCTACGCCAAGCGGTACAAGGGCCTTCCAGACATCAGGATCTCGCTCGTCGTCGTGGTCATACTCGCCGTGCCGAATCAGGTACACCGTTCTCACGCCGCCAGTCTTTGCGGCCTCCTTGACCATCTCCTGCGCCGGCAAAAACACCACCGACACAAACGAAAGGCATACGGCCAGGGCGCCGACGCCGAGCACGAAACGGTTCTCCGAGCCATGGATCGTTTTCATCACTCCCCCATTCGTCATTTCTGCGCCGACCATCTAGCCCGCATATCTCACCAACCTTCTGCTGCGGGCGTCGAGCTTCCCTAACGCACCCGGACGTACGGATTGCTGTGGACGGTGACCGAGAGAACCTGTCCATCCTCGTCGACCGCGAAAACCCATTCCTCACCGAGGCTGTTGTCGTCGCTCCTGACCCTGCGGAAGACGTGGCCGTCGACATGCTTCAGCGGCGCAATCCAGTCGTCGGGGTCGATCGCCCGGTTTTCCAACCACACGACCGCGAGGCTATCCTTCCACCGGACGATGCCGTTCCGACCCCACACCGAGTCATAGACACCGACATAGCGGTCAAGCTCGGGATCGCGTTCCGGCCGATCTGCCGGATCTTTGCTCGCGGCCTTGATCGCCGGAGCGAGCACCGCCGCTGCCTTGCGCGCGTAGAGCGTGTGGTTCGATCGGATCGCGTTGGTCAGCACCACGATCCCCAGCTCCTCCTTGGGCAAAATGGCAAACTCCGTATAGTACCCTGGGCACGCCCCACCGTGCCGCACCCACGTCGTGTCGTCCCGCTTCACCACCGAAAAGCCCAGCCCCCAGGTCGTCTCCCAGTCGGGGTCGACCCAGTGGACCCGTTGCATCTCTCTCAGAGTGGCCGCGCGCAGCACCTGGTTACCGCCGTCGGCGCGCAGACGCAGTTGCCAGCGGGCGAAGGTCGCGAGGTCGTTGGCGCTCGACGCCATGCCCGCAGCCGGGCCGATGCCCTCGACATCGAAGAGCCCGAGCCGTTCGCGAGCCGGGCTACCGCGGCGGGCGGCGAAGCCGGCTGCCAGGCGGCCGGTTGCGGCAGCCTCCGGCACCGACGTAAAGGTTTCGCTCATGCCAAGTGGAGCGAGAATGTCCTCCTGAACCACTTCGGCCCACGGCCGACCCGCCTGAGCGGCAACGACCTCGCCTAGCAAAGCCATCCCGAGGTTGGAGTACTGGAAGTAACGGCCGGAAGGGTAGAGCGTCTGCTGCGAAGGCAGCCGCTCGCGAATCTGTTCGGTGGTCGGGAAGTCGAAGTCAGGGACCCAGTAGGGCGAGTCCGACTCCCTCGGCAGGCCCGCCGAGTGAGTCAGGACCCGTCGAATCGAGATCGGCTCGTCGTCAGGGAAGACATCAGTCAGCGATGCGAACCACGGTACATACGTTCCGAGGTCATCATCGAGACGCAGCTTGCCGGCGTCGCGGAGCTGCATCACCGCGATCGACGTGAAGAGCTTTGAGATCGAGCAGATCGAGTAGAGCGTGTCGGCATCGGCCTTCGCCCCGGCGGCCGGGTCCGCGAGACCGATGCCGCCGGAAGCCAGAAGCTCGTCACGGAAGACAAACGAGTAGGACGCGGCCGGGACCCCGGACTCACCGAGATCGTTCTCGACCCAGACCGTCCAGGCGGCCAGGGCGTCCTCGATCCGCGGATCAGAGGCGATGGACTGCGCCGGTTCTTGACCTGTCGCCACTCCCGAAACCAACACCGTTATCAGAATTGCAGCCAACCGACGCATGAGCACCTCCATCATCGTTTCTTTTTGTCGCGCATCGCATCCCGGTCCACCTTGCCGTTTCTCCGCTCACGCGCCCGAATCTCGTCGCGTCGCGACCTATCCCGCCGCATTTCGAGATCTTCCTCCTCACGGCGGAGACGCAGATAGCTCGCTATCCCGCTGGCATTGAGGTGCCCGAGGTCGACATCCTCCTGGACAGCACACCCGGGCTCCTTCTCGTGCCGAAGGTCACCCAAGAAGCAACGTCGAGCCGCCTCTTCGATCTCCGCAAATGCTGTCATCGCAACTTCGGGGTCGAGCGCCAGGCCCAGCTCCCGCACTTCAGGCGTGTCAATCAGGCAGCCACCGCTTGGAAGAACGACGAGCCCACGGCTGGTGGTCGTGTGGTGGCCCTTCTGGTCAACTTCCAGGTCGTCGGCCACTGCGAGACTTTCCTCACCGAGCAATCGGTTGATGAGGGTCGACTTCCCCGACCCGGACGGTCCGAGCACCACCGCAGTCGATCCTTCGGCGAGCCGGCCGGCGAGTATCTCCGTGCCCACACCGACCTTCGCGGACACGATCAACAGATCGACAAACGGCGCGCCTTCTCTCGCCCGTGCAATGGCCGCCTCGGCGTCATCACAGAGGTCCAGCTTGGTGAGAACCACAATCGGCGTTGCGCCGCCGTCCCACGCCATGGCGGACGCCCGCTCGATACGCCCCGGATCGGGTCCACCTTCGAGAGACTCCACCACGAGCACCAGATCCACGTTGGCGGCGGCCACTTGTTCCTGGTCTCTCTTTCCGGGTCGTCGACGGACCAGCGCCCCGGCACGGGGGAGAACGACGTGCACGACTCCGAGGTTGCCGATCAGGTCGATGCCCACCCAATCGCCGACGGCGGGCTGCCCCGATTCACCGTACGAGTCCAGCCGACCGGCAACGGAAACCGTCGCCGTTCCCCCTTCCGATTGCACGGTCACCACTCCCCGATCCACCCGCGTCACTCGGGCCGGGATGAGGTTGGAGGCCCTGTACGGCGCAAACAGAGACTCGAATCGGTCGTTCCAACCGAGCTTTTCGAGCGTCATCACCAATTCCCGGTGTGGTTGGAGACGCGGGCCCGACTCCCTGACGAGATCAGGCAAATGATAAGGATTCTCGAGTCGGGCATGGTGCATCGTAGCACGAGGCGCGCCCGTGGAATCTGCCTCTGCACCGCCCACTTGGATACGCCCAATCATTTCCTCTGCCTGGGAATTTTCGGCGTTGAGATCGAGCGATTTCTGAGTGCAGAAAAGAGCCTTGGCTTCCTTGCCCAGTCTCATCAACGCCTCGCCGAAACTGTCCCAGGTGTTGAGGGCTTCAGGCGATGGGCACGACCCGCACGACGCGCAGGTGAAGTTGCTTCGCCCGCATGCGCTCGGCCTCTGCCGCCACATCCGAAGTCACACCGAGATCAACGAATCCACCTTTGCGGTGGACAACGATGACGCCTTCGACTCCATTGCAGGAGGTCGGCCAATCATCGATCCTCTCCACGCGTGTCCCCTCCTGCGAGAGCACCCACTCGATGAGGGCTGCGCTGTCGATCAGACCGTAGGGGTCCTCGTGGCGGGTGTAGGGCAGCTTGGGTAAGCCCTGCGGATCGCTGAGGATCTCGACCAAGGGCTGCACCCGCTCTTCGCGGACGATCAGCACGGGTTTCCCTTCGGCAACGGCGTCCGTTATGTCAGCAGCTTCATCCAGAAGCGCCTGATGGGTCGCGGCCATCGCGCGGTAGTCCTGGAGGTCGGCCCGTACGACCATGGAACCCGCAATCACAACCAACACTGCGGTTGCGATCGCGATGCCTCGAACCGCCGTCTGCCATCGCGGGAGCTTTTCCGCCAGTGCACCGGTCCACAGTGCGACCAACAACAAAAACCCGGCATAGGGGATCGCCAGGTAGCGCTGGGGCATGAACGAAACCAGCAGTGTCGGCAATGTCGGCAATACGATCAGGGACAACGCGACCAGCGTACCCGCCACCCGCCAACGCAGACAGGCGGCTGCCATCAGGCCAACCGCGGCCAACGCGAACAGACCCTCCCAGGTCACCGCAAGCACGTACGGCCGCAATTCACTGAGATAGAGGAATACCGCAAGCTGCTGCGGGATCCTGGCGATAACGTGGGATCCAAGCTCGAAGTACGACTTGGTCGTCGGAAAGGCGACAAGATAGAGGACCACGTACAAGGCAGCTGTGATCCCGACAAGGGCCACGGGTCGCACGATGGCGCGCAGCGATCTGCGACGGTCGAACTCGAGAGCCGCGACCAGGGCCGGTGTCACGACCCACGTTTCTTTGGCGGCGGCGGCGGCCAGGATCGCAGTCGCCACCAGGGCGACACGGCCTCGGCTCCACGACATACCCGCCCGCGGCCACACGGCGATCAACACCAACCAGGCCAACAACAGCAGCGGCTGGAATCGGTAGGCGACGACGAAGGCGGATTCGTCGGTGAACGGCGACGTCACCCACATCAGGGCCACGACTGCGGCCGAGATCTGCCCGAGGCCGAGACGGCGACCCGCAACCGCCAGCGCCAGCGCGACCAGCCCGTGCAGCACCAGCGACGTGGTTCGGTAGCCGCGGGCGTTAAAACCACCCCACAGAAGACGGTCGACCGCCAGTGTCCAGGTGTTCGATGGGCGAAGGAAGGTATCGAGGTCCGCGAACAGAAGGTTTGGATGGTGAACTGCAGCGTGGGCATGCTGGATCCACTGGTAGCTGTCACCGGTCAGCGGCAACGATACTGCCGGTCCATAGAGCAGCGTGACCACCACGGCGATCAACATCGCGGTCACGACGGTCGCAGCCAGATCGCGTCGCGGGCCTTGGGATCGAGGTTCGGCTTCGAGTTCGGTCACCCGATCATTCTACTTCTCAGCGCCAGAGGATGGGGCCCTCAACAACACTGCCGGAAGAATCTCTGTCGCAGTCCAAATCACAACTTCATGAGTTGATGGATTGCAGCAGGACGTTGACGAAGTTCTCGGGCTGGAACCAGTGCGGATTGTGGCCCCCCTCCATCGTGACCACCTCCCAGCCGCGGTTTCGCGCGCGGTCGGCGAAGACATCGAAATCGTCAACCTCTTTCCCGGCTTCAACGGTCTGGAGAAACACCGCCGGCAGCTTCGCCGCCTCCGGGTTCGCGAGTCTGATCGGCTCGGTGAAAGTGAGCAATGGCTGTGGCACGTCAACCGGGGGCCGCTCCCACTTCTTCACCCATCGAGGAACGAGCTGCCAGGGCTCGGCGCCGCTACCGCCCGCGGTCGCCATCGTGTCGATGGCGTCACCGAACAGGCTGGCGACCGATTCACCATCTTCGGGAAGGATGGCGTCAAAGAAGACGAGCTTGGCGATCCGTTCGGGCATCCTCTCCGCGACTCCAGCGATCACCATGCCGCCGTAGCTGTGACCCACCAGCACGATTTCATAGAGTTCTTCAAACTCGATCACCTCGACGATATCCTCGATGTGGGTCGACAGTCCGATATCCGGCCTCGCCAGATGGACCCGCTCACCAAGGCCGGTCATCGTCGGCCGATAGACGGTGTACCCGGCCTCCTCGAGCAGAGGCTGCACCTTCTTGTACTGCCAGCCGCCGCCCCAGGCGCCGTGGACGAAGATTATGGTCCTCGGCGCGACCCTCCCGGGCTCCTCCGTGGTCGTCGGGCCGCACGCTATCGCGCCGATCGCGATGAAAACGCCTGCGAGGAGCCAACCCCATCGCGTCCGCATTCTGCTCCTATAGTTCATGAAGCCTCCAGAATTTCGGCAAGCTGGTTTTGGGATCGCTGGCCATCGATCGCGCGGCTTCGGCGAATGACACCGCCCCCTCCAAAAAACCACATGCATCAGTATTTGACACCACCATATCGCCGGAAGTTCGAACGCGTTCTCACGTGAGAAGAGTCTATTCATTCCGTGTCTGCTGCAGGGCGCCGGGCCCTCGTCTCCATCGGCGCCAGCGCAGCGTAGATGAACCCGTGGACCGGGGTGGGCACGCCCGCCTCACGGCCGAGCCGGACCACCGCCCCGTTGAGCGCCTCGAGCTCGGACGGTCGGCCGTCCATGATGTCGCGCTGCATCGAGGACGTCACGTCTCCCGGCAGACCGTCGACGAACCTCAAGGTTTTGTCGACCGCGTCGTCGGCGAGGGCGACACCACGCGCCGTCCCCACCGCCTTGACCTCAAGCATCGCTTCGCGAATCAGATCATATGTCTCCGGCCTGGAGCGAAGCTCCCCGACGGGGACCCTGGCCACCGCGCCGACCCCGCTGACCGGAGCAATGAACAACATCTTCTGCCAGATCGATGATTGGATGTCGGGTGACGCCTTTACGTCAACACCGGCTTCTGAGAATGCAACCGCGAGCCGCTCGACCCGCTCGCTGCGCCGGTTGTCGAGCTCACCAAGGGCGACGAACGGCTCCACCCCCTGATGGCGAATCCGCGCCGGCTCGACCGCGAAGGCGACGATCCGGCACATGCCGCCGAGCGTGTGTTCGACGCCATGGACCGCAGCCACCTGGTCCGCGGCCTCGACCCCATTCTGGAGGGGGAGGATCGCAGTCGACTCTCCGATCATGGGAAGCGCAGCTGTGGCGACCTCGGGCACCTGCCAGGCCTTGACTCCGAGGATGATGACATCGACCTCGCCCACCTCGGCCGGGTCTTGGCTGGCCTCCACATCCGCTAGGGAAATGTCCCCGAGTGGGCTCTCGACCCGCAGGCCATCCTTGCGAAGAGCATCCAGGGTGGCGCCGCGGGAGATGTACGCCACCGAGTTTCCGGCGGCGGCGAGCCGCCCGCCAAAGTAGCCCCCGACCCCTCCGACACCGAAAACACAGATTCTCATGCCCGCAAGGGTGCCACAGATCGAGCGCAGTCTTCGTGTTTCGACGTGTGTGGCACCTTCGACGAGCTTGCTTACACCCCTGAGCAGACTCATACTGTTACCGATCTCTACAATGAGCATTGCAGGAATGTCGCGACATTTGTGGAAGGACGAATGATCAGCGAGATCTCACACTTCCATGTCATCGAGAAGATCGGCGAGGGCGGCATGGGACTGGTCTATCGCGCCCATGACGATCGGCTCGACCGTGACGTCGCTATCAAGGTCCTGCCCACAGCGGTGAGCCGTGATCCGGACAGGCTGCGCCGGTTCGAACACGAGGCGCGAGCAGCGGGAGCGCTCAACCATCCGAATATCCTGACCGTCTACGACATCGGCGAACACGACGGGCAACCGTTCATCGTGACCGAGCTCCTCAAGGGTGACACGTTACACACCGTAATAACCCGGAAAGGGCTACCGCCGGAACGAGTGGTCGAACTGGCGATGCAAATCGCTGCTGGCCTTGCCGCCGCCCACGAGGCCGGAATCGTGCATCGTGACCTCAAGCCGTCAAATATCTTCGTGACCCGGGATGGATTCGTCAAGATCCTGGATTTCGGGCTCGCGAAACTCAAGCCTCGCACGGATCCGGACCCCGAGACAGCAGTCCTCGGTGAAGAATCGACCGCGACCGGAACCATCCTCGGAACCATAGGCTACATGTCGCCCGAACAGGTACGGGGCCAAACGACCGATGCCCGAACCGATATCTTCAGCTTCGGCTGCGTGCTCTACGAACTGCTCTCCGGCAAGCGAGCGTTCTCCGGTTCGACGCCTGCCGACGTCATCTCGGCGGTGCTTTCGGACCAGCCCGAGGACTCAGCGGTCGTCAACCCGAAGGTGCCCGAAGAGCTCGCAAGGCTCGTCATGCGGTGCCTCGAGAAGCGACCGGAAGATCGCTTTCAATCAGCACGCGACGTTCGCCACGCTCTCGAGGATCTGAGCCTCGCTCGCAGGTTGCCCCAGGCCCGTCTGACAAAGAGTCGGTGGCTGACGCCGCGTCGCACGGCCGTTGTCGGATCCGGCCTCATGATCGCCGCACTTGCCGTCGCCTATCTCTGGCGACCCGCGCCGCTGCTCGGTTTCTCGGAGCGCGACTGGATCCTGGTGTCCGATTTTGGTCATCCGGAAGGAGAGGACGATCTCGCCAACGCCCTCAAACTGGCGCTCACGGTGGGACTCCAGGAGTCCGGCTACATCAACGTGGTCAACCGAAGCCAGATCGCCGACGTTTTGCAGATGATGGAGAGGCCCCCGGACACCACTATCGATGCGGCCGTCGGGCTCGAGGTCTGTCAGCGGGCCTCCTTGAAGGGTCTGCTGGTGCCGGAGGTCGCCCGCGTCGGCAGCGGCTACATCGTGACCGCGAACCTGATTGAGCCGAATTCCGAAGCGACTGTCGCCAGCTTCTCGGCCCGCAGCAACAACGACGACGGCTTGCTCGACGCCCTGGATGAATTGCTCTCGCGACTTCGCGATGGTCTCGGCGATTCCCTCTCCTCCCTCGAAGAAAAGGACAGACGGCTCGCTGCCGTCACGACCGGCTCTCTCGATGCCCTCAAACGATACACTCTGGGCCTAAAGGCCTGGAACACCGGACGCTACAACGACGCGGTCGACCTGTACCGGGAAGCCATCGAGATCGATCCCGATTTCGCCTCAGCCTACGCCGCGTTGGGAGCCGCCTACTCGTCGTTCGTCTTTCGCGAACGCGAGCTGGCGGCGGAGAACTTCGACGCCGCACTGGCTCGGCTCGATCGCGTCGGGCGGAGGGAGCTCAACTTCATCCGCGCCCAGCACGCGGCCTTTCTCGGTCGCGTGGACGAACAGATCCATTACCTCGAGCTTCACCTCGAGGAGTATCCCGACGATCCCAGCGCACGCTTCAACCTCGGGAGCAGCTTTCGAGATCGCGGACAACTCGAGCGGTGCGTTGGCGAATTCAACGAAGTCCTCCGGGTGGCGCCGCGCAACGCCGCGGCAATGATCAATCTCGCCACCTGTCTCTCGGGCATGGGAGAGGACCAAAAGGCGATCGCGGCGTACCGGGAGGCATTCGAAATCGAGCCGCAGTGGGCGGTGTCGTCGAACATCAACCACGAGTACGGCGTCACCCTGACCAACGCACGATTGTATTCCGAGGCGCGCGAGCTCTATGAAAAACGACTTGCGTCGCCCGACGCCGGCGAACGCGGTCAAGCCCATCGCTCGCTCGGTCATCTCGAGCTCTATCGAGGACAGTTCGAATCGGCCATCGACCACTTTCGGCAGGCGATCGGCCTGCACACGGCCGCCAAACAGCCGCTCAGCGCTGCTCGCGATCTGATGTTTGAGGCCTATGCTGAAATCGCACGCGGCCGCACGGATGCCGCGATCGACGCCCTCGATCAGGCCGCCGAAATCATGCCCACCAGTAGTGGATCGATACCGTTCCACGTCATCCTCGGATCGGCCTATCTGGCGGCTGGAGACGCCGCCTCTGCGCGAAGGGTCACCGATCGCTTGAACGAGTGGAAAGAAGCTGACGGGGATCAGATAGGAGAAGACACTCTCCGTCAGTGCCGCATCCTCGAGGCGCGTGTGCGTTTCGCTGAAGGCGACGCCGAGCATGCGATTGAATTGCTGGAATCCGAGGCGCAGCTCTCGACCCAGCCGCTTCCCGACCTGCAAACGGGTTTGGCGGAAGCCTACGCGGCCGTGGGTCGATGGGAGGATACCGACCGCGTCCTGCGCCGGCTGATCGATCTTCGATGGGATTCGTACGAGGGTCTGGTGCCCTGGATCACCGCGCACTACCGTCTCGGACAGGTCTCCGAGCGACTCGACAACCCACGCGAAGCCGTGGCGTGGTATCGGCGTTACCTACAGCTGTGGGGAGGCGCCGACTCCGACCTCAAGCAGATCAACATGGCGCGGGAGCGGCTCGAGGCTCTCGGCGGGTAGACGAACGCCACCCCGGCTACCGTAGTGGTTTCTTCTCAAACCCGGCATGACGCGCTCGCGATCCTTTACCATCCTCTGTGCGCGAGAAGAGAGATCCTCCGGGAGGGTTCGAGATGACGTTTCGACGATTGATTGTTTTCGCTTTGATCCTGGTGACGTGCGCCGTGTTCGCACATGCGGCTGAACACAGCGGAGAAGAAATCCGCGACGCGGTGACGCTCTACCGAACTCAGAACGAGGTCAAGATCGTGCGTGAGCTCGCCGCCCTGGTGACCCTGCCCAACACCGCGACCGATCCCGACGATTTGGAGCGCAACGCCGAACACCTGACCGGTCTGCTCGAGTCCCGCAGATTCGACGTCCGACTACTGAGGGCAGAAGGCGGACCTCCAGTAGTCTACGGACAGCGCCTGCTCAATAAGGCCGGGCTGACGGTGGTTTTTTACGCTCACTACGATGGACAGGCCGTCGTGCCGGAGCTGTGGTCGAGCGACCCGTTCGAGGTCGTGGTCCGGACGGGGCGCGTGGAGGCCGGCGGCGAAGATGTCCCGTTCGATAAGCTGAAGGCCCCTATCAACCCGGAGTGGCGGCTCTACGGCCGGTCGACCTCGGACGACAAGGTGTCGATTGTCGCTCTGCTGACCGCTCTCGATGCCCTCGATGCGGCGGGGATCGAACCCGGCATCAACATCAAGCTCCTGATAGACGGCGAGGAGGAACGGGGCTCACCGCACATCCCGGAGATCCTGCGCGCCAACGTCGATCTTCTCGCAGCCGATCTGTGGGTGTTTTGCGACGGGCCGATGCACCAAACCCGTCTGCCCCAGGTCGTCTTCGGCGTCCGCGGTGTGACCTCGGTGCAGATCACAGCCTACGGCCCGGCGGTCGCTCTGCACTCGGGGCACTACGGGAACTGGGCGCCCGACCCGGGGATGGCGCTGGCGCGCCTGATCACGTCGATGCGCGATGCCGACGGCAATCTGGTGATCGGCGGCATCGACGAGCTCGTGCGTCCATTGGGAGAGACCGCCTTGGCAGCAATCGAAGACGCGCCGCCGGTGGACGAACAACTGAAAAACGACCTCGCCCTGAGCTGGACGGAAGGCCAGCCGACACCGCTCGCCGAACGGATCACTCGCCCGGCAATCAATCTGCTGGGATTCGCGGTCGGGCAGGTCGGGGCGAAAGCCAAGAACGCCATTTCACCTCAGGCGACGGCGGTGGTCGGCTTCCGACTCGTACCGGATGTCACGCCCGAGGCCGTGCGAGCCGCGACCGAACGGCACATTCGCGCGCAGGGGTTTTACATCGTCCACGAAGAGCCCGGCGAAGACTTGCGACGAGAACACGCCCGGGTCGTGTGGCTCGAGTGGGAAACGGGTTACCCCGCCCTCTGGACCGATATGGACATGCCGATATCGAAGGCGGTTGCGCGGATCGTGGATGAGGCCGTCGACGGGCCCATCGTGCTCACCCCGAGCCTCGGTGGCAGTCTGCCACTCTACATTTTTTCGGAGATTCTCGACGCCCCGCCAATCGTCGTCGTGCCAATCGCCAACCACGACAACAACCAACATGCGCCGAATGAAAACCTCCGGATCAAAAACCTCTGGCTGGGCATCGAGATCTACGCGGCGCTGATGGCGCGGTTGTGAGGTTCAGAACCGAACCTCTGCGAGTTTGTAGGCGCCGTTACGATTGTCATTGAATCACAGGCGCACCTGTGAAGCTCTTGTCAGCGGCCGGTGGCACGACTCGGCGGCCACCGCGACGGACGCGTGATCCACCCGCCGAACCGAAGTCGAAGAACCCGATGATCGCGTCCAGCAAACCTTCTCGGGTCGTCGAGCCGTCTACCAGCTCGGCGAGGGTGTAGGCAAAGCAGAACGTGCGCTGCCCGAACCGCCCCCGATGTTGCACCGCAACAACTCCGTAATCGGACTCCGTAAAGGCCGCGGTGCCGGTCGACGGCGTGAAAATGTCGATCCAGTCCACCGGATCCTGGGATGTGCCGGTGAATCGCATCCCCTCGGTGAGAGCGCCGGCTTGACCATCGAGACTGTTAATCTCGTTGGTGTCACCGTCGACTCCGCCCTCGAGGCCGAAGAGTGGCAACAAGACGGTTCCGTCGACCAGATCGTAAATGTCGTAGCCAAGGGTGTCGCTGCCTTCGAGGAAGACCCGGCCCCCTGACTCGAGATAGTTCTTGATCGCATCCACCTTCCAATCCGCGTCGAGGCGGGCGGAATACGGTGGACCGATCGGATCGAGACCGGCGTTGCCAAAGGACAGAAACACGCCGTCAAAACCGACCAGACCCGGAGGGAACTCCCCCGCCACATAGGTGACATCGTAACCGCGGGCCATCAGTGCATCACGGAGGTACTGCCCGCTGAATGTCGCGCCGCCTTCGGCACCCTCCCACACCAGGAGTCCACCACCGGCGACAAAGATCGTCAGATCGAGCTCGCTGTGGGGCGACACGGAAGCGTCGGAAGCCTCGGCCAGCAGGGAGAGGGTGATCGATCCCGAGGGGGCCTCGGGCACGACCCGAATCGAAAAGGTGTCCGGCAACTCCGCCGCCATGTCCTGCGTCACAGCGACGACCATGGTGTCGTCGATGACCTCGACATACGGCGATTCGGTCTGCAGGGTCAGGGTGACGGCCTGACTGCTCGCGAGGTGGTTGTAATTCCTCAGAGTGATCACGATCTCACCACCCTCTCCGGCCTCGAGTGAACCGTCGCCACTGTCATCGACAACCACCGCGTTCGTCACTTCGAGCCGCAACTCCGGCTCATCGGTCGTCGGTTGCTCGGTGAGGGCACGGAACGCGTTGAGGCGCCCCTCCCCCATCAGTCCGACGAAGTTGACGTTGAGATCGTCGACCGAATCGGCGGTCCCCAGCACCTGCTCGATGAGCTGTTGGTTGGACCACATGGGGTGCAGAGACTTGACCAGCGCAAAGGCCCCGGCCGCCACCGGGGAGGCCATCGAGGTTCCCTCCCGGTTCCCGTAGTTGTTCGGAGGTGTCGTGCTGCGAAGACCGTTGATCCCCGCACCGCCCGGCGACGCGATGTCGACGCTGATACCAAAGTTCGAGTAACTGGCCAGGCGATCGCTCTTGCCGACCGAAGCGACGCTCACCACGCCGGGTAGAGAGCTCGGATATTGAGGATCTGCGACGCTGTCATTGCCCGCCGAAGAGACCAACAGGCTGCCCTGAGCCCGGGCATACTCCATGACATCCTGTTGAAACTGCGAGGTGGTCTCACTCCCCCAGCTCATGTTGATGATGTCGGCACCGTTTTCGGCCAGATAGGCAACGCTGGCGAGGCCCCGATCGATGGAGTCGCCGGAATCGGAGTTCGACGCCGAGGTCGGCAGAATTTTCACGTTCCAGCTGATGCTGGCGATGCCGACGCCGTTGTCGGTCCGCCCGGCCGCGAGGCCGGCCACATGGGTGCCGTGGCTGTCCGGGTCGTCGGGGTCGTTGTCCTCGAGCTCGTCGTCGTTGAAGAAGTCCCAACCGACAAAATCATCCGGGTAGCCGTTGCCGTCGTCGTCGACACCGTTGACGTCGCCGGGGTCGAAGATCCAGGTATCCCCAGACTTCTCGATCACCGTACCGTCTCCATCCGCGTCCTCACCGAGATTCTGATAGATGTTGTCGACTAGGTCTTCGTGCCGCCAGGCGACGCCGGTATCCGAGATACCGACCACCACCTCGGCGCCATCCTCTCCTTTGTGAACATCCCACGCTCCCTCGGCTTCGATCGCGGTGAGATACCACTGAATGCTGAAGAGGGGATCGTTCGGTGTCTCATGGAGGTAGTAGACCGGAATCGGTTCCGCGTATTCGACCGACGGATCGCGTCCGAACAGCAGCGCTGCACGTCGCACGTCCACTTCTTCAGCCAGAGTGACGCGATAGATGCGGGAGAGATCCGGCAGATCGGGCCGCGTCTTGCTGAACCGCGATCGAAACATCGGCTCGACCCTCAGCACACCGAGCTGATCGGAGACCGCATCCAGCGAGGAGGTGCCGAACCGAAGCGGCAGGGCCTTTGCGGCAACCGGCGCAGCATCAGATCTGAGCTTCACCGCCACCATGCCGGCCTGATACAGCGGGCGTCCTTTGCTGTCGGTCGGGATCGGTTGCGCCGCCTGCAGCTTCACTGCTCCAGACGCCACGAGAGTGACCATCAATCCGATTTGGATGGATCGTCTTGCATGCCGCATCAATCTGTTTTCCAAACGACCTCCCGGACGCATATCCTAGCACCGCAACCCCGCGCGATCCGAACGATCCCGGTTTTTTGGCCGTGGAGGAGTACACTCCGATGGCGGAGGAGGAACCGTGAACCCGAAACACATCGTTCTGATTGCTCTGATACCGATCGCATTGCTCTCATCCGGGTGCCAACGAGCCCGGGAGCAACCGGCGCCTGAAACCGATTTCCGTGCCGAGGCGATTCGCCTCGCGCACGAGACCCTGATCATCGACACCCATATCGACCTCCCCTACCGGCTCCAGGAAAAGCCCGAAGATGTCACCGTGCGCACCGAGGACGGCCATTTCGACCTGGTGCGCGCCAGGGAGGGTGGTCTCGACGCCGCATTCATGTCGATCTACGTGCCCGCATCGCTGCAGGAAACCGGTGGCGCGCGGGAGCTGGCGGATGAGCTCATCGACCTGGTCGAGGGGATCGCCGCGCAGGCGCCAGAGTCATGTGCGATTGCCCGCTCGGTCGACGACGTGCGTTCCCTCTTCGCCGGAGGGATCTTCGCCCTCCCGATGGGCATCGAAAACGGAGCCGCGATTGAGGACGATCTGACGGCCCTGCAGCACTTCTACGATCGCGGCATCCGCTACATCACTCTCGCCCACTCGGAACCGAACTTGATCTGCGATTCGTCCTACTCCACCGATCGGCCCTCTGGCGGCCTCAGTCCGTTCGGCCACGAGGTGGTCGCCGAGATGAACCGCCTCGGAATCATGGTCGACATCTCACACGTCACTGACGACACCTTCTACCAGGTGATCGAGATCTCGAAGGCGCCGCTAATCGCATCTCACTCGTGTTGCCGTTATTTCACGCCCGGCTTCGAACGAAACATGACCGACGACATGATCACCCAGCTCGCCGAAAGAGGCGGCGTCATCCAGATCGCCTTCGCGCCCGGCTTCCTCTCGGAGGCCGCCGAGAAGCAGTCGACGGAGCTGTGGGCGATGATGCGCCAGTACGTGAAAGAGCACGACGTCGCGATGAGCAGCCCGGAGGTCGAAGAGCAGATTGCCCTCTATTACGAGCAAAACCCGAAGGTCGAAACCGGCGTCGCCGACGTCGCGGACCACATCGAGCACGTGATCGACCTGGTCGGGATCGACCATGTCGGGATCGGATCGGATTTCGACGGCATATCCTCGACTCCGACCGGTCTCGAGGATGTCTCCACCTACCCGAACCTCATAGAGGAACTGCTGAAACGCGGTTACGGCGAGGAGGACATCCGCAAGATCTGCGGCGAGAATCTGCTGCGCGTCTGGTCCGAGGTCGAGAGAATCGCCAGGGGAATCCAGCAGAAGTAATCGGGCGCTTTTCTTCCCGTTTCGAAGCGAGGTCGCGCCTCGGCGCTATTCGACGTACTTCGCGTTGAATCGGAATCGGTCGATCTTCCAGCCGTCATCCGTGCGAATGAGGTGGAAGTCGTAGCTCCCCACGAAGTACGTCAGATTCTTTTCCATATCCGGTCTGAAATGGGTTGCGGTCCCATAACAGCTTGCGGTGGCGGTGTCACCATCGACGCCGATCACGAAGTTGCCGGTCTGGTGGTGGACCGCCTGGACTGGACCGAGCCCTTCCGCCCATGCGTCCGCGATCGCCTGTGGTGTTATTTCCATCGGGGCTCCACCGACGAGCGACGTCATGTCGAACAGAACTTTTTCCGCAAACGTCTCCTTCACGCGGTCCCAGGCCTTGAGATCAGTCGCGAGGAAGAGCTCGTTGATCGCGTCCTGGACCGCGACCCGATCCACCAGCGCATCGACCCTCACATCGGGGGCCGCCGGCTGAACGCACCCAATCGCTAGCGCCCCAATCACAACCATCAGGACCCTTCGCATGACACCCTCCATACGGTCAAAGTCGATGATACCTCCTCACCTGGATTCGTGGGGCGAGTTGGCTTCAGCATGTGCTCCTGGACCTGGTCGGAGGTCTGATTGATGCGGTTGTCCATCGCCTCTGTCAAAAAATACATTGCAATTGCGTCTCATTCTATTTATACTCCTGCCATCGACTCATCGGATCGCAACACGAAAAAGGGGAAATCATGAAAGACGCAGCGCGCACCGAGTGGATCCTGCCAGTATTCGTGGCAGCAATGCTCGCCGTAGGCATAGCGGGCGCCAACGACACAAACACCGCACCATCTGTGGCTGAACAGATCGCCGGAATGCAGGCGATGTGTGCCGAGACCGCGCCTGCACGCGCAGAGCGGCAGGCTGATGAAGCGCTCTACTTCCGGCTCGGCGGCTACGACCGCATTCTCGAGTTCACCACCGAAGTGGTTCGTCTGCACTTCGAGAACGAAGCCCTGGACCGAATCATGGTCGGGGTCGATGGAGAGGCATTGGCGACGAGCGTCGCCGATTTCACAGCGAGTGGCACCGGTGGTCCGCAGACCTATACAGGACGCTCGATGCCCGCGGCCCACGAACACCTCCATCTCACTGACGCCGACTTCCTGGCGGCCGGTGGCGACATCGTCAAGGCCATGCAGACCATGGGATACGGCGAGAACGAAATCAGCGAGTTCGTCTGCATTCTGGTGTCGCTCAAGGACCAGGTGGTCCTGGAATAGCACTTCACCACGCCGAAATACGCGAGGAGCCGCCCTTTCGAGGGCGGCGTTTTCATGTGTGAAACCATCTCACTCAATCGCCGGCGCGGCGCCAAACCGGTAGACCCTGATCAAACGAATTCACCGAAGCGGCACCGGTAACACTGCGCCACGTCCTCACCCATCAGGCCGGTTTCACGCCCTTCAGCTACCTGATTGCGCGGAGTGAGGCACAGGCGCCGCGAATGGCCGAGTTGTTGCGGGGCGGAATTCACGACTGGCCGGTGGTGACGGTGGAGTTCGTGCCCGGTTCACAGCACGCATACTCCAACGCCGGATATTGCGTGCTCCAACTGGTTCTCGAGGACTCCTCCGGTCTCAGCCTTCACGAGCTCGCGTCTGCTCGAATGTTCGGTCCATTGGGAATGGACCACAGCACCTTTGACGAGCCGCTTTCAACGGACCTCCTCGCCACTGCCGCTTCGGGGCACATCAGGGAACGGGCGAACAGGGACTCGAAACCCGAGCCGTTGCCGGTTGAGGGAAGGGCTGAAATCGCACCGGGCGCGACCGGTGGATTGTGAAGCACTCCAACCGATCTCGCTCAGATGGTGGTGGAGGTCATGCGCGCCGCGCGTGGCGAAAGTGATCGACTTCTCTCTCCCGAACTCGCCCGCCATTTCCTGACCCCCAGGTCGCCAACGAGGGTCTGGGAATCTACCTCGAGGGCGAGGGACCCACGCTGTGCGCACGGCACGCCGGCAGCATGACCGGTTTCCTGACGCACCTCGTGTTCTACCCCAACGTGGGTGAGGGAGCGGTGGTGATGGCAAGCTCGGACGGAGGGCGTTGGCTGAACCAGGAACTCCTCGCGGCCATCGCCAACGAGTACCAGTGGCCCGGTTATCCTGTGCGTCGAAGTCTCGGTACGGCGACTCCAGAGCAGCTCCGCGAGCTGGTCGGCGTCTACAGCCTCGACGCCTCTCCCGAAATCACGTTTACGGTCAAGATGGAAAACGATGGGGCGATCGGACAGATCAATCACTACCCGCCCTTCGAGCTCACCCCGACCACCGAACCGGACCTCTTCGTCCTGCCACGCGAAAGCCTGGAGATCCTGTTTCGACGTGCAGAGGACGGTACTGTCGCCAAGGTGACACTGCGGCGCGCCGGCGACGCCGGCAACGCCTACACCCGGCTCGCAGATTGACGTCAGGTCTCGTCAGTGGACACTGCGGTGTGCCGGCGATCGGTGCCGCTCCGCCGCTCACCAACACGGCGGTCTTCCCCGCTCCGACGGTCCTCGGCGTTCGGGCCCGTCCCACCGTCTTTCCGGCGCCGGTCTTTTCGACCGCGTCTGTCTCCCTGTTTCCGTCGGTCGGTTTTGGAGCGCCTTTCCTTCATCTTCTCCTCCTCGTTGCAGGCGATACAATCTTAGCCCGCAAATCTCATCGGGCGAGGAAATCGGCGAGGAGCCCCGCAATCGAAACCACCTCGATCTCGGGTTGGTCCGCGAGCTCGTGCGCCCGGGGGTGGCTGTCGGTGCACACGATGTGGGTGAAGAGTCCGCTGTCGGCAAGGCGGCGGAGAGCATCTCCGGGGAAGACACCGTGCGTGGCGACTGCGGCCGTCGACATGGCACCGGCGTCGAGGTAGGCTCTGGCCGCGCCGATCAACGAGCCCCCAGTGCGGACCATGTCGTCGTAGATGACGACCGTGCGTCCGCGCACATCCGCGTTCATCGACGCCGCCTCGGTCGTGCCGTCTTCGTGACGCCTCTTGAAAATGAATGCACCTTCGACGCCGAGGTCGTTGGCGAGCGACTCGACCCATTTCGCCCGCCCGGCGTCGGTTGCGCCGAGCACGAACTCCTCCCCGCCGACGCGGCGGATCTCTCCGAGCATCAACGACCTCGCGGAAAGGTGGACCGGCCGCACGTCTCCTGAGAAGTAATGCGGGATGCCCTCGCTGTGGAGGTCCATCAGCACCACCCGGTTGCCAAGGCCGGCGGGAGGAATCGAGGAGAGCAACCGTGCTCGGGTCTTCGCGACCACGACCTCGCCCTCTTTGACACGCCGCTCCATGGTCTGGTACCCGAAGAACGGGACCACGAGGGTCAACGTCCGCGCACCCGCGCCGACGGTCGCGCACGCAAGATCGTAGAGGGTGAGCGTATCGGCATCGGAGATAGTCCCACCGAGAACCACGACATCCCGGCTGTCACTGTCCGTCAGAATGCGCAGGTACCGCTCACCGTCCGGGAAATGCCGTGTCTCCAGCTCGCCGGCCTCACAGTGTGGATAGGCGCACAGGCTTTCCTGGAGGTAGCCGTAGCAGACCGTTGCGAACACGAGGCAAGGAGAAGTCACAACTCCATCCTAACCTGCATCCCGCATGAAGTAGCTGTCGCTGGCGCTCGTCAGCTGGGAAACGCCGCCTCGAGAGCGAGCTCGATCATCCCATCGAAGGTGGTCTGACGCTCGGCCGGCGACAGTGCCTCGCCGCTTTTGATGTCGTCGCTGACGGTACAGATCGCCAGGGCCTCGGCACCGAGCTCGGCGGCGATCGCATAGATCCCCGCGGTTTCCATCTCGACGCCGAGGATGTTGTTTTTCTTCATCAGATCGAGTTGCGTGGCATCTGCTGCGTAGAAGAGATCCGCCGACAACACATTGCCGACATGGAACCTGAGATCTTTCTTCTCGGCCACCCGCACGGCATTTCGCAGGAGATCGAAGCTGGCGATCGCGGCCAGGTCGTACCCGCCGAATCGCATCCTGTTGACTCCGGAGTCGGTGGAGGCGCCCATCGCGATCACGATGTCACGGAGCTGAACGTCCGGATGGACGGTGCCGCAGCTGCCGACGCGAAGGATGCGTTTGACGCCGTAGTCCTTGATCAGCTCGGTGCAGTAAATCGATGCGGACGGGATCCCCATGCCGTGGGCCATGACGGAGACGGCTCGCCCCCCGTACTCTCCCGTGAAGCCCAGCATGTTGCGAACATCGGTGACCTGACGGGCATCGTCGAGAAAGGTCTCTGCGATGTACTTCGCCCGCAGTGGATCGCCCGGCATCAAAACCGTCTCGGCGAACTCACCCGGGTCCGCATTGATATGTATGGTCGCCATGGTACTCCTATCGCACGATGGTCAGATCGATTCGACCTCCGACCGATTCCGGCCGCCCTCTTTCGCGCGATACAGCGCGTGGTCCGCCGCCTTGAGGACGACCGAGAGATCGACATCCTCGAAATCCTCGACCACGGCGGCGCCGAGGCTGATCGTCACATCGAACTCTCCCACCTCTGTGACCACCGGCCTTGACTCACAGGCTCGTCGCGCCCTCTCCATGACCTCGATCGCGGTGTGCCCGTCCGCCGGCAAGAGGATGATCAGAAACTCCTCGCCCCCGATCCGTCCGAGGATATCGGCCGTGCGGAGGGTGGTCGCCACTCGATTCGATATCTCCCTCAGCACCTCATCCCCCGCCAGGTGCCCGATCCGGTCATTGATGCGTTTGAATCTGTCGACGTCGATCATCACGAGGGAGAGCGGTCTCTCTTCGCGCTGCGCACGGGCCATGTCGCGCCTCAACAACTCGAGGATCGAACGCCGGTTCCACAACCCGGTAAGGCTGTCGCGGGTCGCCTCAGTCTGCAGAGCGTCTCGGGCTTCTCGAAGCTCCTCGGTGATCTCCAGCAGCTCCTGGTAGATCCTGCCCTTCTCGAGGGTCAAGGCCAACTGGTCGGTGATCTTCAAGAAGAGCTCCTGGTGGGCCTCCGAATAGGTGTTTGTCTTCATGCTCGAGAAAAAAAGGAAACCGACCGGCTGCCTCTTGACGACCAGGGGACAGGTCAGACTCGAACGCATACCCTCCTCAACGATACGACGGGTCGAGTCCGAGTCGGGATGATTCTCGAGGTAGTTGGGGAGATCGTTGAGGATCCGCGGCCGACCGGTGCGGATGATGCCTTCGAGGCTGCTCCCCGCGAGGCCGGCGCTATAGCCCAGCGGCAGCTTGATCTCGGCGGCCTCGGAGCGTGCCCAGTATGCCCTCACGACAGCCTGCCCCTCATCGAGCAATGCGAGCCCGATCCGATCGTATGGAATCAAAGAAAAGAAATTCTCGTAAATATGGTCCAGGACTTCGTCGATGAGCAGACCCTCATTGATCCGCTGGGTGATTCTCGCCAGCATGGCGGATTGCTCGGACTGCGCCTTCAGGGTCTCGGCCAGCGCCCGCAGGGCCACACCGAGCTCCGACACTTCATCTGATGCCCCGATCGGGATATCGATGTCGAACTGGCCCTTCCGAAGTGCCTCCGCCGCCTGGCGATACAACGAGATCCTGGCGTCGTTCAAATATCCTCCGATCGTCGGCATTTCGAGGTAGTGCCTAGCACGGCCTTCTCACCAACGACCGGAACGCCGGTGAGATATGCAGGCTCGATATTAGCGCACCCGAATCGGACCTGGCATCGGGCGGCAAACACAAAAACGCTTGCCTCCGGAACCGAATTGATTATGATTCCGTATATCTATTTACCGGAGGCCGTGGAATCTCGGAGGAGTTTTCGGCCAAACGACATTGACGCTTTTCGACAAGGGAGTGACGAAGATGAAGATTTCAAAACGAGAAATTGGCGGTGTGACAATCCTGGAGCCCAAGGGAAAGATCACGATCGGAGCCGGCGATGTGGCGCTTCGCGGCGCCCTGGAGGAGATCATTCAACGTACCGCGCCGAAAATCCTCGTCGATCTCAAGGGGGTCAAGAAGATGGACTCCTCCGGTCTCGGCGAGCTCATCGCCGCCCACAACTCGGTGACCGAGGCGGACGGCGTCATCAAATTGATGAATCTACCGCCGAAGCTTCACGGGGTTCTCGGGATGACACAAATCGTGTCGGTCTTCGATGTCTTCGACAGCGAGAGCGAGGCGCTGGCGTCGTTCAAGTGACGCACATTCGAGACAGAGCTTCCTCGGGACGCACCGGCCGCGGGCTGAGATGCGGATACCGCAGGATTTCTGACCCACAACGATTCATCCTGGCGGTCGGTACTCGAGGAGATCACCAGGGGTGCACTCCAGGGCGTGGCAGAGCTTGTCCAGAGTCGA
>Ga0307423_1000012_pt1 | contig 99128 bp, 103 predicted proteins | sample SalMarWE160310MG_FD_202154 | JGI IMG/M metagenome (GOLD analysis project Ga0307423, IMG submission 202154) | Salt marsh sediment microbial communities from the Plum Island Ecosystem LTER, Massachusetts, United States - WE1603-10 | ecosystem: Environmental > Aquatic > Marine > Intertidal zone >...
ATTGCTGCTAGCGGGAATTGCGGTGCCCGCCGCGGCGAACACGCCGGACCATTCCGGCGGGCCATCAACCATCGGCAACTACGGATTCACGTCCACCGACGCCGAGGAGGAGGGCTACTGGTACTCCGGGTCAGCGGGGTAACGGTGGGATTTGGCACACTAATTGTTCTACTAACACGGTTCAGGTGTGGCGGAGGGGGTGGCGGTCGGGGACGGCGGTGGTGTCGAAGTTGTAGGTGCCATAAAAGTTGATGTGTTGCCAACGAGCTGGGCTGATGTGGGGCAGGGTGTCGTTGTGGATGATGCGTCCGGCGGCTCGTTCGGCGTCGATGGCGTCTTGGAGGTAGTTGGTGGTGGAGAGGATGCAGGCGTTGGTGACGAGGGTGAGGCAGTGGGCTTGCATTGTCTGGTCCTCGTGATGTCGGTGCCAGATCAGTTGGCCGTGAGCGAACGCGATCTGTTGGCGGAGTTCGTTCATTGCTTCGCCCTTGTTGAGCTGTCGTCCGATGCGGCGTCGGAAGGTTTCGTCGGTGAACCAGCGGAGGCTGTGCATGGTGCGAATCAGCTTCCCGTACTCGATCAGCGCCTTCGACAATGGATGCTGCCGGGCGCTGGCTTGGAGTCGGGCGATGAGCAGCGAAGCAGAAACGGTGCCTTCTCGCAGCGAACCGGCGATGCGCAGCAGATCGTCCCAGTGCCGTTCGATCACATCGACCTGGGCGTGGTGCTGCAGCAACGGTCCAGCGGTCGGCCATAGTTGGTAGTGGTCTGTGCGGTGGGGTCTCCAGAGCTGGCGTTCGGTGAGTTTTGCGATGCGGGGTGAGAGCCGGTAGCCGCAGAGGTCAAACAGGGCGAACGTGGCGAGAGTTTGGCCGTGGGTGTCGACGGTGTGTTCATCGATCGCTAGTTCGGTGGTATTCCCGAGGATTTCATCGAGGGTGTAGGTGGCATCTCGGTCGGTAGACACGATGATCTGGGTGCCGTAGGTGGTGTGCTGGTCGGAGACGTGGAGGTAGCTGGTGATGCCTTCGTCGACGAAGTAGCCCTTCAACGCTCGGGCGGTGATCGATTTGCCTTCCATTGGAAGTCGGAGGCCGTCGGACGACGAAAGGGTGCCGCCTCCCCACACGTTGGTGAGCGGGAGCCGGTGGTGGGCGTTGACGATTGCGTTGTTCGCTGCTTTCAGGGTGTCTTCTCGGAGGTACCAGCGGGTGTAGTGCTCCAGGGTGTCGACGCTGATTCCCGAAAGTGCGGCCATGCGGGTGATGCCAAGGTTGCATGCTTGGGCCGTGACGGCTGCGAACAGGTTCTGGCGATGACGGGTCGGGCCGGTCCTCGGTGTCGCTCCGGAGGCGTGTGTCAGCTCGTTGGTGAAGTGCGCTTGGTTGTCGACTTGGGTGAGGAGCTCGGGCAGATGCAGGAGCGGCAACCGTCCGGCAAGTCTGGTGCGTTCCGGATCGACATGATCGGGAAGAACCTCGGCAGCGAGTGGTGTCAGACGGAGATGGCCAGCTCGGTCGAGTCGGATCGGTCCGGTGTCAGCCTTGAGCATTGGATCCAAGATGGTGAGGTGGTCGGCGAAGCCGGTGTCGATCTGTTGAAGGCGTTCTTGCCAGGTTTCGGGTTGACGGATTCGTTCCAACATGTCGGCTCGTTCGCGCTGCCAGTCGTCGGGTGGGATGAGGAAGGTGGCCGGGTTGGCGTAGCGGCGTGAGTGCTGCACCCAGATCTCCCCCGACCTCAGCCCAGCGCGAAGCGCGTAGAGGACGCAGAGTTCCCAGTAGTGCTTGAACAGCACCCGGTCGCCGTCACGGCATGCAGCGTCGAGGTAGGGCTGCCAGCGGGTCGGGACAAACCCGTCGGGGACGTCGAAGCTCACAGTCCGAGCGTTCGACTCGTTTGCAACACGCAGGATCCCGATGGCCTCTAGGACTGGCGAAGGATGGATGCTGCTCTCGAACCCGAGGGCGGCGAGGAGGCGCGGGGCGAACCTACGGATCGTGTTGTACCTGGTAGCGATCAACTCGAGGTGTCCGCCATCGCGGGGCAGGTGTTCGGCTGGGGTGCGTTGAGCTGCTGCGAGCCGGTCCCTACCGAGTCCTCGCAGTTGTCGCCCAACGGTGTCGTTGTCGAGGTGGTCGTTGCGGATCACGGCGATGATCTCATCGAGCAGACGGAGCCGTTCGACATCGGCGGCAGCAACAGCTTTGTTGTGATCGTCGACGCCGTGGCGGGCGGTGTTGTCGATCTTGTTCAACGCCCGGTCGAACAGCGCTACGACCTCGTCGGTGATCACGGCGTGTAGCTCGGCAACACTCGATACCAGCAACAGATGTCGACGCTCCACGGGCATCTGGCGCATCGCCTTCGGTGACGATCGGCGGGCGATTGCTGCCAGCTGGCGGCGTCTCTCGGCCGGGATCACGCCGATCGTGGGGGCAGTTGCACCCAGATCGACGAGCAAATCGAGTTTGTCGAGCTCGTTATTGATCGCTTTCGGTGACTCGGTCGTGGCCTGGGTGCCGAGCCACACGAACGGCGCCACACCACGCTTAGTGTCGGGCTCGATCAACCAACCGAGATTCTGCCGCCGGTCCGGTGTCAGCCAGCCGGCGAGGCGTTGGTGGAGCTCAGTGTTGGCCCGGACCCGAGCAGTCGCGACGGCCCGCAACAGCTCGTCCAGACTGGGACGTAGTACCTGGTCGATTCGTAGCTGGTCGAGCGCGTCACGGAACAACACGGTGGCATCGTCGTGCTCGAGAGCCCGCGCCAACAGCCATTCCCCGAGCCGTTTCCACTCGCCACGCCCGCACACCGTCCACCCCAGATGCCCTAGGACCGAGGTGAGGTGACGACGGGGACCACCACGCCGATCTTCAACATCGGCGGCATACACGCCGAGCAAGCTCGCTGAGACACCGAGACCATCGGCAAGCGCCTCAACGATCACCAATGGTGCGGCACCGATGTCATCTGGCACATAACCGAGATGACGAACGGCGCACAAGAGCACAGCCATCCCGAGCCGATTCGCATCGCCGCGCTGCTCGTTCAACCAGCGGACATCGCCAACGCTCAGGTCGACAAAGGTGACCAGATCACTGTAGGCAATGTCGATGGGCCACGACGACATCGCTTGGAATTCGGCATCGGACAACTCACGCGACGGCACAACACATCACCTCTTGGGTCAGGTTTCGACGATCACCGCTTCGGCCACCGCATCGCGATCCGCCTCCGACGGCAAGCTGTACCGGCGTGTCGTATCCAACCGGCGATGACCAGCGATCTCGGCGACCAGCACAACGTCAGCACCCGAGCGGATCAGATTCGTGACATAAGTGTGGCGCAGCACATGAGCGGACAGCTCCAACCCGGCGGACTTGGCGATCTTGCGCACCACCAGATCGATCGCCCGTGGCGTCATCCGTGAACCCGTCCTCGACAACCACCACGCTGACTGGTTGGTCCCTTCGGCGGCCAACGTCTCCGATCGGTCAAGCGCCCAATCTGACAGTGCCTGACGGCATGCGCTATTCACCGGGACCTCCCGATATAGGTCACCCTTTCCTGATCGCACCGTGATCCGTCCCCGCCGCGCCGACAATGCCACATCATCGGCATCGAGCGCAGCCAACTCGGCGAGGCGGAGCCCGGTGTAGAAGAATGTCACCGCGATCGCTCGATCCCTCGTCGACGGCCGCTGCTCGACCGCCCGGAGGAATCTACGTTGATCCTCCGGCTCGAGAGCACGTGGCGCGACCTGGGTGAGTTCCTCACGAGCGACCTCGGGTCGGGCAAGGCCGAGCGAACGGTAGAAGTTGTCGATGGCCGCCAACGCCTGATTCACCGACGACGGCTTCCACTTCTTCGACTTCACAAACCGCTTGTAATCGCGGACAGCCCAATCCCGCTCCGACGATTCGGACAAGGCCGCCGCACCATGCTCCGAAGTCGCCAACCACTCGACGAAGCCGCACACCTGAGCCCGATAGGCATCCCGAGACCGTTTCGCCAACGGCTGCCGCGACAACCAGCCAGCATAAGCAGCGATGATCACATCGACCTTCACCGGCCACGCCTCAGGCTTCTTCGCCACCGAACCCCACCCTCTCCCTGTTAGTAGAACCAACCTAGCGTCGATCAGGGCCCGACTCCACCCACATTAGTAGAACCCCACAAGCAATATGCTTCCGCTAATCATAGTTAGAAGAAGGTCAGGAACCGGCAGGGTTCGTCGTCCACCGACACTCGCATTCCTACAATGAGTGTGATGGTGGCCGGCTAGATGCTCGTCCTGTCACTGTCCGCCGAGGCATTGCTGCAGAGCTTGCTCGGCCTCTTCGGGGTTGCTCATCAGGATGATCAGTATCGGGTCCCATCGCGTCTCGGGCGGATCCGTGGTCCACTGCTCGAACGGAGGGGCAGGGTCGACGGAGAATCCGAGATTGGCAAGGCAGAGTTGCATTTCGATGAGGGAGTCGTACTCGGTTTGGATCTCGTCAAGGGAGCGTGGCGGCTTGGGCGGCAGGTTCAATCCTGATCGACACCTGGCGTGGGCGAGGTCGGCGGCTGCCCAGTCTCTTTCTGGAACATCGAATAGCCCAATTGTCTCTAGCCCGGTGATTTCATTCGGCGGGAGCAACGTCACGGCGAATCCTTGGTCGATCACGCACTCCACGATCAGTGAGTTGACTTCATGGGTGTCGATGTCATCGAATGCAACGCTGCTGAAGTCACCGTACCCAGTAATCGGTTCGGTGTAGCTTCCCGTGGGTTCTTCGGGCCGGATCCTGTCGCTTCGACCCATCTCTTCGCCAAGGGCGGTCAACAATATCAGCTCGATCTGGTCGCCGATCTGGGGGGTGTGGCTGAACACAACGGTGGAGCCGCGTGGTCGCTGCCATGCCACCGCGACATCGTTGACTGACAGCACCGCTACAGAGACCTCCTCGTCCAGGAGCCCCCAAGCCAAGAAGTCGAGACCCACCGAACCGGCAAACAAGGGTGTCGGGGTTCCGGGCGGGTCGTATGCGAAGCAGCTGCTGACACGATCGCTACCGGTGGATAACAAATGGCAGTAGCCGGGGGCGCCGTATGCCGTCTGGTATGGGTCGGCGATCGTGCCGGCCGTGGCAAACATCTGCATCGGAGCGCGGACTGTGCCTATGGCTTGACGCTCCGTGACTTCAAGCGTGACGTCCTGTCCCTGAAGCCAGGCTCGGTCCTCGAGCCCGATCCCGTCGACTGGCATCAAGACCTGTTCTTCACCGTAGGCTCTCGTATCGAACTCCGGCTGCGGCCCCCATCCCGCCTGGATGACATCTGAGTCCTCGAGAAGTACAACAGGCGCCTCTGAGACCGCACCCGGGTCGTTCACAGTCGCGCCAGGCCCTGCGGGGCCAGTAACCGATGTCGATGCCTCTGGAATATCGGAAGCCGCAGAGCCCTCGTCAGAGCCGCCAGGCCGCCAAAATGCCCAGATGGCAATGCCGACCAGTAACACGCTCGCCGCAAGCCACGGCCAGACCGGGCGGCGTGGGGGCCTCTCGTCCTTAGGGTTCAGCAACTGGTGCAGCGGATCAGTCATGGACTGATTATCGCGCCAGGCGGCAGCTAGCGAAGAGCCCGGAGCTAGTGGGCACCGACAGCTGGTCTATTGCGTCGGAGGGTCAGACGAGGCTGGGTAGTCCGATCTCGTGGCTGCGGAGAATGCAGGTCTGGGTATGTTGCGCCTCGACGGGCTCAACGCCGGTGGCGCCTCAGAGGCCGTACATCCAGGCCAAGTCGGGCTCGAATTCTTTGCTCGACCTGCGCCAAATCCACGCCCGGAACGTCGCCGAGCCGACGCCGGCACTTTTGGCACTGCTCGAGGTGCGGTTCGACGGATCGCCACGCGAATCCGTCTCCCATTGCCACCGCCCTCTCGACCGCTTCTTCGGGATGTCTCACTCTCGACTCCTTGCGTTCTCGTTGTGTCATCAGAATGTTGTGCGAAGCTTCCCGCCCGACACTTTCGTTCTACCGCCGAACAGCCGCCATACAGACCAGCGATGTCGCGGTGACCGCTGCGAACGAATCGGGCTTGATGTAGCGCTTTTGGCAGCGCGAGTGGCGGAGGGCCAATCCGGTGTTTGTCCCTTGTCTCGTCAATACTCTGTAGCAGAGGGTGGTTGAAAGGTTCACAGGTTTCTTTGGTGACCAGTACCCGCCAAACGGGCGATCTGAAGCAGAGTTGGACCATGCCGGAGTCGATCGTCGGATAGCTGTCTGGTGTCTCCGGAACTAGGGCACTCGTAGTACGCGCACGGGTTGGCGCCATGCGGCTACAAATGCAGGCAGGAGGGCAGCTGCCACGCTCGCCAGGATTGCGAGTATTGCCACCGCCAGAGTAAATGCTAGACGGGGCATGGCGCCTGTCCAGCGCCAGACCATGACTGCTCCCGCCAGGGTTCCGATGGCGGCGCCGAGGATGCCGATGATTAGATGCTGGAGCGCGACGATCATCACAATGTTGGATCGGCTGGCACCGAGAGCGCGACGTCGGCCGAAGTCCTGACGCCGCAGCGTGACCGCACCGTAGATGGTGAGGGTGACAAGGACTAGCCCGATCGCAAGGACGGTGAGAGCGAGGGTTCGCGAGTACTGCCCAAGTTCGCCCGCGACAGCCGCTCGGACGTCAGCGAGAGCTTGAGAGGTAGTGACGGACAGCGCTGTCGTATCGGCCGGGTCGAGGACAGCAATCACGGCACCGGTCAGATTCTCGACGTTCTCTGGACTGGTAGCGAGCACCTGAACAGACCGGATCGCCGCGTCAGAGTCAGGAGCGGCGGCAACCAAGAGACCGCTGTTGAGGAATTCGAGGGGTTCGCTCGCGTCAAAGGAGCCCACGATCGCAATTGGATTCTCCGAGCCATCATGAACCCCGCCAGCGGGCATATCGAGGCCGAGTGTTTGCATCGCTTCCGAGCCTACGAGTGCTTCTCCGGCGGCAGGTGGTCGTCCTGTTGTGCTGACTTCGAGCGGAAGTTGGCCGTGGACGACGCGGGAGGGTGTTCGTGTTCCCCCCTCGCCGACGGCGGCGTTCTGTACGTCGTCGGCGACTCCCAGCCCGAGGGCCCAATCAACCTGAGACAATCGGGAGACCCGAGGGATCGCCGAGGCAGTCAGACCGGCTGTGCCATGGGCGTCGGTGATCGTGATAGAGCGGGTGCCGGCGTCGTCAATCTGTGAGAGAACATCCTGTTCGGCCTGAACTGTTCTTCCCGTCGTGGTCAGGATCACCCCACAGACCGCTGCGATAATGAGACCAGCAATCATCGACGCTGCCGGTTGCGCTGCTGCCATACGCGTTGTCTCGCCGAGCAGCGTCCAACCTCCGATTCGGCCCCTAGATCGCAAGGACATGATCACCCCTTTGTACGACTGCGGGATCATGACTGCTGATGACTACCGTTGCCCCGGTACTCGCCGCGTCGCTCAATGCGGCGAGTACAACCTCCGCGGATTCGCGGTCGAGATTGCCGGTTGGCTCGTCTGCGAGGACGACCGAGGGGTTCTTGATGAGTGCACGACAGATTCCAATACGCTGGGCCTGCCCTCCGGATACTTCGCCTGGTCGGTGTGTTTCGCGTAGTCGGACACCAAGAGATTCAAGGAGTTCGCGTGCTCGGACCTCCGCCTCTCTCCTCCGGCTGCCGGCGTAGAGCGCTCCTTCAACGACGTTGTCGAGGACGGTCCGTGTCGGGTCGAGTGCTGCGTCTTGGAAAACGAATCCTACGACCTGTGCTCGGATGTGAGATCGCTCGCGATCGGGGATGCCGCTGACTGACCGCTTGTCGTACGAGATTGTTCCACTGGTAGGGGTGATGAGGAGTCCGAGCAGATAGAGAAGAGTCGACTTCCCTGATCCCGAGGGCCCAGTGACGACTGTCACTTCTCCTTCGGGGAAGTCATAGGTGAGTCCGCCAAAGATCTCCGTGCCGCCCTTGGTGTAGGAGAAGTGAAGACCGTTTGTGCCGATCACGTCGTCACCCTCCGCTAGGGAGTTGGATCGTTTCTCCGCTCTGGACGCCGGCGACGACCGCTAGACCATCGGTGGAAGCAAGAACCTGGACCTGCCGCTGGGTTCCGTCGCCCATGACGACATGAAGGCTCCCATCGGGACCGGTCACAAGGGCAGCTGTCGGAACGACTGGTCCCGTCGTATCCGGAATGACCACAACGCGTGCTGGGAAGTTGGAGCGGCTAGTGAGGGGGACTGTGTCCTCGCATACCGACCCGCAGACTGGTCCGCCGCCTTTGGCCTCAAGTACCAAGTCGAGTTGGCCCTCCTCGGTTCGCTCCTCAGCGCGGACGATACGTGCCTCCCATTCACTGTCTTCGCCGAGGACGTTGACGGCGGCAGACAACGGCACCAAGGATCGCTGTTCGACACTCAGCGGGATCCAGAACTGAGGAACGGTCTCCACAATCCGGATCGCGACCTCGCCGCCGTCCAAGGTGGCACCAACCTTGAGCTGCTCGCCAGCTACCACCCTCGCCGGCAACTCTGGGAAGAACACAACGTCGCCTTGTTGAACCGAGCCGTCGTCGTCCAGGCCAAGCGCTGTATGCCACTTTCGGACTGCCTCTACTGTCCCAAACCCGAAGTCTCCATCGATTTCTCCGGCGTAGAACTGACCGACCGCGAGAAGCGTCTGCAGTTGCGCAACATCTGCGCCTTTGTCACCCGACGAGATCGACCGGAACGCTGGAATCTGTCCTTCCGCGGCGACTACCGGTCGCAGATTGACAGTGAACAGCACATCGCCCACATCGACGGTTGCGCCTGGCTTGAATTCGATCGACGTGACCGTGCCTGCCGACGCGCTGGCGGGACCGTCTGTCACGAGCCACTCGGCAACTGCAGCGAACGATAGAGACCTTCCGACAGTCTCCTCGCCGACCTGGAATGTGAGCGGAGCGACGTCGGCGAGCGGATCCGGGGGCCCTTGCAGCGCTTCCTGGCCAGCCCACCATCCCGCAGCCACGAGACAGACTCCGACAGCAATCGAACTCACGGCCAACCAAAAACGTCGCATTAGAGCCACGCTACCGTACTGGTCAGAATGGTCATCTTGGCCCGCCTACGATCCGAAGAGATCGTCGGCGGGTGGGGACTGTGGACATATCTCTTGAAGGTCGAATAGCTCCGTCTCCGACATCACCATCAGCTGCTGCTCAATGTCTCGATACGGTGCCCACGTGTCCTCGGTATCGAACTCCTCAATGAAAGTCTCCAATGAAGGAGGCGAGAAGCCAGCGAAACCCTGATTCTCCAAGCAAGGGACCGACTCGTCAACAAACCAGCCGTACAAGAACTCCAGCTGCTCACGGCCGAGCGGCTCTGTGAAGCGGGTATCCACAGGATAGAGTGCACCGCACAGGTCGATCGCCGCCTCAAGTGCCGGACCCTGCTCCTCCGCAACCGATGGGAATTGAACACCGCCATCTCTGCGCACGGTTGCCACGAAACCCTGCTCTGTGACGCAACTGGCCATCACAGCGGCGAACTCATCAGGATGAATCACCCGTACCGGTACTACCCCAGGGTGTCCAGTGGTCGATGTCGCTTCGTCGTCGGTCGGGCCTCGCTCCGATTCTTGGGAGGACGCGGTCGTCGCTGAACCGGTCTCGGGCACTTCCTCCCGAGACCGATCCGGCGTCGAATCACAGGCTGCGAACATCAACGCCGTCATTGCGAACGCAGCCATAGTCCTAGTAGCTCTCACCGTTGCTGCCGCTATCCGTAGTTGACGCAGTAGGCATACGTGCTTGACATGTAGAGAGTGTCGCTTGCGGTCACTTTCCAAGTGGTGGAGTGTGACCCTGTGTGGCTATAGCGGTACTGCGAATAGCTGTTGTAGAAGACCGCCTGTACGGTGCCGCTCGGGAAATAGTGCTTAACCGTATACCTACCAAGCGACTGTATCTTCACCCACTCGACACCGCAGCTCTTTGTCCCGCTGTCTGTCGGAATCGCCAACGCTGGCGAAGCCAGCGTGCCCAGCAAGAGCATCGAGGCGAGAATCATCGTCCATATTCGTCTCATTCGTGCATCCCCTTCCTAGAAGCTTGTCATTCGGGCCCACACGCCAGCCGGATAATCGTGATCGATCTGTGGTCCTCATCAGATTCGCACCCCGTTTCGCCGCCGCTCACACATATTGGTGTCCGGATTCCCTCCGATGTCGCGGGAAATATCAGCGACCTAACCCATCGGATCGCCGATACCGGGGTAGGCGTACCTGGTGGCAGCACTACGTCGGTGCAGATCCTCAAGCGTTCCCAAAACGTATGCCGACATCCCGTCAGAAAAGGGTCTAGCGGCCCTGGATCATCCAGGTTCAACTGTTCATATTGGGCTTGCCGAGCGCGTGCGGTTGCTGGGAAGGGTAGGGAAGCATGAGCCATCTACGTCCCGCATCAGTTGAGGCAATCCGGAGGAGGAGCGCTGCCGTTCGGATCATTCTTCTGTTTGGGTTCTGCTTGGTCGCTCTGGGAGCGACGATCGCTGCAGCGAGCGATGCTGAGTCGGCGACTGCAGGAGCGGATGCCGTCATCGGAGTCGGTGAATCTGAGGAGAAGATCCCAACGACCACCATTCCGAAGGGCGCAGCACCCGTAGACGCGGAGTATGACCGCCTTGTGGAAGAGGCTCTAGACAGCCAGAAGGCCGCAGTTGATGGGGTTCCGCAGCAGCTGGAGTTGCCAGTTGTTTCTACCAAGGTAGGCGATGCACTCCGTTTGGGTCCGTCTGTGTTTTATCCAGAGCTTGCTGCCGGCGATCCATCGAAAGCGGCTTCGAGCAACTATCAGAGCGATCGAGCGTACATGTCTCCGCCTGACTCCGGGACCTACAACGTCGACATCTACTACTGGCTCGGACTACCGACCAACATTGACTCAATCAATTGCGACAACAGCACAGATTGCTTCTGGTTCGTTGCCGACCAGATGAGTACTGCCTCTGGTGTCGCAATGCACATCGGCCCCTACCATGGCCGAGGTCAGGCGGGCAACTCGGATGGGGATTGGCTCTTCAATGTATCGGGTTACGACAACGGCACCTATGTCGGAGGCCTGACGTCGACCGAATCACCCTCGGCTAGCTGGGTTCGACTGCGGGTGTGGCGTCTCTCGAGCACGTCAACGGAGGCCACGTGGGGGGTCTGGGCATACTTCAGTGGCTCCGATCACTATGTCGGGTCGCTTACCCTCCCCGGGACTACGCTCTCGAACGCCTTGCTCTTCACTGAGGTCTATGAGACCAATGGACCGTGCACGACGGATTTCGAGCGTGTCTACTTCAATGACCCTGTATATCGCTCGCCGAGTGGTGGGCCGTTCGCGTTCGCTGATGGAGACGCCGATTACCAGGACACCTGCTCCAACACGACATGGGAACAGCTTTCTGGTGATTTTGTACGCGACGAGCGAATGAAGACGCGGGTTATCGACGACGGCGACCCGATCTGGTAGCGAAGTTGGGAACTTCAATGGTGGGCTCTTCGTCTAACTTGTCGTGATGAGACTCCGTGCCCTCTCTCTGTTGCTTGTGGTAGCTGGCTGTCAGAACGCGACGCCGGCTACCACGAGCGGCGAGATACCGACCGCGACATACGTAACCCGCGACCTCGAAACGCAGACCTGGGAGCCAGCGGGAGTACTGCCGGAAGCGCAGCGTGAGATTGTGGAGGACTTCCTTCAAGCGCGCAGCCTCAAGATTCTCCTTCCTCCACATGACGACGAGGCAGGACCGAGCGGTCTAGTCGCCACGTTGGGCACCACTACACATCAACCAGCCGGCGTCACTTCAGTCACACTACGGCTGGATTCCGCGCAGGTTGGCCTCTCTCTCAAGGCCAACCAAGTGGGTGTGGTTCCGACATGTGCCGATCGGCTATCGGATGATTCCCTGGCGGGTGTGGATGCCCAGTGGATAACTTCGGAGGTTCGCCGACAGCCCGCGTGCCTAGCCGTCGTCGAGAATGGTATTTCGTTCATGGAATGGGATGAGACCGGGATCCGATTCCGCGTATCGTGGGAAGGACTAGTGACCGAAGAGGTTCAGACATGGCTTGAGGCGTGGACGCTCTTGCCGCGGCCGGGAAGTTCCGAGTAGCTGGGGAACACGGCCCATCGAGGCGGCGCCCGTGGATCTGGCTTAATACACGCCCTTGCGCCGCAGGTTCATGCGGTGTGCTCGAAGAGCTGGATTCGTGTGCTGGCAACGACGGTCAATGCGCCGCCGAGCATCATCCACCATCGTTAGTCAGGCGGTATGGGAACTAGCAGCACTGTCTCGCCTTCGGCGTCGAAGCTGAGGCTGGCGCAGGGTCGCTCGGGCGAAGGTTCCGGGCTGACTCTGACCGACCAGTCATTGAAGCCCATCTCTGAGAGGATCTCTTCGATCTGGAGTTGGGCGTCGCTGGTTGTTGTGCATCGTCCGCTTGGGAAGAGGTCGAGGATCCGTTGGTGCAGAGTGGTGGTGTCGTTGTTGGCGGGCTGCTCGTATCCCGCTAGACCGAGGTGTTCACAGAGCCCGGTATCGTTGCTGGGGAACACCCCGAGTCCTCCGATGTCGTTGACGCACCCGATGAGGGGAGGGACCTGTTGCTCTGCGAAGGCCGGGTTGGTGAGCGTACCGTCGATCCAGAGTGTCTCGCATTCGCTTGGGCTCAGCGACAGAGGTGAGTCGACAACAACCTGATGAGTGTCAAGACTGGGTTCTTGGTAACAACTGATGCCCCGTGCGTCTGATGGCTCGCGTGTCAGGTAGAACGCGGCGGCGGTTACAGCGAGTGCTGCAACGGTCAGTAGAGCGATCACAAGAACCCGCCGTCTTGAGGTCGCCCGCACGGGTTGTTGGACCGCAGCTAGAACCCTTCGCCTGATGTTTTGCCGAAGAGCGGTATCTTCCTCTGCGCTGCCAGCCGTGGCTGGATCAGCCTCGCGGAGAGCGTCGAAGAGGTCGCGTTCGCGGTTGCTCATGGCTCCTCACCGCGCTCTCTTTGGTCGCCGCTATGGTCTGGATTCTGCCTCATATCGCCCGCGCTCGGAATCGGATTCACACTGTCCGTACCTCTATTGGTGTCCGGTTGCTTGGGTGTGTCGCGGTAGTCGCCTTCGTCGAGACGCTCCTGGAGGCGCAGCCGGGCGCGGTACAGACGGGTACGAACTGAGGCTAGCGATAGGCCAAGGATGGGCCCGATGTCCGCGTGCGGGAGCTGCTCGAACGCGGAGAGGCGGATCAATTCCTGCTCAAGTGGGGTGAGTGTTGTCAGCGCCGCGTGAACCTCAGCCGTGGAAGCCGTCGTCAAAAACACGGTCTCTGCGGATTCGGCGACTCTCCTTCGCGGAATGTCAGAGAGCTTCCGAACTAGTCGCCCAAACCGATCCCTGCCCCGTCTTTGATTGGCGGTGACCCGGAAGGCGACACCGTACAGCCATGTCGTCGGCGATTCGACCTGGAGTGCGTCCTCGATCTTCTGCCATGCGATTAGGTAGGTTTCAACCGCGGCATCTTCGGCGTCGTCAAGGCGTAGCGAACGCCGCCGGCAGTACTTCAGGATCTGGTCCGACGTCGAGTCGTACAGATCGTCGAAGGCCCGGCGTTTCTGTGCATCGTCAAGCCTTGTTTGCTTTGGTCGCTGAATCACGTCAACGCCGCCGAGCCATAGTCTGGTTACTTGATATAGACCGACGACACGTCGTTGTTCCAGCCGGTGGCCATGGTCGGTGCCACATCGTAGGCTTGGGTCTCCGCTGTCGGATACCACGCTCCCTGACCACCAGCGAGATCAGCAAAGTACGCCGAACATGGTCCGATCTTGAAGGACGAGGTCTTCTGATTGAAGTTGAATGTTGCCAGGTCAAACCACTCGCCTTGACCTCGAAGATACAGAGACGCTCCGCCATAGGATGTTCCATCGTACAGCGACAGATAGCCAGAGCAGCTCGTGGCGACAGCACGTCCACCATCGAGATCCGCTTCATCGAAGCTGGAGCCCATCATCTTCTCGAGTTCGGCGATCCGGCGATCCATTTCTTCCTCGGAGTCGAAACATTCGGGCATATCCACGACCTCAGGCCACACCAGACAGGCTTCTGCGCTCTCCCAGTCCTTGGCCATGTCGATGATCCGATCCCCGTAGACCGCCTCAGTCTTGCCTGTCGGCGTGGGAACCTCATCGTCTGCTGCCTGGACAGGAGCACCCACGACGATCGAAACTAGCAACACAGTCGTTAGGATTCCAGCCCGCCGGCGCCATCGCAACCTGATCATTCCAACCTCCTACTCGGATCAGGGCAACTACCAGCGGCAGTCACCCGTTCTTACCCCTACTGGTGTCCGGGTCCGGCCAGATGTCGCGCGATAATCCAATTCAGCCGGACACCAAATGGGAGAAAGCCGAACTGGGGCGTCGGAGGTTCCGATCATCACAACAGACACTCGCCCGTCGCTGAGCCGAGGATTCCGCTTGGCGGTCTCTCACCGAGTCGCCGCGCATCCCCGGCTAGTCGACACCATCCGCTCCGTCGCCACAGAAATCACTCCCCTCGAAGAGGCTCGCTCGCAACACCGGAACCTCGATGCACACTTTGTCGCCCTTTCAGAAGATGCGGGCCCTGTGTCCGGCGAGATTGGAATCCGAATCACCGTCGGCGATATCGGGGAGGCTACGGTGCGGAACAGCATGCGCGCCAATGATGGCGCTCTTATCTCGCCCGAGATATCCGTCGACGACCTTCGCACAATCCTTATGGCCGCAACAGACGGGTACTATCCGCTGCCCCAACACCTCGCACCGACCATCGCCAGCCGGCTCGACAGCACTCAGCCACTGATGCTCTCGCCACGCGATATCACCATTCTGAGGCACCTCGCCAGCGGCGGAACGATGATCGACCTCGGCCAACGTCTCGGGTGCAGCGAACGGCAAGCCCGACGCTACGCACGTACTCTCTGGAACGCAATGGATGTTAAGAATCGCGCAGAGGGTCTGGTTACGGCCGCCCGCCGCGGCCTCCTCGACATCCCAGAAACAGTGTGAAACGCTTGGCTGTCACCACAGCTAGCCCACACCACTGCCGCCACGACGCATCATCTCGTTGAACACGAGTACCGCTGCAACAACTGCCGCTACGGCTACCCACCTGATTCTCGCGAGGACTCGGCTGCGAGATACCTCAAGGTCGTACACAGTTGGAGCGTCTGCTCGGGATACCGTCCCATGCGCCACACGGGCGTGGTGACCTGCGATGATGTCAAGCTTCATTGGTCTTCCTCAATGTCTAGGAGGCGTAGTCGACGTTCCGGGTCTTGATGAACTAAGCCGGGCGGCTCGGTTTGCCGCCCGGCTGCAGGCGAGCACGTGGGCGAGAGACGACGCACCCGATGCCGATTCCGGAGGATTCTGCTTCCAGCGCCCGGACTGAGGCACTACGCAATACCGCACTTCGCACAAGTCGCTCTTGTTCATGATCCTGCTCATTACATTGACTACGTCGCATGACAGCCGCGATTTGCTTACCAGTACTGAGGCGCCGACGGCAGCGACTAGCCAGATCGGCGAGCCCCAGCCGCCACTCGGCGTGCTGCTAGATGTCGGGGCCAAATGAACTCTTCGAGACCATGGCAAGGAGACCCCGAGCTGCCAAGTAGCGCTGAGATACCGACTTGGCACCGCCCTCCCCGAGATGTCCCAGCGAACATCGACAGACCGATCCGGCGCCTACTTTGACGACGTCGGATCGTGTTAGTGGAACAATTCCCGTGTCAGATCTCACCGTTACCCCGCTGACCCGTACTCGCGGTACAACCTGCTCAGTCTGGCGATGCAAAGCGGGAACGGTGAAGCCTTCCAACCAGATCCATCAGTGATGATGGCCGCAATCGCTGCTGTCGACACCAACCCTGGCGACGGTGACACCGTGATCCTGCCGGCCAACGTCGCCCTTCTGGGGGTGGTCTATGCGGGCGGCGATCCAACCCTTGTCTCCGGCCCGTTTGACCCGAACGATTTTGGCAGTCTCCGGTGGGTAGGTGGCAACACTTCGGTCACGACCGAGGCCAGCGCCTGGACCATCGTCAAGGAACTCGAGTGGGCGAAACAGTTCCACGTCGATGACCACTTCGGTACGCCCGAATCTAACTTTGGCGCTCAGCAACGCTTTGTCGGCACGGTGATGGCACTCGAGGCCAAGATGCAGCTCATGGCATGGCTCGAAGACCCCGCTCGTTACGACTCGTCTCCCGAGGGCGAATCAGCGATGCTGATTGCACTCGCCGACGCGGCAGACGTGTTCGGCGCCACCTCATTGCCCCACAGCGCTAGCAACCGCTATCTCGACCATGCCGCCGCGGAGATGTTTGCCGCGGCCGCGGCCCGGCAGTTCGAAGCGTTGGAGCGATCCCACCCGCGTGGATCTGCCGAGCTCAGCATCGGCATTCAGGGAGTCGTATGGTACGCAGCGGCAGCGTCGAACTCCGAAGCGAAGAGCGAAGCGCTCGAACTCGTCGACGAGTGGGGCGGCAGGCTGTCCAGAACTCGTGTCGACACTGCCGCCGACAGAGCCGCAAAGATCCGTGGGCTGATCGAAGCGGGACGAGTGACACAGAATGATCGCTATCTGCGTGTTGCAGCCGGGGAGTTCGGCGCGTTGTCGAGAGGGTATAACCCGCGCAACGGAACGTTCCGAACCCAGCGCACATATACGGCTGATGACTTCGGGGCGATCATGGGAGCAATCAACGCGTCGCGGATCTTCCTGGGCACGTCCATCGACCAGCGGAGAGCCGAAGAAATGTTCACCGGATTCTTCGAAGGTGTAGCCAATGTCGGCGGCCTCCAGATCTCGGCACCGCCAGTCGAGCTTTTCAAGGCTCCATTTGAACAGGAGGAGCCACCGCTATTCCTGCGGTATCCCGATACCCCGGTGCCGCCGTTGGCCGGCGGCGAGTATGGAATAGCGCCGGTGCTCGCTGCTTCGGCACGCCTCCGGAATGGCAAGTGGACGGTCGACCAGTCCTTCGACACCGCCGGTGCTATGCATACAGCGAACGAGATGATCTGGTTCCACAACGACGAGGTCAACGGGTTCCCAACACCGTAGACACGACACAAGGATGCATGGTGGGGCCAGCGCTGAAGACGCTGACCCCACCATGACTATCCGGGCAAGCATCGGATACCACAGTCGAGACCTAGAAACTGGCAGGCAACAAGGGTCAAGCCCGGCGCAAGAACGAGAGAGATCGAGAACCGGCGCTCACAGTTTGCGCGGCGACAAAGAGATACCATCACTATGGGCGCATGAGAATCTTCGACGAGGATTGGAGATGCGGACCACCGCCATCGACGGGAGAGCACAGATGAAGGCTGTTGTATACGACGGTCCCAGGGAATTCACGGTCAGAGAAGTGGCCGACCCCGAACCCGGTCCCGGTGAGGTCGTGCTCCGCGAGCGGATCACCGGTGTCTGCGGTACCGACCTGCATATCCATGACGGTGGGTTTTTCAGCGCATACCCATTGATCCCGGGCCATGAGATCGTCGGAGAGGTCGTGGCTGTGGGTGAGGGCGTCGACCATGCATTGCTCGGCCGGGTGGTGGCCGCTGACAACACCGACCTGTGCGGCTACTGCTACCACTGTCAGCGTGATGAGCCGCTGTTCTGCAAGAACTTCCGATCGTTGGGTGTGAACGCTCCCGGTGGCTTCGCCGAGTCCGTTTTGGTTCACGCGGCAAAGTGCTTTCCCGTTGATGACCTGGCCCTCGAAGTCGCGGTGATGACCGAGCCGACCGCCTGCGCCGTGCACGGTATGGATGTGTTGGCGCTGCGACCTGGCTCCGATGTCCTCGTATTCGGTGCCGGTCCAACGGGTCTGGTGCTCGCCCAGCTCATCGTCCATGGAGGGGCGGCGCGGGTCGTGGTCGCGGCGCCTACCCCGTTCAAGCTGGATCTCGCTCGCAGTTATGGCATCGACGAGACGGTCCCGGTCGACCGTGCCAATCCCGACCAGGCAATCGACTCGCTTCGGGACCTCGCCCCGGAAGGGTTCGATGTGGTTGTGGATGCCACCGGTGCCACGGCGATCGTGGAGCGCTGCCTTCTCTTGACCAAGACCGGGGGCACGTTCATGACCTACGGCATGGCCGACGAGGAGGCTCGGGTGCCGTTCAGCCCCTACGAGATTTTCCGGCGAGAGCTCACCATCAAGGGATCGTTCGCCCAAACGCACTGCTTCGATAGGGCGATCGCCTATCTCCGCAGCGGGCGGGTTCGCACCGAGGGAATCGTCACGCACACATTCCCACTCGCTCGGTATGGGGACGCGCTCGAGGCGCTTCGAAGCCGCTCCGATTGCCTCAAGGCGGTCATTGTCCCGTAGGCGACCAGGCCCCGGCATCTGCCTTGATCATTCAGTCTGACCAACGGCTGCAATATTGCTCACACCAACCTGGCGACCCGGGGGGTGCGATAATCGGGAAGGCTCAGCGATCAATCTGCGTCGAGAAAGGACGCCCGATGCTCATCGACATTGGTGAGAAGATTCACATCATCGAGCGAAGGCTCTTCGAGTCCGACGTCCGTCGTCATTTCGTGGGCGTAGTCGAGCGGGTCGATGCCGCGGCAATGAGGGTGAGGGGCTATGTGTTCACACATGACACCGGCTCATCTCAGTACCTGCGGAGCCAGGACCAGCGCATCCGTATCCTCCCTTTGATCTCAAGCGGCTTCATCGTCAACGTGATTGACCCTTCGACAGAGATCGACGACGTTCGCTACCTGCTCAATGAGATGGGCCGCCTGGTCGTGACCGATGGCGCTGGTTTCAGCCTCGACATCAACGAATTCGGTCGGATGCGCTGATCGTCGCCTCAGCGGACCGCGGATCGCCGTGAGCCTGCCGCGCCGGCACCCCTTCATCGGACGGGTCGCTCGGCACGCGGCGGAAGATCAGGCGGAGCGAAGGAACCGTTGAGGTGACGGTCAGGTGAGCGTCTGTACCTCGATAGAGCGCACCGCGGGTAGGTGATGCACGATGGCTTCCCAGTGGTCGCCACCATCCGGTGAGCAATAGACCTCGCCCCCGGTGGTCCCGAAGTAGATCCCGCCCGGGTCGAGCCGGTCGACCGCCATGGCATCGCGCAGAACGTCCACGTAGCAGTTCTCCTGGGGAAGGCCGTTGCTGAGTGCCTCCCACTCGTTGCCGCCAGTGCGGCTCCGGTAGACCCTCAGCTTGCCCTCCGGCGGGTAATGCTCGCTGTCGCTCTTGATCGGGATGACGTAGATGGTTTCCGGTTCGTGGGGGTGAACGTCGACGACGAACCCAAAGTCGCTCGGTAGGTTGCCGCTCACCTCGTACCAGCTGTCGCCGCCGTTGTCGGATCGGTTCACATCCCAGTGCTTCTGCATGAAGAGGACATCAGGCCGGTCGGGATGCATCGCGAGGTTGTGTACGCAGTGCCCGATGTTGCCGTCTGTGTCGGGGAGTTCCCATGGCGATACGAGGCCTTTGTTGACGGGGTGCCATGACTCACCCGCGTCTTCGGTTAGGAACACACCGGCTGCCGACACTGCCGTGTATATCCGTTCCTCATTGCCGGGGTCTATCAGGATCGTGTGCAGGCACATTCCTCCCGCACCAGGGCTCCACTTCTCCGCCGACGGCTGGTTGCGAAATGAGGCGATCTCGTGCCAGCTGTTGCCACCATCGGTGGTACGGAACAGGGCGGCGTCCTCGACGCCCGCCCACACCGTTTCGGGATCGCTCGGCGACGGCTCCAGGTGCCAAACACGGGCGAACTCCCATGGATGAGGCGATCCGTCGTACCACAGGTGCGTGCCGGTAGGGCCGTCGTATGTGAACTCGCTGCCGATCTCGTGCCAGGTCAGTCCACCGTCGTCGGAACGCTGCATTGAAGGCCCGCCCCAGCCACCCGGAGCGGCGTAGATGCGGTCAGGGTCGGCCGGTGACCCTTTCACGTGATAGACCTCGCGGCCCGCGAAGTGGGGGCCGCTCACATCCCATGACGAGCGGGCGCCATCTGCAGACAACACGAATGCACCCTTCTTGGTGCCGACCAACACCCGCACGCCGCTCATCCGATGTTCCCTCCCGGTGGAAAGACGACCACTGCCGCGTTGTTCGACACTACCGAGGCGGCGCTCATAGTGTGCGATTCGCTAGAAGGTGAGCTCGTATGCGATACCGACGGCAATCCCGGTGAGCAGCCCCATACCGAGGATCGGTGCCCATGTCCTGGTGATTACCGCGGTGCCGAGACTCAGGCCGACGCCAAGGAGCGCCCCCAGGATGATTCCGTTCACGCCGAGACCGGCAGCGACCGGCCCGATCAAGAAACCGAGGAAGAATCTCTCGATGAAGGCGCCGGTGATCGCCTGTCTCTTCTCCGCCGCACTATCGAATCCGAGAGGGAGCATCAGCCCGGAATCGACGATCGCAGCAACTGCTCCGGCGATCAGACTAAAACTCCACATTACGGTCCTTCTCTCAAGGTGACCCGGGATGAACGATGGCCTTGACAATCCCCTGGCGGTAGACGGCAGCGTCCTCAAAGGCCGATGCTGCCTGGTGAATGTCGACATGGTCTGTTACCAGTGATGCCACATCCACCTGACCCCTGCTGACCAGGTCGATGGCACGCGGATAGGTGTGTTTCATTCTCCGGCAGATGGCGATGGTAAGGCCGCGTCGTCGAACCGCTGAGTGGTTGAACAAGAGCGTGTCGTCGTTTGAGATCCCGACGATGACAAGACGTCCGCCGGGACGGAGCACATTCACTGCCTGAGCTACGGCTTCATCGCTCGACCACGCACACTCCAGTGCGACGTCGACCCCCCGGCCAGCGGTGGCATCCATGATCGCCTGCACGGGATCGGTGACTGCGATGTCAATGGGGGTCGCACCGAATCTCGCTGCAGCATCGAGGCGCCAATCCAAGCGATCGGTGCTGAAAACCGTTGTTGCTCCGGCTAGTCGCGCCATCTGCACACAGCAGAGCCCGATTGTGCCGGCACCGACAATCGCCACCGTGTCACCCGGGTTGACATGGGCAAGGCGAACAGCGTGAATGGCGATGCCGAGTGGCTCGAGCATGGCCGTCGCGGAGTCGTCTATCGCATCCGGCACCGGGAAACAGCATCCCGACGGAACCGTCATGAATTCCTGGAGTGCACCATCGAACGGATAGAGGCCGGTGAACTCGAGGTTTGTGCACAGGTTGGGATTGCCCATGCGACATAGCTCGCAATGCCCGCAGCTACGGGCAGGGTCGACGGCAACCCGGGTGCCTAACCGCAGCGGCAGGCCCGTCCCGTCGACGGCATCAGCGCCAACGGATTGCACTACGCCACCGAACTCGTGGCCGAGCACCACCGGGCTCTCCACGGTGGTCTCGCCGATGTGACCGTCGAGATAGGTATGCAGGTCCGATCCGCATATCCCCACTGCGGTGATCCTCACGAGCACCTGGCCGGGACCCGGTTCTCCCGCCATCGGGATTTCGTCTACCCGCAGGTCGCGGGGACCATGGAGCCTCAGCGAGCGCTGCGTCTTGTGGTGAGTGCTGATTGGGTTGCCCACGTCGGCATGATACGCCCCGCTGCGGCGCCTCAACCGGCGGCCTACGCCTCTAGAACCGCTCGATGTGAATCTGACCCGGGTGGTGTCTCGTGTGCTCGGTGAAGCCCTCCGCGGTCATGAGAAGCGACATGTCGTCGACCATTCCGCGTACGCCACAGAGGAAGATGTCCGTTGTCGCAGGATCCGGGCTGGAGCCCCAGACCTCTTCGACTACGCCGGACTTCCACGCGTCTTGCACCCATCCGGTGCGTCCACGCCACTTGGCAGGCTCCTGGTCCGGAACGGCGAGCGTTGGGACATACGTCAGGTTGCTGCACAGATGCTGCAGAGCCTCGAGCTCCGATCGATAACCGAGATCCCAGGAGTGATCGGCCCCGTGCAGCACCAGGACCCGGCGCCTGCCGCCACAATCGAGGTGTGTCCCGAGCATGCTCATGTATGGAGCAAGGCCGGTGCCTGTGGCAACCAGAATGATGTCGTGGTCCGCGGGAACGTCTGCGAGTGTGAACATCCCGACCGGGTGATCCGACAGCCAAACCCCATCACCAACATCGAGGGCGAACAGCCGCGGGGTCAGCGACCCGGTGCTCACGAGACGTATGTAGAAGTCCATGTACTCGCCCGTGATCGAGGATGAAGCGATCGAGTACGCCCGCCGGATCAGCCTGTCGGGTTTGGGAGGGTCGGGCTCGACGGCCGATAGTGCGCTCCGGGGAGCGTCGGGCGGAAGTCCCAGCACGACATACTGACCCGCTTCGAACGACGGGAGCTCCCAGCCGCTCGGCGCGACCCGCAAGATCATCAGCCGGGGGGTCAGCAGATCACGTTGTGTCACAAAGGCGTTGAGTTCTGGAATTCCGCTCATCGTTCACTCCTGCGGCGATCCCGGGCGAATCATCCGCAATCTCAGTATCTCCATTAGCTGATGAGATGGAGATGAGAGCGCGAGCTGACGGGGACAATGAAATGTCGGCTTGAGCGAATCCCGTGCCGGCTAGGAAACAGCGAGCTCGTCCATGATCAACCATCGATCGCCAGGCGCGAGCCGCAGCACAAAGGTCGACATGCATGGAGACGACGCAGTGCGAAGCTCCCCACCATCGGCGTCGTAGATCGTCTGTTCGATCGTACCGAGAGCTTCGAACGCAAGGTCGGTGCCCTGGCCGCCGACCGCGAGAACGGTCTTCAGATGGAGAGAATCGAACTTGTAGTCGGCCACAGCCCACTCCCCCGTTGCCACAGAATCCACCATGCGCTGTTGCATGTCGGTGAGACGGTCGCCGAAGTCGGCGCTGAGGAGGATCTCGCCCTGGTGCTTGCGCATGGCCTCAGCCTCAATTGCCAGGTTCTCCGCAAGAATCACCGCCATCTGCTCGGGTGTGCCGATATCGCTGTTCAGCGATGCCACCTCAGGGTCCACCGTCACCATGGGAAGCGACGCGGGGTCGATTTCTACGCTGATCGCAACACCGGCCGTCGTCTGAGCCGTTTGCGTTGATGGTCGGGCCGGTATGCCCAGCGCCAGCACAGACAGCGCGACACCGGCCACTCCGGCTCCGGCAAGCGCACCCCGAAGGAACGTCCCGGCTCGCCCGACGGCGCCGCTACCAGCGGTTGCGAGCCTGCGTAGGAGCTCCGATAGGTCGGATCGCTGAGAAGCTCTCTCGGGGAGCCAGCGGTCGAGAAGCCAGCGAAGGGGGCTGACCGATGCAAGTCCCGCCAGCAAGCCGACCTTGGCCCCGAACTCGGTCGTTTGAGGCGCGATCAGCAGTGTGACCACGGCGGCAATGATCATGGCATAGACGATCCGCGCCAGGCGACCTCTCGGGATCGTCTTCGGGTCGGTGATCATGAAGAAGAGGAAGAAGAGCAGCTCCGGCGATGTGACAACCACCCACCAGAACGATGCTCCACACACCGGTCCTACAGACCACCGTGCGGTGATGCAATGGCCCGATCTCGCCAGAAGACCGAGCCCGGCCAACAGGCCGAGCCAGAATGTCACGGGGATGTACAGCAGCTTGATGCGGGCCAGGGTGAATGTTCCGCCCGCCAGGATGATGACATAGATGAGCACCATCCACCCGCCGATCGGCCCCCACCAGAAGTCCAGTGGTTCGACGCGGTTGCTGCCGAGCACCACGAATACCACCACGAGCGCCAGGTTGGATGGGTTGAAGATATGAGCCCCGCGGTATGCGATGAAGTACTTCGTAAAGAGGGCGAACGCAACAACAAGCGAATAGATATACCAACCCCGCGTGGACCAGTATTGGCCGGTCTCGGTACCGACCACCCGCACAATCAGGGCGATTCCGGTGGCGGTGTTCAGGCCACTCGCAGGCCACACGAGCTTCCCCGTTTCCCTGAACGTCCAGATGCCGTCGATAACGATCGCGGTGATCAGAGCGGCGAGGATCTGCGGTATGGATACACCGAAGCCAAGCGTGGCGATGCCAATGATCAGGACGGACATGACCACGGCTGAGACCGTCAGGCGGGGATCGCGCCACTTCGGAAATACCACCGGGTACTGCTTGTTCCTGATACGCAAGGTTCGTGGAGCCGACGTCATGACTGAACGGTAGCGGACTCAGTTGCACGGGAATGTGCGACACTACGCCCATGGAGGAGATCGTGGACGGCGCCGCGCACCACGGCACAGGACGTGGCTGGTGGCTTGGCGCGGGCGCGTTGACGGGCGCGACGCTCACGGTCGTCGTGGCGATGCTTGCGATGTCGATTCTCTTTCCTGCTCCCGCAGCTGCAGGGCCTGCCCCTCATTTCGTTGAGGAGGCCGAAGCTGCTGGTCTCGTGCACACATACGACGGCGAATTCACATTCTTCGTCGGTGGCGGGGTCGCGGTCTTCGACTGCAACGACGATGGAAAGCAGGACCTCTTCTTCGCAGGGGGCACCAATGCGGCAGCGCTCTTTGTGAACGACAGTCCGATCGGTGGGGAATTGCGTTTTGAGCCCTTACATACATCCAGCACAAACCTGACGCAAGTGGCGGGCGCCTACCCGATCGACATCGACTCTGACGGGTTGGTCGATCTTGCGGTGCTGCGGGTTGGCGAAAACGTCGTTCTCCGGGGACTGGGCGACTGTCGGTTTGAGAGAGCAAACGAGCAATGGGGAATCGACGGGGCAAACGCCTGGACGGCGGCGTTCAGTGCCACATGGGAAGGCGATGCCGCTCTGCCGAGTCTCGTTTTTGGCAGCTACCTGGCACTCGACGAAAACGGTGGCCAAACCGGTGCATGCGGAGACCACGAGTTTTTGCGCCCGTCCGGATCCACCGGCTACTCCGCACCCGTTGCGCTCACACCGGGTTGGTGCTCACTTTCGGTGCTCTTCAGTGACTGGGATCGATCCGGGTCCGCCGATCTGAGGATGGCCAACGACCGCCACTACTACCGGGACGGTGAGGAGCAACTTTGGCACGTCGTCCCCGGCGAGACTCCTCGCCCCTACAGCCACGCAGAGGGTTGGCAGCAAATGCGGATCTGGGGAATGGGCATAGCGAGTCAGGATCTGGACGGCGATGGGCTGCCGGAGATCTTCCTCGCCAGCCAGGGTGACAACAAGCTCCAGACGCTGAGCGCAGGTGCGGACACACCCACCTACAGCGATATTGCACTCGATTCGGGCGCCACCGCGACTCGCCCGTTCATCGGTGACGTAATGATGCCATCTACCGCCTGGCATCCCGAATTCGAAGACGTCAACAATGACGGCTTCATGGATCTCTATGTCTCGAAAGGCAACGTCGACGCCATGCCCGGCTATGCCGCAAACGATCCGAACGACTTGCTCCTGGGTGCGCCGGACGGGATCTTCTCAGAAGCCGCCACGGCAGCGGGAATCATCAACCTGGCCAGGACCCGGGGCGCCGCGCTCGCGGACTTCAACCTCGACGGAATGCTCGATTTGGTCGAGGTGAACCGTCGTGAGAACGTGACGCTCTGGCGCAACACCGGCGAGTCGTCGGACGGCTCGTCCGAGATGGGTGGCTGGGTGGCGGTCCAGTTGCAGCAGGAAGGGGCAAATCGTGACGCGATCGGGGCGTGGATCGAGGTGGAAATCGATGATCGAACGATCCAGCGCGAGGTGACGATTGGCGGTGGCCATGCCGGAGGCCAATTGGGGTGGATTCACTTCGGTCTCGGGAACGCAAATAGTGCCAGGCTCCGGGTCCAGTGGCCGAACGGCGAGACCGGTCCGTGGCTCGACATGGACGCCAATAGCTTTGCGATCATCGAGCGGGGCGCCGATCAACCACTGCTCTGGGAACCGTCCGATTCCTGAGATCCAGACGCCGCAGCTACCTACGGCATGTCTCCGCCACCTCCGGGTGCCCTGGTAGCGTTCTGCGATGTCTTCAAAGCGATATGTAGCTCTCCTGAGAGGGATCAACGTAGGGGGTCGCAACAAGGTTGCCATGGCCGATCTCCGGAGCACATTCGAAAGAGTCGGGTTTGGCAAGGTATCGACATACATCCAGTCCGGCAACGTGCTCTTTGAGTCGGACGATGCCAGAGAGACACTCGAGGATGCCATTGAGACGATGCTCGCGGAGCAAGTCGGCCTTCCGGCAATGGTTGTCGTCCGATCTCGCACCCAGATCCGAAACGTGGTGCACAGAGCGCCCCCCGGGTTCGGCTCACGACCGGATGAGTTCCACTCAGACGCGGTGTTCCTGAAGAAGCCGCTCACACCCGCGCAAACGATGAAAGTCATCGAGGTGCGTGAAGGCGTCGACCGGGCCTGGCCCGGAGCAGGGGTGGTCTACTTCCGGCGTCTCAGCGCTCGCAGGTCACAGAGCAAGATGAGCCGCATCATCTCGACACCGGAGTACGCGCTCATGACGATCAGGAGTTGGCAGACAACGACCAGACTGCTTGAGCTGCTCGAAGGAGACTGATCGGAGGGCTCGCCACTGTCCCCCTTGAGAGGCGGTCGGGGCAAACCCCGGCGAGTGATCTCGCCGTGAGATAGAGTCATCCAGATGAGGTGGCAGATCTTCTCCGACGAGTCGGCGCGCCGAATGTATGCCGGAGGCCGGGGAGACACGACTGCTCGCCGCTTTGCCAGAGGGTGGGCTCGTGTCATCACTCTGGGCATCCTCCCGAGACGATGGGTGACCCTCGAGGTTCGTGGGCGGCGTAGCGGTGAGCTGCGCAGATTCCCACTCGGAATGGCCGACGTGGGCGATCGGTGGTATCTCGTCTCCATGCTTGGTGAATGCGCCTGGACACGAAACGTGCGCGCAGCACACGGGCGTGTCGTGCTTCGTGGCAGGCGCCGCTGCCCGTGCAATCTCGAGGAGGTGCCCATCGAAGCCCGGGGGAAGGTTCTCCAGCGCTATGTGGCCAAAGTCCCGGGCGGCCGACCCCATATCCCGGTTCAGAAAGGTGCGCCGGAAGCGGCTTTCCAGGCTATTGCCGGCTGCTACCCCGTCTTCCTCGTCACCCCGGATCCAGGGTCCTTATTGTGATCGCAGGGCTCGACCAAGCGCACTAACCGATGACGTCCTGAGCCAGTACGGCGGCGTCGTGACCATAACCCGCATCGGCCCGGGCGAGCCGGGCCCTTCGGCCCTCGCTCCAGGGCTGATATGCCCGGGCCTTTCGGGCATGTCTGAAGGGACTCGAAGGATTGCTCCGGGGACATCCGCCCCTAGCTGGGCGTTCTGCCCTGGCAGCAATATCCGACCTGGGCGTTTTCAATCAACGACGAGGAGGGTCTACATGAGTTCGGTGTTGCTGGCCCGATGGCAGTTCGGCATCACCACGATATACCACTTCCTGTTCGTCCCTTTGACGATCGGGTTGGCGTTCCTGTTAGCGGTGATGCAGACGATCTATTACCGGACAGGCAATCCTCAATACAGGAGGATGACGAAGTTCTGGGGCAAACTGTTCCTCATCAACTTCGCGCTGGGTGTCGTGACAGGCATTGTCCAGGAGTTCCAATTCGGGATGAACTGGTCCACTTACTCCCGCTTCGTGGGCGACATCTTTGGCGCTCCCCTCGCGATCGAGGGACTACTCGCCTTCTTCCTCGAGTCGGTGTTCATCGGCCTGTGGATCTTCGGATGGGATCGCCTCAGCCCGAAGGTTCATCTCCTCTCGATCTGGATGGTGGCGCTGGGGACGAGCATCTCGGCGTTCTGGATCCTCGCCGCCGGTTCCTTCATGCAGAACCCGGTCGGGTACACCCTCAACTCCACGACGGGTCGCGCCGAGCTCGACAGCTTCGGTGCGGTCTTGACCAATGTGTCCCTATGGGCGCACTTCCCGCACACCCTGTCCGCTTCCCTGACCACGTCTGCCGCGCTGTTGGTCGCCGTGTCGGCATGGCATCTCTTGCGCAACCGAGACGAGGATTTCTTCGTCACTTCTGCCCGATTCGGTATGACTTTCCTGCTCATCGGGGCGCTCGCTGTGGCTTTCACAGGTCACACGATGGGTCAGGTCATGACGGACGTCCAGCCGATGAAGATGGCCTCGGCGGAAGCACTCTGGGAGACGGAGCAACCTGCGGGCTTCTCGCTGTTTGCCATCGGAGACATCGAGAACGGTCGCAACCACGTCAACATCCAGGTTCCCAAGGTGCTGAGCCTGCTTGCTGCGAACAACCTCTCAGCTGAAGTGAAGGGTATCAACCCACTCCAGGCTGAGATGGAGGCGAAGTATGGCCCGGGCAACTACATCCCCAATGTGGGCCTGATCTACTGGACGTTCCGCATCATGGTCGGAGCGGGTTTCGCCATGATCGGCCTCGCACTCTACGGGCTCTATTTGATCCGGAAGAAGAAGCTGATGAAATTCGCCTGGTATCACAAGATCGCCTTGTGGGCTCTGGCGCTTCCCTTCATTGCCAATGCCACAGGGTGGGTGATGACGGAAATGGGCAGGCAGCCGTTTGTGGTGTACGGCCTGCTCAAGACCGACGACGCCGCCAGCGTCGCCGTCAGCTCGGGTGAGGTATTGACGACCCTCATCGGCTTCACCCTGCTATACGGCGTACTCGCCTTCGCCGACTTCTACCTGATGGCGAAGTATGCCAAGGCCGGTCCTGACCCCGACATGGATGAGGCGCAAATCGCAGCCTCCATGGCCTACTGAGGAGGCGACGACTATGGATATTTGGAACCTGAACACACTCTGGTTCGCTCTGATCGCCGTGCTCTGGGTGGGCTACTTCTTCCTCGAGGGCTTCGACTTCGGGGTGGGGATGCTGCTCCCATTCGTGTCAGACGATGATCTGGATCGCCGTGTTGTCATCAACACGATTGGCCCGGTCTGGGATGGAAACGAGGTGTGGCTGTTGGTTGCCGGAGGCGCCACATTCGCCGCATTCCCGGAGTGGTACGCCACTCTGTTCAGTGGCTTCTACCTGCCGCTGTTCTTGATCCTGATTGCTCTAATCATCCGCGGTGTTGCCTTCGAGTTCAGAAGCAAAGAAGACAGCGCCCGCTGGCGGGCGACGTGGGATTGGGCAATCGTTATCGGCAGCTTCCTGCCTGCATTGCTGTGGGGCGTTGCATTTGCCAACATCCTGCGGGGTGTGCCGATCGAGATGGTGAACGGGTACCACGAGTACACGGGCGGTTTCTGGAACCTTCTCAACCCATATGCGCTTGTCGGCGGCCTGGCCTCCCTATCGCTATTCCTCCTCCATGGGGCATTGTTCCTGTCGTTGAAGACGGAAGGAACAGTCAAGGACCGTGTCGATGCGCTGATCCGCCGTCTTGCCTGGCCTGCGGTCGGACTGGTGCTTGCCTTCATGGTCTGGACCTACGTCGATCTCGGCGAAGGGCTTATCCCGGGTCTACTCCCGTTGCTTGCCGTCGTAGGGCTTGTTGCCATCCCCTACCTGGCGCTTGCCAAGAAGAACGGGTGGGCGTTCATGGCCACCGGTGGGGCAATAGCCCTCATTGTGGCGACTCTGTTCATCATCCTGTACCCAAACGTGCTCCCTTCGAGCGTCGATGCCGCTGCCAGTCTCGACGTGTACAACGCGGCCTCTACGAACCTGACACTGAAGGTAATGACTGTCGTCGCGGTGATCTTCACGCCGTTGGTCCTGGTGTACCAGAGCTGGACCTACTGGGTATTCCGCAAGCGCATCGGACGCGAGACCCTCAGCCCGGCCAGTCATTGAACCCTATCGGCGGTGCACCTGGAGGCCCGGGTGCACCGCCGATGCGTATCCTTGCTGCTGAAATGGCCCCGTGACCACGCGAGCCGTTGACATCCGTCTGATGGAGCGCGGGCGGGGCGCCCTGCCCATGCTCGTCGCCACCGTTGCCAGTGGCGTGGCAACTGCCCTGGTGGTTCTCGGTCAGGCGGTCATCCTCGCATCCATCATCAACCGTGTGTTCCTGGGCAAAGAGACACTCACCGACGTCAGCGAGAATCTCCTTCGACTGGCACTTCTGTTCGTTGCCAGGGCTCTCACCGTCTGGATACGCCAGGTGTTCGCGGCAAGGGCGGCTGTTGCAGTCAAGCGCAGCCTGCGGCGTGACCTAATCGCCGCCGTGTTGCGCCGCGGCACGAAGCCTGGCGACGCCGGCGGCGATCTGGTCGTTCAGGTAGTCCAGGGGGTCGATGCACTCGACCCCTATTTTGCCCGCTACCTCCCCGAATTGATTCTCGGGGCGATCGTGCCGCTTGTCGGCGTCATCTGGGTGGCAACGATCGACCGTCTCTCCGCTGGCATCTTGCTCGTGACAGTCCCGCTCATCCCGGTGTTCATGATCTTGATCGGCAGCATCGCCGACGAGCAAACAGCGAAGCGCTGGAGACGACTGCAGTCACTAGCCGGGGCGTTTCAGACGATGGTCCGGGGAATGACAGTCCTGCGGGTTTTTGGACGCACCCGAGATTGGCTGGCGCGACTGCAGGAGAGCTCTGAGGACCTTCGCCGCGAGACGATGGCGACACTCCGAATCGCCTTTCTGTCCGCGCTCGTGCTCGAGTTGATTGCCACAATCAGTACGGCGCTGGTGGCCGTTGCCGTCGGCATCCGTGTCGTTTATGGGCAGATCGATTTCCAACCGGCCTTGACCGTCCTCATTATCGCCCCGGAGATCTATCTACCGTTGCGGCGAGTCGGCGCTGAGTTTCACGCAGCCATGGAGGGCGTGAAGGCGTCGGGATCGGCATTCGACCTCATCGAACAAGACCGGGAGCCGAAGGGCGCCATTCCGGCACCCGATGCCGCGACATCAATAATCACCCTCGATCGGGTGTCTGCCGTCTCCGGCGGGCGCACGCTTCTGGCAGATCTGTCGCTACGAATCGAGCCGGGCGAATTCGTCGCACTCGTCGGGGAATCCGGAGCAGGCAAGACCACCCTGCTCCGTTTGCTGATGGGGTTTGCCTCACCATCTGGAGGCCGCGTCTCGGTCGGTGGCATCGACCTCTCCGAGATTGAGCTGCGCGGATGGTGGGATCAAATCTCATACTTGCCCCAGGAACCATTCTTCAGATCGGGGAGCATACGGGACAACATCCAGTTGGCAGATCCGGACGCTTCCCGTGGGCGTCTCTGGCACGCACTCGATGTCTGCGGGCTTGCGGACTTCGTCAAGTCCCTCCCCCAAGGGCTGGACACTGGCGTCGGTGAGGGAGCAAAGCTGCTCAGCGCCGGGCAACGTCGCCGGCTCGCCCTTGCTCGTACATTCCTTCGTCGGTCTCCCATCGTCCTGCTCGACGAGCCCACCGCGAACGTCGACGCGAGCACTCGAGCAGTACTCGGTGGCGCGATAAGGAAACTGAACGAAACCGGGACCGTGATCGCCGTGTTGCACGATCGCGAGATGGCGAACCTCGCCGACCGGTGTATCGAGGTGATCCCCGAATGAGGAGAATCCGTCTGCTCATCGGCAAGCAGTCCGGCCAGCTCGCGTTTGCCGTGCTCATGGGCGTTGGCACAATCGCCTCGAGCATCGGCCTGCTCACCACATCCGCCTACCTCATTTCGCGGGCGGCGTTGCTTCCTCCCATCCTGGATCTCTCCACCGCCATCGTCGGCGTTCGCTTCTTTGGCATCAGCCGTGGCGTTTTCCGCTATGGGGAGCGACTCGTCTCTCATGACCTAAGCCTCCGCGTCTCCGGCCGGCTCCGCACCCGTATGGCCGTAGCGCTTGCCCGTCTCTTGCCGGCCGGTCTTGAGAGCACACATACCGGTGATCTGCTGCAGCGGATCATCAGCGACGCAGACGCCTGGCAGCATGTCATCACCAGGGTGGTGATCCCCCCGATGGTCTCGACGCTGGTGATCGCAGGGGTATTTGGGTTCGCCTCGCTACTTCTTCCGGAGGCGGGGCTCGTGTTGCTTGCCGCTCTCCTGGTAGCGGGCCTTGCCCTGCCGTGGCTGGCCGGGCGGCTCGGGCGGTGGAGCGAAAGCGAGGTCGGAGACGACCGCCGTAAATTGGCAGAGGCGACCGTCGAGGTCATCGACGGAGCGCCCGAGATCGTCGCATACGGTCGGGAAGACCTGTTTCTCGACGAGATGGCGGAGATCGAAGATCGTCTGGAACAGAAGGCCATTCGTACGGCGTGGGTCGCCGGTCTCACAGATGCGCTGTTGTTGCTCATCATCGGATGCGCCGAAGTGGGGATGCTCATCGTGGCCATTCCCGCCGTCACAGACGGGCGTCTCGGTGGTGTGCAGCTTGCGGTAGTGGCGATGTTGGGCCTCGTCTCGTTCGAGGCGGTTCAGGAATTGCCCCGGGCGTACCTGAGTCTCGGGGCCAGTGTGGTGGCTATCGCCCGCGTTGACGCCGTTCTAGACGCGAAGGCGCCGGTAGCGGATGCGGTGAGCCCGGAGCCTATGCCGGAACGGCCGGCATTGTCGATGCGTGGGATCCACCTGCAATATGCGTCCCGTCCTACCGCCACGCTGAGTGCTCTGGATTTAGATCTCCCGTTCGGCAGTCGCACCGCACTGATAGGTGAAAGCGGAGCAGGCAAGACCTCAGTTGCCCACATACTCCTCCGCTTTCGGGATCCCGACTCAGGTCAGTACCTCGTCGATGGTGTCGCCGCCTCACGAATCGATCCCGACGAACTACGTAAGCGCGTTGGCCTCGTCGACGATCGCGCCTTCATCTTTGCCGCCTCAGTGCGAGAGAATCTGCTGGTCGCCGCTCCGGACGCCGCCGTGGAACAACTGGAGGAAGCCTGCCGGCTGGCAGGTCTCACCGGTTGGGTTCAGCAACTCCCGGACGGCATCGATAGCCTGATCGCCGAATCGACCATCTCCGGCGGTGAACGCCGGAGACTGGCGATCGCCAGAGCCCTCCTTGCCGATTTTGCAGTCCTCATTCTCGATGAGCCCACCGCAGGGCTCGATCATGCCACTGCAGGAGCAGTAATGGCCGACCTCCTGGCTGCCACTGTCGGGAAGACGGTCTTGCTGATCACCCATCGTGAGGAAGGGATCGAGGCGATGGATACGGTGGCGATACTCAGCTCTGGGCGTATCTCGATTCCGCCAAACGACACGGCCGCTAGATGAGCCTCGCTGCTGTGACGTGTGGCCGCGGACATCGGCGTTAGTGTTCGCGGGCACAAAGAAGGAAGGAACAACAATGGAGGGACACGGCGAGGGCACTTCGGAACGCTCGACCACCGCACGCGCCGCTCTGGCGCTTGGCGCCCTCGGGATCGTGTACGGCGATATCGGAACGAGCCCGCTGTATGCGATGCGTGAGTCTTTCGAGGGCCACAACATCGCTGTGATCCAGGAGAACATCCTGGGGGTGCTATCACTGATCTTCTGGTCCCTGATGATCGTCATCTCGATCAAGTACGTCGTCTTCGTGATGCGGGCCGACAACAACGGAGAAGGTGGAATCCTTGCCCTGACGTCGCTCATCCGACCTGCCGGTGAGGACAGCGGCAAGGGCTCCAAACGCGCCCGCTGGCTGCTCGTCCTCATCGGGCTCTTCGGAACAGCGCTCCTCTACGGAGACGGGATGATCACGCCGGCGATCTCCGTTCTGTCCGCAGTCGAGGGCATACACATCGCTACCCCGGCACTGGAACCATACGCTGTTCCCGTCGCCATCGTCATCCTCATCGCCCTCTTCGCCATCCAACGGCACGGAACGGGAACGATCGGGTCCCTCTTCGGGCCGATCATGGTGGTTTGGTTCACGACTCTGGCGGCCCTCGGGATTGGTCACATGTTCGATGAGCCCGGCGTATTTGCGGCCATCAACCCGGTGCATGCAATCACCTACTTCTCCAACAACGGCATCGCTGGGTTCCTTTCGCTCGGGTCGATCTTCCTGGTGGTCACCGGAAGCGAGGCCCTATACGCTGACATGGGGCATTTTGGGAAGCGGCCCATACAGACAGGTTGGTTCGCCGTGGTCCTCCCTGCCCTGACGCTCCACTACTTCGGCCAGGGGGCGCTCCTGATCGACCACCCTTCTGCCATAGACAACCCCTTCTATCGCATGGCACCCTCGTGGGCCTTGTGGCCGCTGCTCATCCTGGCCACCGTGGCGACAGTCATCGCATCCCAGGCCCTGATCTCAGGTGCCTTCTCGCTAACGATGCAGGCCGTCCAACTCGGGTATCTGCCGAGGACAAGAATCCTTCATACTTCCGAAACGGAATCCGGCCAGGTCTACATCCCGACGGTCAACTGGATGCTCATGATTGCCTGTGTCGCCCTTGTCGCCGGGTTCCAGTCCTCGAGCGGTCTTGCGGCGGCCTATGGAATCGCGGTAGCGATGACCATGGTGATCACCACGGTTCTCTTCTTCACTGTTACCCGTGATCGCTGGAGCTGGAGCCTCGCCAGAGCGGGAACAGTTGCTGGTCTCATCCTGCTTGTAGACCTCGCCTACTTCGGTGCGAACATCTTCAAGATTCCGCACGGCGGCTGGGTCCCGATTGTGATCGGTCTCGCCATCTTCACCGTCATGACCACATGGAAACGCGGTCGTGAGCTGCTCAGTTTCCGGCTCCATCTAGGACGGCTCTCCCTGCAGCGCTTCGTGGAGAATATCAAAGCCTCGAATCCGCAGCGAGTCCCCGGCGAAGCCATCTACATGGCCCGTATCGGTGGCAGCGCACCACCCGCCCTGCTCGCCAACTTCCGCCACAGCGAAACTCTTCGTGAAGACGTTGTGGTGGTGACGGTCCGCATCGAGAGCATCCCCCGCGTGCCGGGGGCGAGACGAGCCGATGTTGAGGATCTCGGGGAAGGCTTTCACCTGGTCCACCTGACCTACGGATACATGGAGGAGCCCGATGTCCCCGAGGCGCTACGAAATATCGTCACCAAGGGCTTTGGAATCGACACGAGCACCGCCAGCTACGTCCTCGGGCGAGAGACGGTTCTTGCCACCGACATGCCCGGCATGGCCATCTGGCGAGAGCGCCTCTTTTCCCTGATGAGCCGGAACGCGTCGAACGCGGCCCTCTATTTCAAGCTCCCACCGGACCAGTGCCTCGAGATCGGTGTGCAGATAGAGATCTGACCCCATCGGAACTTAATCCGGGTGTCGCTCGTGGTCGCCCTGGTCCTCTACGTAGTCCCACAGGGTTGGAAATAGTGTCACCGGTTGCGGGATCACTTCTCCGATCTCGTCTTTACCGACAAGCCGATCTATGAGCCCCCGCCAATCGAATGCCCCCGTGATCTCCGACGCTCGCAGCGTCACCAGCCGATCCCGCGATATGTACAGGGGGATGATCGTGTTGAGTATCTGCTCGATCTCATTCCGGAAGCGACTGTTGGTGCTGCGCACACCGTCCCCCTGAAGGGGCACGTCGGGAAGCAATCTGACGAATAGGTCATACGAAAGGCTCCATTGCCGCACCAGAGGCGTCACCCCGAACGGGTCTTCGCCACCGGTGACCCGGAGGAAGTAGGCGAAGTTGTCGACTATCGCGCGATCCGTCACCAGCACATCAGCCCGATTCCGCAGTTCCAGTTCCTGCTGGACCTGGGCCATGATCACCCATAGCTGTGCTTCCGGCGTCGCTCCCTCGTTCAAACCGAGTGGATTGAAACGGACGACTTCCCTACCTACTTCGACGCTTCTCCCGCTGCGTCCGACTGCACCCGCAAACGAGTGCACCGCATTCGTCTTGCGAACAGAGTGTGAGCCGATAAATGCGATCTTGACGGAAGGAGGCATGGGACTGTCTGATAGGAGCCAATACGACGATAGACCCTGCAGCCGCTCGGCCATGGGTAAAGGCTCGCCGACGCAACGCAAACCGCCGGAGCGAGCACTCGGTAGTATCGCGAGTCACATGACCGATCCTTTGCAGAGCAGCTCGCCGCACATCGCCTTTGCTATCGCAGCACGAGAAACACGCCGGCGCGTCTGACGCCTATCCCCCAACCTCTCTATGCCTCCCATGAAGACCGAAGTAATCCGTAGTACGCGCCGCAAGAAGACCATCGAAGCCCGGGTCGTCGGTGGCACCTTGCGCGTCCTGCTCCCCGACTCCCTGACGCGGGAAGAAGAAGAGCATTGGGTGAGCGAGATGCGACGTCGCATCGAGCGTAAGACGAAGTCAACCCACATCGACCTGCCGAGCAGGGCTCGGACTCTGGCCAACAAGTACCACCTGCCCGAACCGGGCACGATCACGTTCAGCTCACGGCAGCGCGAAAGATGGGGATCCTGCTCTCCCCACACCGGAGCTATCCGGATCTCGAGCCAGCTGGTTGAGTTCCCCGCATGGGTACTGGACTATGTGATCGTCCACGAATTGGCGCACCTGATCGAGCCCAACCATACGGCGCTCTTCTGGGAGATAGCCACTCGCTACGAACTTGCAGAACGGGCGCGCGGTTTTCTCATCGCTATGCAGGGTCAGGCAAGCTAGACGCGGCTTCATTCGAAGAGGCCGACATGGGCAAGCCTCCTCATTTCCGCAGCCTGCCGCGGCGCAAATGACGATGGATTCCTCTACCGTGCGGTGGTGATGAAACCTCCAGAATTGATTTCGGCAGAAGGCATCGGGCAGAGGGTGCGGGAACTGGCAGCGGAAGTCGACTCTGCGTACGCAGGGACCGAGATGCTGGTGTTGATCGGCGTCCTCAAAGGCTCCTTCATCTTCCTATCCGATCTCGCGAGACAGTTGACAGTCCCGCACCGCGTCGAGTTCATAGCCGTCACCAGCTATGGGGCAAAGGAGAGCGAGCACGCCGACCCGGTACGGCTCATCATGGATGTTCGCCACGGGATAGATGGAGACGATGTGCTCATCGTCGAGGACATCGTGGACACGGGCCACACCCTCGCCTATCTCATACGGCTGTTCAGCGCACACGCTCCGCACTCGTTGAGGACGTGCTCCTTGCTGTACAAACCCGATCGGACCGAAAGCGACATCTCCGTCGACTTCATCGGTTTCACCATCCCGGATGTCTGGGTGGTCGGATATGGCCTCGACTATGCCGAGCGCTATCGGACGCTGCCCTATATTGCCGAACTTCCGGTGGATCTGCGCTGACCGCTCACGGCAAACTCGCAGGGAACCTTTAGCCAGCTCTCATTCGACTGTTCTAATTTGCCACATCGCTGACCGACAAGAGAACCGAAAATGGATATCAACGAAGACCCAACCGTTCGAACCAGGTCCCGCTACGCGGAAGTAACCCGACGTATGTTCCTGCGTCGTGCTGCACAAGCGGCCGGGGCGCTGGCGGTCCTTCCGCTCATCTCTGCCTGTGGTGATGACTCGACCGTGTTTGCGACATCGACGACACTCGCCGACGCACCGACGTCGGCTGGTGCCACCACTCGGGGCGCGGAGAGCACGTCTACAACGACCCTCGCTCCTACAACAACCACAGTCGCTCCTGGGACTTCCGCGGTTGGTGCAGCCACTGATGAGATAGTCATCGCTTTCACATACGCAGCCGCGGGCGGCGGTCGCGTCCAGAACCCATACGTTGCGGTCTGGGTGGAAGACGCCAATGGTGAGCTCGTGGCTACGGTGGCGCTCTGGTTCCTCCAGTCCCAGAAGGGGCTCCGGTGGCTCACCGACCTGCGGCGCTGGTATTCGGTGGACGGCAGCACGACCGCCATTGACACGCTGTCCAGCGCGACCCGTACTCCCGGCGACTACAAGGTCAGCTGGGATATGAGCGATATCGATGGCGGTGAGGCGGTCGCCGGCGAGTACTACGTCTGCATCGAAGCAGCACGTGAGCACGGGCCATATTCTTTGATCCGCCAGGTAGTGACCCTGGGAGCCGGCATGGATACGGTGCAACTAGCCGATGACGGTGAACTCACCGACGCCTCGGTGACCACGGCCTAACCTCGCCTGATGTCGACGACCCAACAAGACCGAGAGTCGCCGGAAGCCCCCGCTCGTCGGGGCAAAGGCCGGGTATGGCGCGACACCCAGCGTTGGACCAGGTGGCTCCACGTTTACTCGAGCATGCTGGCTCTGCTGGTCGTCCTTTTCTTCGGGTTCACCGGTGTCACCCTCAACCATCCGGGCTGGACATTTGGCTTCCCTCCAAGCGAAGAGACCGTTGCCGGGACGCTGCCCGCCGGGTGGCAGTCCACGGACGGCTCGGTGGAATTCCTCACAGTGAGTGAGTACCTACGCAGTCGGCACGAAATCAAGGGTGAGGTGAGCGACTTCGGGGAGACGGCTTCGGACGCCTTCCTCAGCTATCGCGGCCCCGGATACTCAGCGGACGCGTTTGTCGATACCTCAACCGGTAGCTACGAGGTCAACATCGAGGAACAAGGTTGGATCGGTGTGTTGAACGATCTGCACAAGGGCCGGGACACCGACAGCTCATGGAACTGGTTGATCGACGTTTCGGGCATATTCCTCGTCGCGATATCGGTTACGGGCCTTGCGCTCCAGCTACTGCTCTCGAAGCGACGCCGGTCGGCGCTTGTTGTTGCCGCTGTCGGCGCTGCCTTGACGATGCTCCTCATCGCCATCGCCGTCAGCTGATCTGTCGTTCGTTCCAGAGAGAGTTCTTCACCGTCTCCCCGTCAGGGCGGACGATGAGATAGCCCACCGGCTCGTCTAGACGGGCAAGGAAATCCTGGCGATCGTTATCAGCGAGGACCGTCAACGCCGTTGCCACGACGTCGGTGGTGCACGCGGACCCCGCGAGGACGCTCGCTTGAGCGACCGACGTGGTCGGGATACCCGTTCTGGGGTCAATGACGTGGCTGTACCAGCGATCTCCGATAGTCCAGCCACGGCGTGCCCCTCCGCTGGTTGCGATGGCGCCACCGCTAAGGGCAACCACTGTGAGGGGCAAAGCGTTGTCATAGGGACGATGGGGATCCTCGATGCCGACCCGAAGGACGTCCGGGCCCGTGTGGCGGATGTCGCCACCCCCGTTCACGGTGATGTGGCCGGAGCCTTCGAGATCCATGGCAGCAGAGGCGGCCCGATCAACGATCCAGCCCTTGGCGATTCCGTTCAGGTCGAGGCCGGTGACATTGCGGCGCTGTCGGGCCGACGCCAGTTCGGCCTCTGTTGGGCGTCGGAAGGAAGCAGCGGCGTGCGCCCATGTTTCACGTAACGGCCCAACGTGGGGATCAAAGGCACCGTCACTGAGCCGGTACCAGTGATCGGCGAGGCCCATCACCTCCTCCAACTCCCGCCCGGGTCGGCACTCCCCGCGCTTGAACCTACTGATCTCAGAGGACTCGTCGTAGACATTGAAGATATGTTCCAGACGTTCGATCTCGGCGACTGCGCACCGATCCATCGCAGCAGCCACCCGCTCGTGATCGGCCTTGATGCGTAGCTCAACGACGGTCCCCAGCAAACCGTGATGATGGGTGACCAGCCTGCTACTCACCGATGTCTTCGTTCCAGACCTCGGGGTTGCGAGCTATGAATTCCTCCATCATTGTCCGGCACGCCGGGTCGTCGACGACGAGGACCTCGACGCCTCGTTCCTCGAGCAGGGCCTCGTTCCCGAGGAAGGTGCGGTTCTCGCCGATGACCACCCTCGGGATCCCGTAGAGGAGGATCGCCCCGGTGCACATGTCGCATGGAGACAGCGTCGTATAGATGGTGGCCTTTTGATACACCGATGCCGGTAGCCTGCCGGCATCCTCGAGCGCATCGGTCTCACCGTGTCTGATGGGTGATCCCAGCTGCACTCTTCGGTTGTGGCCTCGACCGAGAACCTCATCCGCGGCTACTAACACGGCCCCGATGGGGATTCCGCCCTCCTCTAGCCCGAGCCGGGCCTGTTCCAGGGCGATACCCAGATAGTGACGATCTAGCTGCTCCATGCGTCCTCCGTCCGGCATCGCCCCACTCTATCGTTGCCTTCGTCCACCGCCTCCGGGGTCTCAGCTGAAATGGCTGCCAAACCGCTCACCAGCGTTGGTCCTCACACCGGGTCATATGGTCCCGTCGAGTGGGGTTTGACGCTTGGCGGCCGCCTACTCAATCGTTGAGTTGACCACCTGGATCAGCCCGTAGCCCAGATAGAAGATCCCGGGGAATCCCTTTGTTTCGAACCCGTCGCTGGGGTTACGGCGAAGAGTCGAATCCTCGATGCGCAGCGTCCCCGAACGATCATTGCTCACAAAGAACACGGCCCCACCACCCTCGTTGGCGTGGTTGTCCTCGATGATCGTATCGACGATCGTGAGCGTGAAGGTATTGCCGTCGTTGTAGATAGCGCCGCCGCTGCCACCTCCTGGCTCACCCGCCTGGGAAGGGTTCGCTCCGTAGCCGATCGCCGAGTTGTGGCTAAACAGGCTGTTGATGACGGTGAAGGAAACGCCGATGCTGCTCAGGCCACCCCCGTTCGAGCATACGTTGCCGTAGCCCTCTCCCCCACCAAATGTTGACTGGACCACGTATACCGGCAGGCCGTGATACTGGCTGAAAACCCTGACGGCTGCTCCTCCGACATCGGGGCCTACGTCGTCGCAGACATTGTTGAAGAAGCGTGAGTTGACGATCTTGAACCGGCCGCCACGCACCCAGATGGCGCCTCCGCCATCGGGATCTGCGCCCTTTGAGTTACCGTCCACAAACGTCAGGTTCTGCACGGCAAGACTGGGGTGGTCCTGGTCCTGGCAATGCGATGTGGTCCACACCAGATCAGGGTCGCATGTGTTCATGTAGAGGATTCGGTTCTGGCCTCTCCCGCTGAGCGTCACCAGACCACCGCCGTCGAGCACTATCTCGGGGCCGGTGTCGTTGAATACCCGGGCCGGTTCCATCATTTCGATGGTCACCGGGTCCGGGCCACAATCGAAGACGATGATGCCACCCCGGGCCACCGCATCGACAACCGCCTGTGACGTGCAGCTTTGCGGTGAGCCGTCGCCAATGGTGACGTCAGGATGCGTTACATTTTCGAGCTGTGCCTCGTCCGGCACATACCCGTTGCCATCCGGGTTGCCCAAAGGTGGACCTGGACGCTCCGGAGGATAGAGGGGCGTGAGCCCCAGCCCTCGCGTCAGGAAGGTCGCCATCTGCTCACGGGTGACAGGTTGATACGGGCAGAAGCGGTCGTTGGTGGGCGGGTTGCAGCCTTTGGTGATCCCCGCTGCCGCCAACGACTCAATCGATGCCTCGAAGACAGACTGATCGTCATCTGTGAATGAGTCTCCGCTGCCGGCGGGCAGATGAAGCGCCCGCACCAGGAATGCAGCCATCTGGCCTCTCGTGACGCTCTCGTTCGGACAGAAGCGGTCGTTGGCAGGCGGGTTGCAGCCTTTGGTGATTCCCGCCTCTGCCAGTCGGTTGATCGCATCCTGGAACACACCCCCGGCGTCAGAGAAGGGCGATCCAGTGGCCTCAGGGAGTGAAAGCGCCCGCACCAGGAATGCAGCCATCTGGCCACGGGTGACCGGATCGGTCGGGCAGAAGAGGTTGTTGAGCGGCGGGTTGCAGCCCTTGGTGATCCCCTCCGCGGCGATTGCTTCGATGGCGGGCTCGTGGATGCTGTAGTCGTCGTCCAGGAAGCTACCGCCGGGCGGTAACTCTGCCGCCCCGGCGACGGCGCTCAGATTGACTGCCGCAAGCGATGCGGCAACCAGCAGAATGACGAATCGTCGACTCATGCTCAGGGAGGCTAATAGCGCGCCGGGGGCTAACGGGGTTGCTTGCCGAGACGGCTTTCTAGAGGAGTTCGGAACCGGGGAGTCACGACGTCGCCCTCCAGCCAGGTCTGTAGGGAAGCTGCCTGGGCCTCGATGAGAGACATCTCGTCCGTTGTGACCGTCTCGAGTAGCCCGACGCCGATGTCTCCATCCTCATGTTGCGTCCACCCTCCGACAATCCGCCCATTGAGCCACACGGAAGGACCGATATTGCCGCTGCGATCGAACAGTTCGTGGCGGTGAGCGCCCAGGTACCAGTCCCGGTCCTTCCATCCCATCGGCGTCGGGTCGAGCCCGGGTAGCAGTGCGGCCCACGGCGCGACCGGCGCGGTCAATCCCAAATCATCGGGAAGTACATAGCCCGTCGCGTCGTCGAGCTGCACCTCAACGGCGCCTACGGCAGCCAGTGCGTCGCGTGTGTCTCTCACACCCCATCCCGACCACCACTTCAGATCGTCGAACGATCCCGGGCCAAATCCCCTGAGCCAGCGTCGGGCGAGAAGCGTTCTCGATTCTGGGGGCGTCATCTCGGTGGATTCGTCTGTGAGCCAGGATCGCCGCGGTGACCAGCGGTATTGCCCGGAGACCCAGGTTCCCCGTGGGCGGGCCCTGATGATCTCACCGCTGGTTGCCAGCAGGAAGAACACCCGCGTGGAGAGACCGAATTGGCCGCCCCATTTCTTGCCTTCACCAAAGCTCAGCTTCTTTCCCAGTTCAGGCACGAGCTCTGTCAGCTCGGTTGCCCCCGCCTCGCCCAGTTCCATCAGAGCATTCCGCGTCCTCGCCAACACCCCCTCTAGCCACTCCTCATCCAGCCGATGCTGATCCATCAGCAAGGTCACGAGCCGGCGCCGTTCGGCGGCCAGGTACTTCAACGCGCAGCCCTGCCGCAAGGCGACCTCCATCTCCGCGGGGACGACGAACAGCGTTCTGCGCATGCCCAGCACCCGGACCAGCGAGCGCTCCTCATACAGCGCGGCCTCCAGTTCCTCACGGCAGAATCCGGAGAGCCGGGCCCTGGCCGACAAATACACTGTGGTGGGATCGGTCGAGTGCATACCACCGAGATCCCGGGCGACATCGACCACGTTGGGCCCCGGGGCCGCCAGGAAATGGCGAACCGCCAGACGACGTCGTCTTTCTGCTGCGTCCATGACAACCATGAACAAACAGTATCCGACCGTGGCCCGGTCCATATACTCCGTCGCATGGATCTCACTCCACAACAGCTCAACGAGATGGTTGCCAATGCCTTCCCACTGACCACTGCAATGGGGCTCTCTTGCGTCGAACTTGGCGACGGCATGGCCGTTGCCCGCCGGGCGTTTGATGCGACAAACGTGCGCCCCGGGGGGATCATCCCCGGCCCGTCTGTCTTCGGCGTCGCCGACGTGTCGCTCTGGTACGCCATTTTCTCGAAGATCGGTTTCGAGCCGATGGCGGTAACGAGCGATCTCACCATCCACTTCCTGCGTCCTGCTATCGGAAGTGCCCTGTTGGCTCGTTGCCAAATCACCAAGATCGGCAAGCGGCTCGCCCATGGAGAGATCCGTGTCTGGGAAGAGGGCGGCGATCCACAGCGACTGATCGCCTTTGCTTCCGGTGCGTATGCCCTCCCCGAGAACGGGCACTTTGTATGAGCAAGAGCGGGTGTTTGCGATGGGTCTAGGGGTTCTTACGCTGCGACAGCGGGCCGCGCTCAGAGACGACTGGTTGGCGCAACGCCTCGACAGCGTCGTGCCACAGATCATGCACGAAGCGGGTGTCGACTGTTGGGTGTTGATAGCCAGGGAGTACAACGAAGACCCGGTGGTCAAGACGATGTTGCCCGCGACCTGGGAGGGTGCTCGGCGTCGCACCATCCTCGTCTTCACCGACTACGGCTGGAGCCGCATGGCGATCTCCCGATATGCCGTTGGTTCATTCTTTCCCGCCGGCTGGGACCCGGACGAAGAACCCGACCAATGGCGTCGGCTTGCCGCATATCTCGAGGACCGGGCACCGCAGAGAATTGCGATCAATCGCTCCCCCACCTTTGCGCTGGCAGACGGCATGACCAGCACCGAGACCGCTCTTTTCCTCGCTGCCTTACCTCCCTCCATCGGGGACCGTGTCGAGTCATCCGATGATCTGGCCATCGGATGGCTGGAAACGAGGACTCCCGCCGAGATAGCGGCGTTTCCGGATGTCTGTGCCAGAGCGCACGCGATCTTGCGTCGCGCCCTGTCGGATGAGGTGATCAGAGCCAACCAAACCACTACAAGTGACGTCGAGTGGTGGTTGCGGGAGGAGTCCCAAACGCTGGGCTACGGGACGTGGTTCCATCCCGCCGTGTCCCTCCAGCGAGCCGTTTCCGCAAGAACGGCAGGTTTCCCTGCCACATCGGGCGACGAGATCATCCGCCACGGCGACCTCATCCACATCGATTTTGGTATCGAGTACCTAACACTCCACACCGATCAGCAACAGCACGGCTACGTGCTCCACCCTGGTGAGACCAGCGCCCCTGACGGGCTCCAGCGAGCCGTGGCAGCCGGCAACCGGCTCCAGGACATCGTCATGGGTTGTTTCCACACTGGAGCGACCGGGAATGACATATTGCGAGCAGCCCGGGAGCAGGCAGCGGCCGAAGGACTCCGCCCGGCCATCTACAGCCATCCCATCGGGCTCCACGGCCACGGCGCCGGGCCCACGATTGGTCTCTGGGATCAGCAAGACGGAGTCCCGGGAGCGGGCGACTACCCGATTCGACCCGATACCGCATACTCAATCGAACTGTCGGTCGAGGTCGACATACCTGAGTGGCAGGACCAGCCGGTGCGAATCATGCTCGAGGAGGACGCGTTCTTCGACGGCAATCGCATCGACCTTCTCGACGGTCGCCAAACGCGGTTATGGACGATCTGATGTTTGATCTCGGGCCCTATCCCGACGTGACCGGTTTTGATCTTGCCCGGCAACTGGACGCCGCAGATCCGCTCGGCGCATACCGGGAGCGTTTCTTCATCGGCGACGACGCATTGATCTATCTCGATGGCAATTCGCTGGGGCGGCTTCCCCTGGTCACCGCCGATCGCCTGCTGGAGGTGATCCAGCAGCAGTGGGGCGGGGATCTCATAGAGTCCTGGGGCAACAGTTGGTGGCAGCTGGCAGGCAGAATCGGCGACGACATAGCGCCGCTGGTTGGCGCCGCCCCCGGCTCGGTCGTTGTCGCCGATTCCACGTCGGTTTGTCTGTACAAGCTGGCACTTGGCGCGATGCAGCACAGACCGCACCGCAACGTCATCGTCACCGACGAATCCAACTTCCCCACCGACCGCTACGTGCTTTCGGCCGCAGCTGAAGCTGCCGGTGGCCGCAAGCTCACCGTCGTCCCGGGCACCGACGGCGTAGAAGCCGATGAGGATGGCATCATCGCCGCCCTTGACGGCAATACGGCGTTGCTCTCACTGTCCCACGTCGCATTCAAGAGCGGGTACTTGTACGACATGGAGCGCATATCCAACGCTGCCCATGACGCCGGAGCCCTGGTGCTGTGGGACCTCAGCCACTCTGCCGGAGTCGTCCCGATACAGCTGGGATACGTAGACCTGGCCGTTGGTTGTACCTACAAGTATCTGAACGGAGGCCCGGGAGCACCGGCGTTTCTATACGTGAACCCGTCCCTCGACATCGCTAATCCGCTGACCGGTTGGTGGGGTCACGCCGAGCCGTTCTCATTCGAGCCCACGTACCGGGCGGCAGCCTCCATCGAACGTTTCCAGACCGGCACGATGCCGATCCTCTCGCTGGCCGCTATCGCGCCCGCAGTAGCCATCATCCGGGAAGCGGGTGTCGACGCTATCCGCGCCAAATCGATCGAGCTCACGTCGTATCTCATCGACCTCGCCGACGAGCTGCTCAGACCGCTCGGCTTCTTTGTCGCCAGCCCGAGGCAGAGCAAGCGCCGCGGCTCACATGTGTCACTTCGTCATGCAGACGCGTGGCGCATCACAAGGGCAATGATCAACGAGGGACGTGTCGTCCCGGACTTCCGGGAGCCGGACAACATTCGGCTTGGGCTGGCGCCGCTCTACACCACCTACAGGGACGTGCACACTGCGCTACACCGAATCAGATTGCTGGTCTCCTCCGGCGCACATGAACGCCATTCGGTCTCGAGAACGACGGTGACCTGAGCTGCGACGTGCGACGCGGTTATCCTGCCCGCCATGTCAATTGTCATCGTCGGCAGCATCGGCATCGACTTCGTTTCCGTGTCCCCCCACTTACCCGAGAAGGGCGAGACTGTGCTCGCCAGCCGCGATCTCTACGTCGGTCCGGGTGGCAAGGGATTCAATCAGGCCGCCGGTGCGGCCCGCCTGGGTGGGGACGTCATCTTCTGCACCAAGACGGGCAGTGGTGATCTCGGGAGTCAAGCCAGATCATTCCTCGAAAGTGAGCATCTCCTCGGGCCTTCGGTACGAGAGTCCTTGCGGCCCAACCAGGTGGCGCTGATCCTGGTGGACGAAGACGGCACCAACATCATCTCGGTTGCCTCCGGGGCAAGCGCCGATCTAATGCCATCCGATGTCTCGGATCTGACGATTAGCGCGGGCGACATCTTCCTGGCTCAGCTCGAAACCCCGATTGCCACTGCGATCGCGGCAATGGAGCGTGCCAGAGAGGTGGGCGCCACGGTGGTCCTCAACCCGGCCCCGGCTGTGCGGTTGCCTGCAGAGTTGCTGCGGTTGGTCGACATAGCCACACCGAATGAGACGGAACTGGCAATCCTGACAGAGATGGATACGGGATCGGTAGATGAGATCGCCGCAGCAGGGGCCCGACTCCTCGAGATGGGTGTGGGCGAGGTCATCGCGACTGTCGGCTCGCAGGGAGCAATGCATGTCACGGCTTCGGGAGCCGAGCTTCACCCCACCATCCCGGTGACCCCGATCGACACAACGGGTGCGGGAGATGCCTTCAATGCCGCTCTCGTGGTCGGGCTCAGTCGCGGGTACACGATTGATGAAGCTATCGCCCTCGGCAACAGTGCCGGAGCGTTCTGTGCGACGCGGCTCGGGGTTCGCGACGGTCTCGCCACACAGGCTCAATTGGATGAGTTCGTAGCAGCCACCATCAGCTGACAGTCCCGGTATCCCATCATGTGACCAATGGTCCGACCAACGAGCGCTGAAGGCGCCGATTGGAGGACTTTCGCCCCTGGCCTGCCTACCGTCAGATCTGGGACCATCGCACAACATGCAACGCATTCTCACAGTGGTTGCGCTGATTCTGGTCTCCCTCGCCGGCACGGGCGTGGCGTTTGCCGCCGAAGCGGATAACACCGACCTCTGGTACCCGACCGACGAGAATGGCGCCAGGGAAGTGGCGCTCTACTTCATCTATTCAGAGACGTGCCCGCATTGCGCCCACGCCAAGCCCGTTGTTGCGCAATGGGTTGAGAGTATCGACTGGCTCCAGGTCGAGGAGATAAGCGTACAGACCGCAACCGACGAGCAGGTGGATCGGGTGCTCACCCTTACCGACGAGATAGGCGAAGAGATCGTCGGTGTGCCCGCTTTCTTGTTCTGCGAGACATTGGAAGTGGGTTTCGACTCCGCTGAGACCACCGGAGCGGACCTCGAAGCGGCTCTCACCTCCTGTTACGACAGGCTCGAGGGGACCGCGGCCGATTTGGCCCAGGCCGCAGAACCGGCGACAACCGTCGAAGCTGCTCCCGCAGCTACCGATGATGATGATGCCGGTAACGTCGAGGTGCCGGTCCTCGGCCAGGTCGACGCTGATTCCGTTTCACTGCCGCTATTCACAGTCGCCGTCGCCGGTCTCGACGCTTTCAACCCTTGCGCATTCTTCGTACTCCTCTTTCTCTTGAGCTTGCTGGTACACGCCCGCAGCCGGTGGCGTATGGCTCTCGTCGGCGGAGTCTTCGTGGTGATCTCCGGAGTCATGTATTTCGCGTTCATGGCGGCATGGTTGAACGTGTTCCTGGTGACGGGTCAGCTCCGGTGGGTCACCACGGTTGCCGGCCTCATCGCGCTGACAATCGCCATCTTCAACATGAAGGACTACTTCTTCCCAGACACGGCGGGAAGCCTCTCAATACCCGACACGGCCAAGCCGGGGCTCTTCTCGAGGATGCGCAAACTGACCACGGGAGACGCCATGCCAACCGTGCTGCTCGGCACTATCGCACTCGCCGCGGTGGCTAACAGCTACGAGTTGCTGTGCACTGCCGGCTTCCCGCTTGTGTTTACCAGGGTTCTGACCCTCAACGATCTCAGCACGTCCACCTACTACGGATACCTCGTCCTCTACAACCTCGTCTATGTGGTTCCTCTGCTTGCCATAGTCGGCGTGTTCGTGTGGACTCTCGGGTCTCGCAAGCTGTCGGACACGGGGGGTAAGTTCCTCAAGCTCATGTCGGGCGCGATGATGCTCGGACTCGGCCTGCTCCTCGTGATCAAACCGGATCTCCTCGAGAACATGTTGGCTGCCGTCGCCATTCTCCTGTTAGCTGTGGCGTCCGCTGCGATCATCTCTCTCGTCAATCGCTTGCGAAACCGCAACCGCAGCGCCGTCGTATGATCGGCGTGTCAGCTGCCGGCACGGTGAAGGAATGCCGCCATCTGGGCGCGGCTCACAGGGTCATTCGGGCAGAAGTGATCGTTGGCCGGTGGATTGCAGCCCCTGGTCACCCCGGCATCCGCGATCGATTCGATAGCACCTTCGAAGACCGATCCGTCGTCATCTGAGAAGGAGTCCGCCGCAACCGTCGGATAGCCATACGCTCGCGTCAGGAATGCCGCCATCTGGCCCCGGCTCACGGGGTCATTCGGGCAGAAGTGATCGTTGGCCGGTGGATTGCAGCCCCTGGTCACGCCCGCAGCGGCCAGCGCCTCGATGGCTCCCTCGAAGCCCGATCCGTCGTCGTCTGAGAACGTGTCGCCGTCGGCGGGCGGCAAATTGAGCCCCCGGACCAGGAAAGCGGCCATCTGCCCTCTGGTTACCGAATCGTCCGGGCAGAAGCGATCGTTGGTCGGAGGATTACATCCTTGGGTGATCCCCGAATCCGCAAGCCAGACGATGTCAGACTCGAATACCGACCCGTCATCATCCCGGAACGGTGGCGTAAACACGCCGCCGTCGTCGCATCCGATGCGCTCCCAGCCGAGAGCTAGAGAGTCAAAGTCGATCTCGTTCTCAACCGCGGAGGCCTCGCCGCCGTAGTACACATCGAACCAGAAACTCTTGATATCGATGTTGTCTTCACCGAGGCGACGAAACGCTATGTCGCTCTTTGCGAAGGCTGCGGTCCCATCGACCCATCCTTCGAGGACACCGTCATGCGCTCCGGGTGTGTTGAGATCGATATGGCCCTCCACGCAGTACCACTGGCCGTGATCCAGCGTTGCCACATCAGGGTCCCACGTCCAGATATCGCCACGGTTCTCGGGGCTGTCGAGGTGATAGACGTAGAAGCCGATCAGGGTCTGGTCATCAGGCCCGTTGGGGTAACCCGGCTCGCCGGAGTGGGGATAGGTCCGTGAGAAGAGCATCCGCGCCGAGAAGCAGGGCTCTTCGGGTGTTGAGGGGCGGCCGCCCAGACAGTTGTAGGTGTACAGCCCGCCGACACCCGGCAGCTTCCCTCGATTGGGCGGCTCGATGTAGAAACCCTTCGGGAACTTGACCCAATAGCGCCACCACAACTGCTCTGGATCGTTCAATCCGTGGTCGGAGAAATACCAGTGCCCGCTTCCTCCCCAATGCTCTCCCGCCGGGATGATTGTCTTCAGTCCGGCTCCGTCATGACCCTCCGCGAGCGGGAGCATGCCCCACGTACCCGACGAGAGCACATCGACCCCACCTTCAAAATCCTCATCGAGAACAACGGTGCTTGCGGCGCTCGCCGTCGCGACCCCCATCAGGCTCAGCGTGACGAGCAGAAGCAACATTCGGCGCATCGAGATCCTCCCTGGCATCCAGTGTCGATGGCAATAATAGGCTTACCCGGGTGTCAATCCTGGTTTCGACCGGGGCAACTCAGAACCCTCGCTCCATGATGAGAACAGAGTGGTAGGCGCCCAGCTTGTAGCCCACATCCTCGAGGACCCCGACCTCGTGGTAGCCGTTCGCAGCATGCAACAGAACCGAAGGCTCATTGGGCAGCGCGATCAGCGCATACGCACGGTGGATATCAAAGCCGGCCAGATCATCGATCAGCGCCGGCAGGAGAACCTTGCCGAGACCACGGCCCAGAAATCGCTCATCAAGAACGATGGTCGTCTCCACCGATGTCTCATACGCCTTCTTCGGCCGAAACGGGCTACTCGACGCAAATCCCACGACCGCCCCATCGATCTCCATCACAAGCACCCGGTACCGCCCGTGCGCCCGGTACTTGTCAAACCATGCGATGCGCTCGGCGATCGTCCATGGTTCCAGATCGAAGGATGTGTGCCGACCAACGATGTACGCGTTGTAGATGTTGTTTATCGCCGCCAGATCGTTGTCGGTGGCGGCTCTGATCTTTGCCTCCATGAGGTGCCAGAGGCTACACTGGGATCTCACCAACAGAGTTACAAGTCTGCAATTGATCCGCACGGCCCATTGAGAGATGGCGCCATTGCGTCGAAGCTTGATATCACGCTCTGGAAGGAATTCGTGACCCGCTTTCATAGGCTGCTTGATGCCACCGACCCTTCGCTCGCGGCTCATTGCGTCCGAACCGGGAGCCTGGCGGCAGACATCGCCGCACAAATGGGTCTGCACCCGGAACGAATCGAGCTTCTGGAGCTTGCCTCCCAGTTGCACGACATCGGCAAGGTCTACATCTCCCGTGACATTCTCGACAAGCCAGGACCGCTCAGCAAGGCAGAATGGGCTGATCTACGGCGCCATCCCCGTCTCGGCTTCGACCTCGTCAATGGGGGCGTTCCCGATATCGTCGCACAGGTCGTGGTCACTCATCATGAGCGCTTCGATGGGAAAGGCTATCCCGACGGTCTGCCCGGCAGGCGCATCCCACTCGAGGCCCGGATCCTTCAGGCGGCCGACGCCATCGATGCGATCACCAGCGAGCGGCCCTACCAGCCTGCACTTCCCCTCGAGTACGCATTGAACGAGCTGGAACGTTACTCCGGTTCGCAGTTCGACCCCGTGGTTGTGGACGCCGTGATGATCCTTGCCAACCGCGACAGCCGATCGGCATTTACCGCTTCTGCCGCCAGCTAGTCACGGCTACAGCGGCAGACCAAGGCTTCTGCCGATCAAGATACGCTGGATCTCGGATGTGCCCTCACCTATCTCGAGAATCTTGGCATCTCTATAGAACCGTGCCACCGGTGATGTCTCCATAAATCCGGCACCACCGTGGATCTGCACGGCGATACGGGTCGCTGTCACAGCGGCTTCACTGGAGTACAGCTTCGCAACCGCGGCCGCTTGCCCGATCGGTCGACCAGCGTCCCGCATGGCGGCGGCGCGGTAGGTCAGTAGGCGGGCGCCGTCGACCATGACCTTGAGATCAGCACATTGGAAAGCAACACCCTGGTTTGAGCCGATCGGCTTGCCGAACGTATGTCGGGTCCTGGCGTATTCGACCGACTCCTCCAGGCATGCCTGAGCAAGCCCGACGGCGAGGGCCGCAATGGCGATTCTGCCGTCATCGAGCGTCGCCAGGAACTGCTGAAAACCCTTTCCTCGCTCCCCGAGCAGGTTCGTCTGTGGCACCCGGCAACCGGCGAATACCAGCCCACGTGTATCGGATCCCTCCCAACCCATTTTCCGATAGGCAGGCTCGACTGTGAAACCGGGGGTCCCGGACGGCACGACAATCGTGGAGATTTCCTCAGGGCCGGTACGAGCTGTGACCGTGATGATGGACGTAATGGGTGTCCCGGCGTTGGTGATGAACGCTTTCGAGCCGTCGATCACCCATTCACCCCGGTCAAACGTCGCCTTTGTTCTCGTAGCACCGGCGTCAGATCCGGCTTCAGCTTCGGTGAGGCCGAATGCCGCCAGTGCCCTGCCGGCGAGCAGATCGGGCAGGTATTTCTCCTGCTGCTCGCTCGTGCCGTAGTTGAAGATCGGATTGATCCCCAGTCCGACACCCGCTTCGAGTGTTATCCCCATCGACTGATCGATTCTTCCGATCTCCTCGATGGCGACGCACAGCGAGGTGAAGTCACCTCCCATGCCGCCGACATCCTCCGGGAACGGCAGGGCAAACAAACCCAAATCGCCCATCTTGTGGATCAGCGCGACCGGGAACGGTGCGCCGTGCTCCCATCTGGACGCCAGCGGTGCGACCTCTTGTTCGGCGAAGTCTCGCACTACCTTGCGAAATGCCTCGTGCTCCTCGCTCAATTCAAAGTTCATTTGGCTCCAATGCGGTGCGAGTCGGCATGATCCCGTGTCTGGTCAGTAGGTCGACCACCTGCTCCAGCGGCAGACCGATCACGGTCGACCGCAACCCTTCGACCCCGGTGACGAATTCCCCGCCTCTCCCCTGCAAAGCATACGCACCGGCCTTGTCGAGTGGCTCCCCGGTAGCGGCATACGCTTCGGCCTCTCCCGGCGATACCGGCCGAAGCCTCACCCGGGCGGCGTCGATTCCGCTTTCGGAGATATCGGTTCCGGAGATCGCTAGACAGTAGGCCGTCAACACCGTGTGGGTGCGACCGCTCAATGAGAGCAGCATCGATGTTGCATCTGCCTTATCGCCCGGCTTGCCGAGGACGGTGCCATCGAGGACCACGGTTGTGTCGAGAGCGAGAACTACGGTGCCCTCTGCCTGGCCGGCCACCACGGCCTCTGCTTTCTCGGCGGCCATCCGCATCACGAACTCCTCGGCAGGCTCTCCGGGTTTCTGTGATTCCGTGATGTTCGGCGGCGAGATGTCGAATGCGTAACCGGCCATGCTGAGCAGCAGCCGCCGCCGCGGCGACCCGCTGGCGAGGACCAACCGCGGTGTGTCCGACTCAGAAAACATTGGGCGCAACGCTAACAGTTTCCCTATCTACGATACGGCCGGAGCTTCGGCGCGCACAGGCGTGTCTGAAATAGGGCTATCAGCGAAGGAACAAGATGCGTTGGCGCAATCTCGAACGAAGCCGCAATGTTGAGGATCGACGTGGGCGCACGGCTAGGGTCGCAGGCGGCGTCGGCGGTCTTGGCATCATTGGTGTGATCCTTGCCCTGCTCATGGGCGGTGGAGGCGGCGACGGACTCGGAGATCTCCTCAACCAGTTGAACACCTCGCAAACACCTGCCCAGACCCAGGACTCGGGCGAGTTTGAAGGTGTTGACGACGATGAGGCGTTCGTGACGGCGATCCTGGGAACGACCGAGACGCTATGGGGAGACATATTCGCCGCCAGCGGCCGCACCTACGAACCGGCGACTGTTGTGTTGTTCAGCCAGGCAACCGAGTCGGCGTGCGGTGGAGCCAACTCTGCCACCGGCCCTCACTACTGCCCCCTCGACAAGACCGTCTACATCGACCTGACGTTCTACGACGAGCTGAAGCTGCGCTTTGGCGCGACGGGCGGGGATTTCGCCGAAGCCTATGTGCTGGCACACGAAATCGGCCACCACATCCAGAACGAGCTCGGGATCATGGACGATGTTCGTGCGCTTCAGCAATCGCAGCCGGCCGATGCCAATGACTATTCGGTTCGACTGGAGTTGCAGGCGGACTGCCTCGCCGGGGTGTGGGCCAACTCGATCTATCAGCGTGAAGATGTGCTCGAGGCAGGCGACATCGCGGAGGGTGTCAACGCAGCTGCGGCGGTCGGCGACGACCGCATCCAGCAGACCACCACCGGGCGGGTCAATCCCGAATCATTCACACACGGAACTTCCCAACAACGTGTCGATTGGTTCAATGCCGGCTATGAAACCGGGGATCCGGCCGCGTGCGACACGTTCAACACCGACCTCTGAAAGAGGTCAGCCAAACGCAGGGATGCCCGTTATGGCCTGGCCCAGGATGAGCGTGTGTACTTCGTTGGTCCCCTCGTAGGTGTACACCGACTCCAGGTTGTTCATGTGGCGAATCACGGGGTACTCCAGTGTGATGCCGTTGGCACCCAGCACAGAGCGCGCCTCACGAGCGACATCGAGAGCCATACGGACGTTGTCCATCTTCCCGAAAGAAACATCCTCGACGCCTACCCTGCCCTCGTCCTTCATCCGGCCGATGTGGAGAGCCAGGAGCATTCCCCGGTTCACCGCGATCATCATCTCGACCAGCTTGCGCTGCGTCAGTTGGAATGCCGCGATCGGTTTGCCGAACTGCTTACGCTCTTTGGCGTAGTCGAGCGCTGACTCGTAACAGGCACGCGCAGCACCGACCGCGCCGAACAGGATTCCAAAGCGGGCCTCGTTGAGACACGCCAGCGGACCCTTCAGCCCGACTACGTTCGGAAGCACTGCGTCGGAAGGGAGCCTGACGTCGTCCAGCACTAATTCCGAGGTCACAGACGCGCGTAGCGACAACTTCTTGTGAATATCGTTTGTCGAGAAGCCCGGCGTTCCCTTGGGGACAATGAAGCCCCGGATGCCCTCCTCGGTATTCGCCCACACGATTGCCACGTCGGCGATACCGCCGTTGGTGATCCACATCTTGGTTCCATTGAGCACCCAGTCGGACCCGTCACGCCGGGCGCGAGTCTTCATGCCGCTCGGATCGCTGCCGGCATCGGGTTCCGTCAAGCCGAAGCAGCCGATGGTCTCGCCGGCCGCCATCGGGGGCAGCCACTGCTGCTTCTGCTCTTCGGATCCGAAAGCCCAAATCGGGAACATCGACAGTGAGCCCTGCACAGAGACGAAGCTCCGCGCCCCCGAATCTCCCGCTTCCAGCTCGGTGCACGCGAGACCGTACTGCACGGCCGTCGTGCCTGCGCAGTCGTAACCCTCGAGGTGCATCCCGAGCAACCCGAGCGAGCCCATCTCCTTGGCAAGATCCCTCGGGAAGTACCCCTGCTCGAACCAGTCGGCGACATCGGGCAGGACCCGGGCGCCCACCCACTCCCGAACGGTGTCGCGCAGGAGTCTCTCCTCACCGTCGAGGAGCGCATCAACGTTCAAGAAATCTCTCGGGTTCGGGTTGCGCGGACCGACCACTCCTGCACTCATCGCTGCTCCTCTTTTCGGGATCGACGCCCCAATGCTACGCACTCGCCGTAGTCGCGGGATCTATTCCCCCCTTGCACACCACCATCATCTGGGTATCGTCCCGGCTATGCGACAACTACCGCCCCGTCTCCGAATCGCGATGACGCCAACTCCTCTCGAACGTGCAACCCGACTGAGCGCCGCATGGGGAGGCCCCCGGATGTGGATCAAACGAGACGATCTCACCGGCTTTGGTCTTTCGGGCAACAAGGTACGAAAGCTCGAATTCCATCTGGCCGCAGCTGAGGCGCGGGGAGCCGACACCATCATCACCTGCGGCGCCGTCCAGTCCAACCACTCCCGGGCGACAGCGCTTGCCGGAGCGCGCGCCGGCTTCCGCTGCGTCCTGTTGCTACGCCGCCAACCCGGGCAGAACATAGCTCTGGAGGGCAACCTCCTGCTGGACGCACTTGCAGGCGCCGACGTCCGCTTCATCACCCCCGATGAGTACACCCACCGCAATGAGCTGATGGCCGAGGAGGCCATGCGACAAGCCGCAGCCGGCCACCCGGCGTGGATCATCCCGGAAGGCGCGTCCGACGCTCTCGGCATGTGGGGCTTCGTGCTTGCCATGCGCGAGCTTGCCGAGCAGATCGCCGTGATCGACGGGTCGCCCCCTGTCGTGTGGCATGCGGCGTCGTCAGGAGGCACGACGGCCGGTATTGGCTGGGCGGTCGATCGGCTTGGCCTCGACATAGGAGTTGTCGCATGCTCCATCGGCGATCCGGCCGATGACATAGCCGCCGCCGTGGGTTCGATCTGGGAGGAAGCGGTCGCACAGGCGGGGGGGACAAAGCCACGGCCTGTCATCGATTTCAATGACGCCCATATCGGCGGCGGTTACGGCATCGTCGACGACACAGATCTCGCGATCCAGGCCGAGGCGACTTCGCTCACCGGCCTGATCTTCGACCCCACATATACCGGCAAAGCACTGACCGGTCTACACAGGGAAATCATGTCAGGACGCTACGGTCCCGATGACAACGTCGTCTTTTGGCACACAGGGGGCGGCTTCGCCGTCTTCGCACACGACTTCAGTCGAACAATCTCTGTTGGGGGTCCGGCCTGACGTGTCGCTTCATCCCGGTCCAGGGAAGCGACTCCATGAATACCCACGACTTCCGATGAATGGTCGAGGGACCGTAGCCGTGGAGCGCTGCCTTGTGGGTTGGCCCCGGATAGCCCTTGTTGCCTTCGAAGCGATACGGCGGAAACTCATCTGCCGCCAGCCGCATGATGCGGTCCCGGCTCACTTTCGCCAAAATCGAGGCCGTGGCGATCGATAGCGACCGTGCATCACCCTTCACCAGTAGGTCCGCCTCCCCTCCCAGGACAAAGTCCCAGTTGCCGTCGAGCAGGACGTGATCAAAGTCCACCTTCAGAGCGTCCAGCGCCCGGCCGGCTGCCAGCGACAACGCTGCCGACATTCCCAACTCGTCACATTCCCTGTGAGACGCGTGCCCAACCGACCAGGCGACGCACCACGAGGCGAGCCTGTCAAACATCAGTTCGCGCTCGTCTTCGGTGAGCATCTTCGAGTCGCGGATCTTGTAGATACGCCTCCCCTTCGGGATGACGGCAGCCCCCACGCTCACCGGCCCCGCCCAGGCGCCACGACCGACCTCATCCATGCCGACCACGACATCCTTTCCGGAATCCCACAACTCGCGTTCGTAGCGCAATGAGGGCGACTTCCCCTGGAGGCCGCGGCGGAGCTTGGGGACAGAGGTCGCCATGGTCAATTCAGAGACAAATCATCGGGGTACTGGGCGTACAGGCTCAGCCGCCCCGCCTGACGCTTCAGCACGCGGGACCACAGGCCATCAGGATCTCCGAACACATCATCAGCCATGGCTTCGACGACAAACCAGGAATCGACGGCCAGTTCGACTTCTAGCTGGCCCGAGTCCCACCCGGAGTAACCGGAGAAGACGCGGACTCGCAGCGGAGCCGAACCAGGCTCGGGCGGTTCGCTGAGGTCGGCAAAACCGATCCCGGCGAACAGAGCACCGTCCGCCTCCTGATCCTCGAATTCGGCGACTCCGATGGCGATCTCATTACGCACCGGTCCTCCGATGAACACAACATCGGGTTCGCAGATCAGCTCTCTCCAACCCGCGAGATGCTCGCTGGCGGATTCCGTGGTGGGTCGATTCAGCACGGTGCCAAGGGCGCCATCCTCCCCGTGCTCGAAGAGAAAGACAACGGTTCTGTAGAAATTGGGATCTTGGAGAAGGGGGCTCGCTACGAGGAGCTTGCCCTTGAGTGATGCGGCCATGAGTTTGCTCCGTTCACGCCGACCCTACTGCAACCGTTGAACGTCATTGCTGTATTCTCGGTCACAGGAGGTACAACATGGATCTGACCAGCTCGAGCATCACCGACGGTACCCCGATTCGCGGCGAATTCGCATTTGGCATTCCGGATGAGGAGACCCACCTTGTATTCGGCGCCAATCGCAACCCCGGCCTCTCCTGGAGTGGAGTCCCCGACGGAACCCGCTCTCTTGCCCTCATCTGCCACGATCCGGATGTTCCGACAAAACCGGATGATGTCAATAAAGAGGGTCGTGAGGTCCCTGATGATCTCGCCAGAACCGACTTCTTTCACTGGGTGGTTGCCGACCTGGGTGCCGATCTCCGGTCGATCGATGCCGGCTCCTTCTCCGATGGCGTGGTGCCGCACGGAAAGGCTCGGGACATAACCCCGGTCCCGTGCCGGCTCGGCACGAACGACTACACAGGCTGGTTTGCGGGCGATCCCGACATGGAGGGTCGGTACTTCGGCTACGACGGCCCATGCCCTCCCTGGAACGACAGCTTGATCCACCACTACATCTTCACCGTCTTCGCTCTTGACGTGCCCACGCTTGATCTCCCCGACATCTTCAGCGGTGGCGACCTGCGCAACGCGATGGAGGGTCACATCCTCGACTCAGCGTCAGTGATGGGCATCTACACCCTGAATCCGCGTCTCGCTTCCTAGCAGCCCACCGCTCAGAATCACCGCTGGAGGTATCTGGACGGCCTCCTGGAAACTAACGTTCACCATCCTATGGACCTAGATCTCCTAAGAGCCCTGCCAAAAATCGAGCTCCACGACCACCTCGATGGTGGTTTGCGCGTGGCCACCGTGCTGGAGCTTGCAGATCAGATCGGCTGCAAGCTCCCCGCAGATGACCCCGACGAACTCGCCACCTGGTTCTACCAGGGCGATTCCGGGTCATTGGTGCAGTACCTGGCCGCCTTCGAACACACAGTCGCGTTGATGCAGACTGCCGGAGCAATCGAGAGGATCGCATACGAAGCAGCGCACGATCTTGTGGCGGACGGAGTCATCTATGGCGAGATTCGGTATGCCCCCGTACTCACCACCGGGGGCGATCTCTCCCGCGAGGACTCCATCGAGGCGGCCCTATCCGGGTTTGCGCAGGCCGAGCGCGAGACCGGGGTCACCGTCAATCTGATCATCGACGCCATGCGTAACCTCCCCAATTCGCTGGAAGACGCAAAGGCGGCCGTCCGGTTTGCGGGCGAAGGCGTCGTCGGTTTTGATCTTGCGGGGCCGGAGAGTGGTTTCCCTGCGGAGGACCATGCAGCCGCGTGCCGGCTGGCCAGAGAAGGCGGCATCCACATCACGGTTCACGCGGGTGAAGCAGCAGGGCTCGAAAGCATTGTCGGCGCCCTCGATGCGTGCCACGCCGAACGGATCGGTCACGGGGCTCGCATCGTTGACGACATCGGCCCGGACGGTGCATTAGGACCGATCGCGACCCGGGTACACGATGACGCCATCCCCCTCGAAGTCTGCCCTACTTCGAATCTGCACACGTTCGGGATCGAGCCTCAGGAGCATCCCCTCGGGCGCCTCTATCGGGCTGGTTTCAATGTCACTTTGAACACCGACAATCGCCTGATGAGCCGGGTGACACTCACCGACGAGTTCCATCTAGCCACGAAATACCACGGCATGGGAATGAATGATCTTCACAAGATCAGCCGCGCCTCTGCAACAGCGGCGTTCACCGACGACGCGACTCGCCGCAAATTGCTCGGGGCGATTGACGAGGGCTATTTGAGGTGATCGTCCAGCCAGGCCGCGACAAAGCCGAGCACCTCAGCTTGCTCGGGCTCGTTGTGCGTCTCGTGCCGCAGCCCTGCGAATAGCTTTCGCTCTACGTTCCCGAGCGCCGCAAGCGGAGCAGACGCCTGCGGTGGCACGAGTGAATCCTCAGCTCCGTGGATAACAAGTGTCGGACGCGTGAGTTCCTTGTACTGAGAACGCAGCGCGTCCATTTGCGCAAAGAGAAGGGCGCCGAATCGTGCCGTGCCCTTCGTCTCAACGAGAGGATCTGCGAAGTACTTTTCGCCTACCGCCGGGTCACGCGACAACTGCTCCCCTTTGATTGAATTGGGAACCCGGATCCCTGGCTTGATCCGCGTCAGGATCTTGGCGCCCCAGCGGAGGTATACCGGCACATCGGCCGACAACGCCGGTGCCGACAGCACGTAAAGATCGGGTTGGGGCCGGTCACTCATCCCATAGGATGCCGCGATCAGGCCACCCATCGAATGCCCGTAGATGATGCGCGGCACGTCCGCGGGAATCTCCTCGAACACGACGGAGACGTCGTCGAGATAGTCGTCGAAGGATTTGATATCCATCCTGGTCCCGCCGGATCTGCCGTGCCCTCGCAGATCGAAGGCAGTGACGTCGAAGCCCCGGTCAACGAAGAATGCCCCGACATGCTCGTATCTGCCGGAATGCTCGCCGACCCCATGGATGATGAGAATTCGAGCACTCGGGTTGGGAAGCTCCCACCGGCGGATCAGCAAACCGAGGCCGTCGGCGGCCAGTGTTTGTGCGGTTGTGCTCGTCACCTTGTCTCTCCAGTCGCCAGGGCGGCACCGATGATTCCTGCCCGATTGCGGAATCGGGCAGGCCTGATGGTCGCACGCGTATGCAGAAGATCGCTGTAGCTATCGAAGTTCTTGGAGATGCCTCCACCGAGCAGGAAGTGATCCGGGGAGAGGACGAGTTCGACATAGTGGAGGTACTCATTGAGCCTGACCGCCCAGTCCCGCCGGTGCAGCCCACCCTCCTCAACCAGACGCGCCGCTGCGTAATGCTCGGCGTCCATTCCCTTGAATTCGAGGTGGCCCAGTTCAGTGTTGGGGACCAAATGCCCGTCACGGAACAAGGCGCTCCCAATCCCCGTGCCGAGGGTTAGCAGCAGCACCGTCCCGGAGAGCTTGGCCGCTGCGCCGAATCGCTGTTCGGCGATCCCTGCGGCGTCTGCGTCGTTGATAACGGCCACATGTACTCCGTAGCGTTCGGTCAACTCGGCAGCCACGTCGCGGCCGATCCACCCGTCATCGATATTGGCAGCAGTGTGGACGACACCAGAGCGAACCACAGAGGGCAGAGCGCAGCCGATGATGCCCTTCCAATTGAAGTGATCGACCAGTTCGTCAAAGACACCGTATACCGCTTCGGGAGTGGACGGCTGTGGCGTTGCGATGCGGAGTCGTTTGGACAGCCTCCGCCCCGTTGCGAGATTTACCGGGGCAGCTTTGACTCCGCTACCGCCGACATCGATTCCTAGCGCCTTCATGGTCTCCTCTCAGGCCTACGTCTATCTGACGTATCGCCTCATCGTCTCAGGAACGGCAGGTCTGTCCGCTCCACCGGCACCCATACTCCGCGAACATCCATCTCCAGGGTTGCCGTCGTGTCTATCGGGGGGCTCACATAACCGATTCCGATCCCGGAGCCGAGGACAGGGCTGAAATTGCCGGAGGTCACCACACCGATGGACGAATCGGAGCGAATCTCATACCCGTGCCGGGGAGGTCGCCGGTCGCCTGTACGGAAGGCCACCAGTTGCTTCTTGATCCCGCAATCTGCTTCGGCGAGAAGGGCGTCCTTGCCCACAAAATCATGACCCCAACCGATCACCCAACCGAGCCCGGCCTCGAGTGGCGTTGTATCTTCATCCAGGTCCTGACCCCACAACGGGTAGCCCATCTCGAGCCGGAGGGTATCCCTGGCACCCAGGCCGCATGGCGTAGCTCCGGCGGCGAGCAGGGCATCGAGCAACACCAGTCCGTTCTCAGCGGGCACCGCGATCTCCGCACCTTTCTCACCGGTGTAGCCGGTACCAGCAACCCACATCGGGCCATCGTTGTAAACGCCGACCTCGACACGGAACCGCCGTGGGACAACGCCGATGACTTCGTTCAACACGCGGGCACTCTCCGGCCCCTGGACGGCGAGCAGCACCGTCTCGGACCGGATCGGCGTGGCTGATGCATGCTTCGCCTTCTCGAATCGGGAGAGCAGTTCGTCGTAGTTGACCCCGTTGGGCATCACCCAGTAGTCATCCTCGTCAAAACGCCAGACAATGATGTCGTCAACCACCCCACCACCACCGTTCAACGCCATCGTGTATTGAGCCCGCCCCGGCTCGATGTCGTCGATGTCGTTGCACAATTCGTGACGGATCGCCGATGTGGCCCCGGAACCGGTGAGATGGAATCTCCCGAGGTGAGATACGTCAAAGACGCCAACGTGCTCGCGCACAGCCATGTGCTCGGCGATGACCCCTTTGTACTGAAGCGGCATCTCCCAGCCGCCAAAGTCCGTGAAGCGAGCTCCCAGCGACTCGTGCGCCGTGCGGAGCGGGGTAGCAGGCATGTGGATGGGCCTCCGTATCGTGTTCCCGCCACACTAACCGACACCGGGACCCCGGTCCGTTGGCAACGGTTGTGCAAGGCACCTAATCAGTTTCCGGCGTAGATCCGTACGCTATCTCGTACCACGATACGCAAGAACGGGGGGTTCTTCAGTAGACGGTCAGCCGGCCGCTATCTCGCCTGCTTCGTCGAGCGCCTCGATCCGGGGTGGGCCCGGCAACCGTGTTGGCGCTGCCGGTAAGTCCTGATCAGGTGGCTCCTCGAGACCGTATTTCACCAGGAGGTTGAGGTAGTCCCGCTGGTAGAAGAGCTTGCACTCAACATCGGGATACAGTTCCCGCAGCAGCCGAAGCTTCTTGTTCTTCTTGGTGACCAGCTTCTGGCTCATCGTTGTGATCTCGATGTATACACCCTCGTCGGGCAAGTAGAAATCCGGACGGAACGACTTCATCGGCTTCCCGTCGTGATCGAACTTGATAGCGAACTCACGCGGCTCGTACTCCCACTCCACGTCGTAGAAGTCGAGCAACCGCGCGAACTGGCGCTCGCTCTCGTGAGCGAACTCGACCAGATCCGATGGCTGGGTCTCATCCAGGTATTCGCTGCTCAGTTGGCCGTCGCCTCCGTCGCTGTCGCAGCCGGTACCTTTTCGTCCGGGAAGAGGCGATGAATCTCGCCCTCTAGTTCCTGTTGAACCGGGCCGACTGCGATTCCGAAAACGCCCTGGCCGCGCTGGAAGACATCAACCACCTCGTCGGCACTGTGTGCGGCGAAGATCGTGGTGCCGTCTGAGAGCAACGTGACGTCATTTAGAGGGTTGTTGCTGGCGAGCTGTTCGCGCAGGATGGCCATCGCGCTACGGATCTTGTTCAAGCTCATGCCGGCGTCCAGCAATCGCTTGACTACCTTCAGCTGGACGATGTCCGTGAACGCATAGCGACGCTGAGTGCCCGAGCCTTGTGCCGTCTGCAACGATGGTTTGATCAAACCGGTGCGTGCCCAGTAGTCGAGCTGGCGGTAAGTGATACCGACCAGACCACACACCTGCGGGGCGCGATATCCGACGTCCTGGTCTTTCACAGCAAGCCTCCTCTGGCTTGTAGCTTACATCGACGTAATTCCGCCCGCCGAACTACGCCAATGAAGTTAATGAGTTGACGCGCGACTTGTCAACAACCCCTGTGGATAAATGCCGGGGCCGGCAGTCGAGTTGAGTCAGGAATCAGCCGAGGTACCCGGGTCGAAGTCTTCGGGTGTGATGTCCTCGAGGAACTCGCGGAAGCGCTCTATCTCGTCCTCTTGACCGTCCTCTTCGATCTCGACCCCGGCCTCGCTGAGGAGTTCCCTATCCGCAAAGACGGGTGAGCCGGTCCGTGCGGCAATTGCCACTGCGTCTGAGGGTCTGGCAGAGATGACGATCTCGTCTCCCTGGCGGTCCACGACGAGGTTGGCAAAGAAGGTTCCCCCCACCAGCTCGGTGACGTCTACCCGTGTGACCGATGCTTCGAGGCCCTCGATCAAGAGCTTGAGGAGATCATGCGTCATAGGGCGCTGGGGCTCTACACCCTGTAGCGCCAGCGCTATGGCAGTGGCTTCGTTGGGACCGATCCAGATTGGCAAATAGCGGGCACCGTCTCGCTCGCGCAAAAGCAGGATCGGCACGTTTGACGGCAGCTCGATCCTGATTCCGACCAGTTCCATTGGCACCGGGTCCATGGCGAACAGACTATCACCGGTGAACTTCCCGGTCGTCGCCCGCCGCAAACGCGACAGCGGGGAAGGTGTCGTGAATGTCCTGCAATCGCTCCATATCCATGACCGCCCAGACACCGGGGAGGTTGCGATAACGGCCTTCCCAATCCAGGCCGTAGCCCAGCAGGAACTCGTCGCCGATCTCAAAGCCCCGGTATTCGACGGGAACGTCGACAATCCTTCTGGCGACCTTGTCGAACAGGGCCACGGTCTTCAGAGTCGCAGGGCGTCGCACCTCGAGATTGCGAATCAGCGTGCTGAGGGTCAGACCGGTGTCAACGATGTCCTCGACCAGCAGCACATGACGCCCTTCCAGCGATATCGCCGTATCCATGGCGAGTGACACACGTCCCTTGTCTCCAAAGCGAGTCAGCAATAGGAAGTCGATTTCGTGCGGCATCTCCAGCTGCCTGATCAGATCCGCAAGGAATGGCACAGCGCCCTTCATCACTCCTACGAGCACAGGGTTCAGCCCTTCGTAGTCTGCGGTAATCGCCCCGCCCAACTCCCCGATCCGGCGTTGCAGAGCATCGGCATCGACCACTTCCAGGAAGTGATCGGTCACTTGGTGCCACCGAGCACGATCGGGATCATGCCGCGCACCATGTCGAGGACCTGCCTGGTTCCGGGCGTCTCTCCCCACGGCGTCAGCGCCTGCTGGCCCGTCTCTTCGACATTGCGTGTCTTGACGAACGACTCGGTGACCGGGTCGAGCACAGAACCCGGCCCGCCGCCACCACCTTCCAACTCGATGAGCGGCAACAGGAACCGGTCGGTGACTCTGAGACGCTGATTGAGATAGTCGAGGATCGCCGCCGTGTCGCCGAAATGGTCGTCGCTTCCCATCACCACAACCACGAATGTCTGGTCCTCAACTTCATATGCCGTCACCAGAACCCTGCCGGCTTTGGACGTGTAGCCGGTCTTGAGCCCGACGACGCCCGGGTAACGGTTGAGCAGGTGATTGGTATTGGTTACCGTGCGTGAGCTGCCGTCGGGCCCCGGCTTGAAGCGGATGATCCCGGTTCGGGCTAGCTGGCTCAGGACCGGGTCTTTGAGCACGGCCTCGCCGATGGTGGCCAGATCTCGCGCCGATGTGTAGTGCCCGTCGGTGTCGAGGCCGTGTGGGTTCATAAAATGGGAATGCCGGAGGCCGAGCTCAGCCGCCTTCTCGTTCATCATCGCCGCAAAGCCGGCAATGCTGCCTCCGACATACTCGGCGAGGGCGTACGCAGCGTCGTTGCCGGAGCGGACCAGCACTGCAGCCAGTAGATCTCGGACGCTCCACACCTCGCCTGCAACCAAACCGATCTCGGACTCACCGACATCGGCTGCCGCCTCGCTGACCCGCACTCGCTCGTCGAGCTCGGCGTGGTCGCGGACCACCAGGGCGGTCATCAGCTTGGTCACAGATGCCATGGCTCGCTCTTGGTCGGCATTGTGCTCGAGGACCGATACTCCTGAGCCCACGTCGACGGCGATCCAGGCCTCGGCTGTGAGGGCGGGTGGCGTTGCCGGAGCAGGCGCTCGAACCGGCGAGGCCAGGACGGTCAGGGCAGCGAACAACGCCACAGGAGACAGCAAGCGATTCATCATCCCTCGAGTAGCTTTCTCAATCTGGCTCGTACGAGATTCTCTTGAAGTTTGGAACCGGCAGTTGCCCCATCAGCAAGAACCTCGGCAGCCCGACGGCGATTCTTGGGGTTGCGATGATGAAGCAACGGTGTCACAAGCTGCGCCAGGAGATCCACTTCGCGGTCTGCCGCCAGACGCAACGAACGGATGTGACGGCCCTCGAAACCCCGCGAGTACAGTCGGTGCGCCGAACGTGCAATCGCCAGGTCCTCGTCACGGAAGATCTGGCGACCATCGGGCAGGTCTATCGGGCTCAGCACCTGTTGAGCGATGAGCTCGTCGATCTGATTTCGATTGAGGCCACTTGCCCGGCTCAGCTCATCGGCGGCCATCGATACCCCTACGGCGCCAAAGTACGCCTCGGGGGCGGGGCCGACATCCTGCGGAGCTTCACTGTCGTCTCCGCGGTCCCATGACGTCAGCTTCGACTTGATCACCTTCAACGGGAGAAAATGATCACGTTGCTCGCTCAAGACGTAGCGAAGTCGATCGATGTCGTCGTCGGTGAACATCCGGTACCCGGAGGGGCTCCGATTTGGGCTCACCAGACCTTGTGCCTCCAGGAATCGGACCTTTGAGACGGTCAGATCCTCGAACTCGGCACGCAGGGTGTTGATCACCTCACCGATCGAAAGCCCCTTGCGATCGGAGAATTGCGCCGGCGCGGAGCCGTTCTCAGCCATGACCGCCGGCCACAACAAGATGGAACTTGCCGATGATGACCTCATCGCCGGGCTGCAACTGGGCTCGATCCCGGCGCTCCGCGTTTATGTACGTACCGTTGGTCGACCTGAGGTCCTCGACAGAGAGACCATCTTCGTTGACGTTGAACCGCGCATGCTGGCGCGAGACGGTCACATCGCCGAGGAAGATGTCAACGTCTTCGGAACGCCCTGCAACGGTGTCTCCATCCCCCAGGACATAGGTCAGTCCGGCGCGCGGGCCTCGTTCGACGACAAGCGCATAACGAAAGGCACCCTCGATCCGCCCGACCATTTCACCAACGTCGGCTACACCCGCGTTCGGGTCGTAGAAGATTGTCTTTTCGGCATCGGGTGTCTCTTCAGGCACCCCGAGATGATCAGCCATACCGGAATGGTAGTCGGAAAGCCTCGACAAGAGGTTGAGGCTTTCTCTATCGGTTGTTCCGGCGCTCGATTCCCGTTACTCGCAGAACGCGGCGTATGCCGCTGGATCCATCAAGTCATCGAGCGGCGAGAGATCGCCCTCGATGATGACGAACCAGGACGCGCCGAATGGATCGCTGTTGATGACCTCGGGGCCGTCGACCAATTGCTCATTGACCGCCACCACTGTGCCGCTGATCGGCGCGTACACATCGGCGACCGATTTGGTCGATTCGATCTCGGCAAACGGTTCTCCGGCTGTCGTTTCTGCGCCCACCGCGGGGAGATCGACAAAAACGACATCGCCGAGAGCATCCTGCGCATAGTCGGTGATACCAACCTTGGCCTTGCCGTCCTCGACGGCAACCCACTCGTGATTCTCGGTGTAGCGGAGGCCTTCTGGAATCTGCACTGCGTCTCCTGTCAACTCTGATCCAGCGCGAGCTTACCTGTTTTCGGTCTCACACAACCTTGCCCACTGGGACCTCTGCCCTGCCGATTGTGGACAGTTGATCTGCGGGCACTTCTAGGTGTTGCGGCGGGCCTTGATGGCGCTGATGGCGTCGCCCGCATACTGGACGCCGACCACGTAGTAGAAGACCACTCCCGGAATGCCGGTGATCCATGCCACGATCAACGCCGGTTTCCAGCCCGCACCGACAAAGAACCACGCTACCGATGTGTAGAGAAGCAGCGTCGCCAGCTTGCCGAGTTTTCGTACGGCAAGGCTGGTGTGACCTTGTACCGCCACCACCAGGGCGCCGATACCGACGAGGGCTTCGCGAACGATGAGCACCCAGGCGAACCATGCTGGTAGATACCCCGTGACCAGGCCTGCGATCACAGCGGTGACAACGGCGATCCGGTCTGCGAGGGGATCGAGGATCTTGCCGACCTCGGAAACCTGATTCAATCGACGAGCCAGATAGCCGTCGATCCAGTCTGTGGATCCGATCACACCGAGGATGATGCCTGCCCAGACCGGCTCATCGGCCGAGGCCAGGAGCCATACAAAGACCGGGACGAGCGCCAGTCGGACAACCGAAATCAGGTTGGGGATCGTAAGCATTCGCCTACGCTATCAGCCGACCCTGACCACACGAAAGCGGATACGCTCGAGTTCCTGATCTTCGAATGTCACGACGAACGCATAGCCCTTGGCGTCCGGAAACTCGATACCGTGAAAGGGGCTCACAATCGGGACGATGCTCGATGACCCGGGGGGAAGGTTGGGCGGTGCACCGACACGGAGCTTGCCCTTGGCTTCGACCCCCATGTCGATTCCGTCCTCATCGATGAGTCGCAGTGCGATCTCCAAATCGCGATGTCGCTCGTCCGGCTCGATCTCCGCAACCAGAGCAACAGTCAGGCTCCGATGAATCACCGGGAGCTTCCGTGCACTGATGGTGTCGAAGCCACCGCCGAGCACGAACAGCTTTCCACCCTGCACCTGTGCCGCATCGGCGAGCATTGCTGTGGTCAAACGCACCGTCGTCTCCTCATGCTTGCTGCCAGGGACACACTAATGTCCTCAGAGCGGTTCGCTTCTAGGTTCACCTGTATCGGCCGATTTTCCCGGTGACTCAACCGATCATTGTGCCGACCCACAATTGGGCGTCGACGCTCCCCTATCGCATCGCCAACCTTATCCTTCCCTGCCATGGCACTGCGTATCCTCACAATGAACCTCTATAACGGCTCCGCCGACCCGGATGAGCTCGAATCTGTGCTCAACACGGTACGGCCGGATGTCGTCGCGGTCCAGGAACTCTCCAAGAACAGCGCTCGAGTTCTCTCCGACTGGTCGGAATCATCGCTTCTCGATGCCAGAGACGACACGATGGGCATGGGAATGGCATCTCAGATCCCGGTCGAGACGACTCGCCTCGAGTTCCCGAACCGCAATCCGATTCTGGGACGGTTCGATGGAGCTCTTTGGGGTCTCCCCACTGTGGAACTGATCAATGCCCACATGACCAATCCCATTGCTACCCCGTTGGGCCACTCGCGCCGCATCCGCCTGGCCGAAGCGGCAGCGCTCGAGAACCTGCTCGAGAATGGTGACGACGATGTCGCCCGCGTGCTGGTGGGTGACTTCAATTCATCGCCGGCGTGGCCCCTGTACCGCAGAGTGGCGGCGAAAGCCATAGACGGAGCGGTGCAAGCCGGGACGGCCCGCCGTACCTGGGGGTACTACCCCAACTCACCACGGATGCTGCGTATAGACCACGTATTTCTACAGGGCCCGATCAGGTGCACCGGCACGCAGTTGGTCAAGATCAGCGGGGCCGACCATCGTGGTCTGCTTATCGACCTTGCGCCGAACGCTGTCGACGACTGAGCGACCAACCGTACAGAATCCGCCAGGCGACCAGAGCAAATCCGCTGGTCAGCATCGTCACCAGGACGAACACCCACGGGATATCCCGATTCAACGCTGTACCGCGCAGAAATGCGGCCATCGGGGCAGCCACCATCGAAGCCCAGGCCACCCGCCAGAGTTCCCCCGGTGTTTCGAGGGCCCGATCGTCATAGACACCAAAGAACGGCGCGACCATCGCCCATGCCAGCACCGAGCCAAGGGCGGTCACGATGAGCCTGCCGAAGGCATTGAGCGTCAAGTGAGTAGCGAACCCGATGACGGTCAGCAAGACCAGCACGGCGACATCTCCGACGATTGCGGTCTTCTGGCGTCTGGTGAATTGCGGCATTGAGCAAGGGACACTACCCCACCCGGAGTGGCATCTTGCCGGAATCGGGATCGAGTCCGCGTCACTTTGGGTCGTTCGGCCCTATAAGCCGGACTAGACAACGTATTAAATAATCGATATATGCGAAGTAGTGAATAGGGCCTATGTCGTTTACGGGCGAGAACGCATTGGTATCAGCGGAGGGTCTCCCTCCCGCCATGGATTTCCTACTCGTCGCCCTTCCTCTCGTAACGCGCCCCACCCCGGTGGGGCGCGTCCATTTGTACTGAGGAGGTACCAATGTCCGTTACTCCAGATGAGATCCTCGATTGCAGCGGTCTGGCGTGCCCGATGCCAATCCTGAAGACCAAGAAGGCAGTCGACGCTCTCGAACCCGGTCAGATCCTGAAGATGATCGCAACCGACCCGGGCTCTGAAAGCGATATGGACGCGTGGACCAGCCGCACCGGCCATGTCCTCGTTGAATCCGAGAAGTCAGGTGGCCGGTACGTCTTCTTCATTCAGAAGAAGGGTTGAGATGGGCATCACCAAACGACTCGGGATCATCGCGGGCCACGGCACTCTCGATTCGGCCTATCCCCCACTGATCATCGCCACCTCGGCAGCGGCCCTCGACATGGAAGCCGCCATCTTCTTCACTTTCTACGGACTGGAGATCATCAAGAAGGGGCAAGCCGACAAACTCCAGGTCGCGCCGATCGGGAACCCGGCCATGCCGGTACCCGTGCCCAACATCATCGGCATGCTCCCGGGCATGACCGCGATGGCCACCAGGATGATGAACGGGTGGATGGAGAAGGCAAACGTCGCCAAATTGAGCGAGCTTCTCGAAATGGCACAGATGGCGGATGTTCGCTTGATTGCGTGTCAGATGACCATGGATGTCATGGGGATCAAGAAGGAAGATCTCATGGATGGCATCGAGGTCGGCGGCGCCGCCACGTTCCTCAACTACATCGGCGAGGACGCCGTCAGCCTCAGCTTCTAGAAGGGATCGATGCAAATGGACGAAGACAAGGTACTGATAGTCATGACCAGCGGTCCCGACACGCCACGCCGCTGTGCCACCCCGTTCTTCATGGCCAATCTGGCCGCGGTCATGGACCAGGAAGTGACGATGTTCTTCACTATCGACGGCATCAAGCTCGTCGAGAAGGGCGTCGCCGAGGACCTCTATCCCAAGGCAGGCGGCAAGTCGGTCGCCGAGTTCCGCGACGACTGCATCGAAGCCGGGGTCAAGTTCTTGGCATGCACTGCGGCTACCGAACTGCATGATCTCACCGAAGACGACCTGATCGACGAGGTAGAGATGGCAGGTGGCGCAACCATGATGGCCATGGCTACCGAAGCCGGCACCGTCCTGAGTTTCTGAGGAGGAAGAGGAGATGGCAACAGTCAACGGATGCGACCTCCCCGAGGATGTCTTCTACAACCTGGAGAAGCACACCTGGGCGAGGCTATTGGACGATGGCACCGTCCGGATCGGTATGACCTCGGTAGCCGGGAAGCTCGCAGGCGGCAACCTCGCCGCTGTGACAGTCTCGGCCCGGAAGGTCGGCAAAGAGATACCTGCCGGCAAGAGCGTCGCCACGGTCGAGAGCAGCAAGTACGTGGGCCCGGTCCCCGCCCCGGTCTCCGGGACTCTGTTGCGTGGCAACGACCGGCTCGCCGACGACCCGAATCTGACGGTATCGGACCCATACGGGGAAGGTTGGATCGCCGAGATCACACCTGCCGATTGGGATGGAGAGAGCCAGACGCTGCCAACCGGGGCCGACGGGGTTGCCGCCTACCGGTCGTGGCTCGAAGCAGAAGGGGTGTCGTGCGGCTAGGTACCGCGGAGTAATCAGCGAACCAACACCCTGATCAAGCCGAACCGGAGGGCAATATGGGCGAAGAAACCATATACGAGCACCTGACACAACAAGGGGTTAGCCGTCGTGATTTCCTGACGTACTGCGGGGTAATCGCCGGCGGGCTCGGATTCAACCGACTGGCACCGGTCAGCGCCAGTGGGCTTCCCGAGAAGCTGGCCGATGTTCCGGGCGCCGATCTGACATCATTCGTCAGCCACGCGCTGCAAACCAAGCCCCGCTTGCCAGTCATCTGGCTGGAGTTTCAGGACTGTGCGGGCTGCACCGAGGCGTTGACCCGGTCGCAATCGCCGACTCTCGTCGATCTGGTGCTCAACAAGATCTCCATTGACTACCACGAGACGCTGTTCGCAGCCGCTGGATTCCAGGCGGAAGCCGCCCGTCAGGCAGCGATGGAGAAGTATGCAGGACAATACGTTCTGGTGGTCGAGGGCAGCATCCCGGTTGCCGACGACGGGGTCTATTGCACCGTCGGGGGGCGTACCGCCGTCGCTATCCTCGAAGAAGCCGCAGCCGGCGCTGCTGCCATTATCGCCACCGGCAACTGCGCCGCATACGGAGGCCTTCCCAAGGCCAAGCCCAATCCCACAAACGCCAAGGGCGTCATGGAGCTGATCGCGGACAAACCCGTCGTCAACATTCCCGGCTGCCCTGCCATCCCTGAGGCCACGACGGGCACAATCGCCAACTTCCTGGTCTTTGGTGAGCTCCCCGAGCTCGACGATCTGGGTCGGCCCAAGGCTTTCTACGGGACGACCATCCACGATCGGTGTCTGCGCCGTCCGTTCTACGAAGCCGGCAAGTTCGCCAAGAGCTTCGACGACGAAGGCGCAAGGGCGGGTTGGTGCTTGTACAAACTCGGTTGCAAGGGACCGACCACGTACAACGCTTGCGCAACCATCAAGTGGGATGGCGGCCTGTCGTTCCCAATCCAATCAGGCCATCCCTGCCTCGGCTGCTCGCAGCCCGATTTCTGGGATGGAGGCGGCTTCTATCAAGGCCAGTCGGCACCACTCGATCGTCCTGCCGCCACAGTTGTGGGGGCGGCGGCAGTCGTCGGCGCTGCTGCCGGAGCAGGCTTTGCGGTAGCCAATCGGTCTGCGAAGAAGAAGCTCGTCTCAATTGATGCGACGCCCGGAGAGGAGACATCATGACCTGGACCGATGCCCTCGAATTCCTACGGGGACCGCTGTTTCGCATAGCGTTCCTCGTGTTTGTCGCCGGTCTGGTTTATCGGCTGATTCGGGTGGTCGCCCTGGGTTGGCCGAAAGACAGAGTGTTGTCTGCAGGCAGCAAGACCAAAGGCGTTGCCACCACATATGCAAAGGGCATCGGGATCTTCCCGTTCATTCCCTGGGTGAAGCAGACGTTCAACGGTAATGCTGTGACTTTTCTCGCCGGTGCGATGTTCCACGTCGGTTTGATCCTTGTGATCATCTTCGGCACGGCACACATGCTGGCGTGGAAGAGCCTGCTCGGCTTCGGCTGGCCCACTCTTCCGGTTCCCATCATCGACTGGCTCGCTGCGGCAACGATCGTCGCCATGGTGGCGTTGCTCGTGAACCGCTTCACCCACCCGGTGGTGCGCAAGCTATCAGGGCCCGCCGAGTTCCTGAACTGGACACTCGTGTTCCTCCCGATGGTGACCGGCTACCTGATGACGCATCACCTGTTCTTCAGGTATGAGGCTCTGTTCAGCCTGCACATGCTGACCGTGGACGTGATGCTGATCTGGATCCCATTCAGCCGGCTGTCGCATTTCGTGTTCTATTTCTTCTCACGAACAATCCATGGAGCACAGTTCGGCAAACGTGCGGTAACGCCGTAGGAGGTGACAATGACTACTACACAAATCGCCCTCGATACATTCGTAGCGGAAACCGGTGGTTGGGTCGCTTCACAGCTCGAAGCGTGCACACGTTGTGGCATCTGCGCGGAGGCGTGTCATTTCTACCAGGCAACCGGAAACCCCGATTTTTCCCCGGTATGGAAGATCGAGGTGCTCCGCAAGGCTTATGAGCAGCGGATGACGCTCGGTGGCAAGTTGAAGGCGGCGTTCGGCATCGAGAAGAAGATCGATGACCAGGAGCTGATCGACTGGAGCAAGCTGGTCTACGAAGCATGCACGGTCTGCAACAAGTGCTCAATGGCGTGCCCGATGGGCATTGAACTCGGCCCTTTGATCCACGATGTCCGTTCAGGTCTCGCCGCTGCCGGCCTGGTCCCTGACGACCTGGCTGCGGCCGTTCAGAAACAACTGGACGAGGGCAGCCCTCTTGGTGTGACCGATGATGTCTTTGCTGACCGGATGGACTGGGTACAGGACGACTGGGAAGTCGACATCCCGATCGACAAGGAAGGCGCCGATACGATGGTCGTCTTCTCGTCGATCGAGATCATGAAGTTCCCCGAGAACCTCGCAGACATCGCCAGGATCCTCAACAGAGCCGGCGAGAACTGGACCTTGAGCTCCAAGGGCCGTGAAGTGGTGAACTTCGGTTTCTACGAGGGAAGCCACGAGCACACCGCCCTCTTTCTGCAGAAGTTGATCGACGCGGCGGAGGAATTGAAGGTCAAGAAGATCGTCGTCACCGAGTGTGGGCACGCATACGACGCGCTCCGGTGGACGGCGGCCAACCTGATCGACGTGCCCAAGGAGCTCGAAATCACCCACATCGTGGCGTTGATGGACAAGTTCGTCAGCGAAGGGAAGATCAAGCTCAAGAAGGGTGTGTTCGACGGTGGCGGCGGCATCGGCTTCCACGACGCCTGCAAGATCCAGCGACGTGGCGGCCACATCGAAGAGCCGCGGCGACTACTGAACATCCTGGCGCCCGACTCGTTCCGTGAGCTGACCCCTAACAAGGAGCAAGGCATCTGCTGCGGCGGCGGCGGTGGCGTGATTGCCATCAAGGAAGCCGATCCGTACCGCTTCGCAGTATTCGGTCTCAAGATTGAGCAGGCCGAGAAGGCCGGGGCAGACACTGTGGTGATGGCGTGCTCGAACTGCCGTTTGCAGTTCCTGGACGGGATCCAGCATTACGGCTCCGAGCTGAAGATCAAGGGCCTATCGAACATGGTTGCGGAGGCAATGGAGGGAGGCGACTAATGGCATCATTTACTTTGACCCCTGTGGAGAAGGGCATCATGCGGTGTCGCCACACCGGTGAGCTCAGCCATGACGAAGTGCAGGCACTGGCTTCGTTCCTACACGACTATCGAGGGAAGCTGCTTATCGACCTAACCGACACGACAAGCGAGGAATGCGGGCGGAGGATTCACCAATTCGCACCGATGATGCCGACTGCGGCCGTGTTCGGTGCGGAGCTCGAACCGGAGGTACTCGACTTCCCCGACAGCTACTACACACACGAAGTGAAGCAGTTCGACACCGAGGCCGAGGCTCTCGCCTGGCTTCGCGAGCAATAGGAGGTCCCGTGGCTAACCGATTGGTCGTAGACCCGATTACCCGGATCGAAGGGCACCTTCGCATCGAAGCGGAGCTGGATGCTGACAACACCATCACTGCGGCGTATTCATCGGGGACGATGGTGCGTGGCATAGAGATAATTCTCGAGGGTCGTGACCCCCGCGAGGCATGGGCTTTCGCTCAGCGCGCCTGTGGTGTGTGCACAACGGTTCACTCGTTTGCTTCGATCCGCTCGGTCGAAGACGCCCTCGACATCCAGATCCCGCATGCCGCCAACCTGATCCGGAATCTGATGATTGCCCAGCAGTATGTGCACGACCATGTCATGCACTTCTACCACCTGCATGCTCTCGACTGGGTCGACATAGTCAACGCGCTCGAGGCGGACCCGGCCGAGACGTCCGCGATTCAGCAGAGCATCTCGACCTGGCGGAACTCCTCCCCCGGCTACTTCGCCGATGTCCAGAAGAAGGTGCAAGCGATCGTCGACAGCGGACAGCTATCGATCTTCGCAAACGCCTACTGGGGCCACCCGGGATACAAGCTCCCGCCCGCTGTGAACCTGCTGGCTGTAGCCCACTACCTCGAGGCCCTCGACTGGCAGTCGCATGTCACCAAGATCCACACGATCTTTGGGGGCAAGAACCCGCACCCGAATTTCGTTGTCGGCGGCGTTCCCATGCCAATCGATCTCAACAGCGACACGGCGCTGAATGCCGAGAGGCTGTCGATCATCTCAGACTCGATCGACAAGATCGAGGAGTTCGTCAACCAGGTGTATCTCCCGGATGTGCTGGCGATAGCGCCTCACTACCTCGAGTACGCATCGATCGGCGAGGGCGTGGGCAACTTCCTCACCTGGGGCGAGCTGCCGGGTGATGATCCGGGTGACACTTCGAAATTCCTGGTGCCCCGGTCTCTGATTGTCAATCGTGATCTGTCGACGCTCACCGAGCCAGATCCGCGTGATTTCGAGAGAATGCAGGAGTTCATCACCCATTCCTGGTACGAGTATGCGGAAGGCGACAACGCCGGTCTGCATCCCTGGGATGGTGAAACCAAGTTCAACTACACGGGCCCTCAACCACCGTATGAGGAACTCAACGTTGATGGGAAGTACTCCTGGCTCAAGTCACCACGTTGGAACGGCTTGCCGGTCGAGGTGGGACCGCTCGCCCGGGTTCTCGCCTTGTATGCAACCGAACACGAGCAGACCGTCGACCTGGTCGACCTCACTTTGAAAACTCTCGATGCACCGCTCGCTGCTGTCTTCTCCACCCTCGGGAGAACTGCGGCACGCGCCATCGAGACCAAGGTGTTCGCCGATACCCTCAGGACGACGTACAACGATCTCATTGCGACGATCAAGGCCGGGGACACCAGGACCTTCAACAATGAGCGTTGGGAACCCCGCTCCTGGCCGAGCGAGGCACGCGGCTTCGGGTTCATGGAAGCACCACGTGGCGCCCTGGGTCACTGGATCGTGATCAAGAACCGGAAGATCGAGAACTATCAGATGGTCGTCCCCACCACCTGGAACGCCTCACCCCGTGACCACAACGGTGTGGCGGGTGCCTATGAGAGTTCTCTGCTCAATCACAAGCTGGCGAAACCCGAGTGGCCGCTCGAGATCCTGCGCACCATCCACTCCTTCGACCCGTGCATGGCGTGTGCTATCCACATGGTCGATGCCAAGGGTGATTCGGTGGCGGAGGTTGCGACCGGAATGGACGTCTGCTGGACATGAGCCGACGCCACGTAGTGCTCGGCATTGGCAACATCCTCAATCGTGACGAAGGACTGGGGGTGAGAGCGCTCGACCTGCTCGAAGAGCAGGTTGGGCCCGTTGCCGATGTCGAGTACGTCGATGGTGGGGTCATGGGGCTCTCCCTCCTCCCCCTCGTCGAGAATTGCGAGCACTTGCTCGTACTCGACGCCATAGATGCGGGCGCCGAGCCGGGCACGTTCGTTGAGATGAACGGCGAAGAGATCCGACTCTTCACCGGCATCAAGATGTCCGAGCACCAGATCACATTCCAGGAGGTGCTCGGACTCGCGTTCATCCGCGACAAGCTCCCGCCCTACCTCCATCTGCTCGGCGCGCAACCGGCCGACCTAGCTATAGGTCTCGAGATCTCCGACAAGATCAACGAAACCCTCCCACAAATCGTGAAGCGGGCCGCGGCGGTCATACGCGATTGGGGATTCGAAGTCCCGTCACCAGCCCCGATGCCGCAAGAGGCGGGCTGAGCATGTGTCTTGGAATCCCCAGTCGCGTCGTGTCTCTCGAGAAGAACCTGCTCGGCATGACGATCGGACAGGTCGAGGCGAGTGGCACAGTACGCCAGGCACGCATGGACTATGTGCCCGAGGTGGATATCGGTGACTACGTGATGGTGCAAATGGGCTTTGCGGTGAGCGTCATCAGCGAGGAAGAAGCAGGCGACGTGCTCGACGCCCTCGGCCAAATGGTCGACCTTTCCTCACTAGATCGCGATAGCCTCCCCTCAGGATCCGGCGCCTTTTCTCAGTCCTCGCCTGCCCTTCGGGCAGGCGAGGACGAGAGCTGACCGGAAGGGCGCTGGCATCTAGGCGGTCTTCCCAGGCTGAGAACCCATCTGCGAATCAAGGAGCCAACCAGTGAGACAGATACGAGTGCTGGACCTCGGCGAGGTCGATTCCGTCCGTTCCCAATCCATCTACCACGCGGTAGCGAGAGCGCTCACAGACGACTCCCCCGACACGATCATCCTCGTTACCGGGCAGAACCCGTATGTCTCGATTGGCTTCCACCAGGATCTGCGCAGCGAGGTCGACGTCGATTTCTGTGCGGAGGCCGGTCTCACCGTCGTCCGCCGTGAGGTCGGTGGTGGTGCCGTGTACCTGGACCGCAACCAGATGTTCTCCCAGTGGATCTTCCACAATGACAGTCTTCCCGACGACCTCAATGATCAGTTCGCCCTCTACATCAAACCGCTTGTAGACACCTACCAGGCACTCGGCATCAACGCCTATCTACGCCCGGTCAACGACATCCACGTCGACAATCGGAAGATCGGAGGCACCGGAGCGGCCCAGATCGACGATGCCCGGGTCCTCGTCGGCAGCCTGATGTTCGATTTCAACAAGGCCACAATGGCCAAAGTGCTGAAGGTGCCCGATGAGAAGATGCGGGACAAGATCTTCGCCGGGCTCGAGCAGTACATGGTGACGATGGCCGATCTGCTCCCCGAACCGCCGGATCGCGATGCCACCATCGCCCTCTACCTGGAGAAATGCGCTGAGACCCTCGACGCCGAGCTGGTTCTGGGTGAGCCCACCGAGCGTGAGCTCGAGATCGCTGCAGAGCTCGATGAGTTGTTTGTCAGCGAGGAATGGCTCAACGCCAAGACCGTACTTCCCCGTGATGGAGTCAAGATCCACGCTGGTGTCTCCGTTGTCGGCGGCGTATTCAAGTCCCCCGGCGGTTTGATCCGGGCGGCTGCCAGCCGTGTCGACGGGGTCCTCGATGATGTGACTTTCTCCGGTGATTTCACGATCCTTCCCTCGGAGGGGTTGAAGGCGATTGAAGACGCCGCCGCGGGCGGTGTGGCTGGGCTGCAGAGCCGCCTCGAGGACGTCTATGCCGAATACGACCTGCAGACTCCCGGTGTGCTCCCCGAGCACTTTGTAGCAGCGTTGCTAGGAGGCTGATGTCGGTCGCAGACACCTTCGCACGGTACGCCTATCCGCCCAACGAGCTCGGCTACTGCGGGCCCTCCGACCCAGGTGAGGTTCTCAGCTGCGGTCTCGCCGGCCTGGAGACGACGGCCCGCTGTTTCGAGGGAACCTGGCCGTACTTCGAATTCATCGCGGCCCGCAACGGGCTCCAGCCGTTGGACGCTGAAGTGATCGAGTCGTACTGGCTCGGTGGGTCGCTCACGGAGCATCTCGACGTGGCCGCCGACGGCGCCGGGTTGTTGGAGGATCTCGCCCGGGCAGGTGGTACCTGGGCCCACAGCACCGCGGATCTCCTTCCGGGGATGACCCCGGATCACAACTTCCACGTGTTTGCGGTATACCCATGGCTGGGTCTGCTGCCGACAAACGTCAGTGACCAACCCCGACTGGTACTGGACCGCTGCCGGGTCCGGTGGGGTGAGGTGGTCTCTCTCGACGGAGATACGGCGGCGGTTCTGTCCTCGGCGATAGAGTGGGATGGCTCGAAGCTCAACCTGGGTCCCCGTCGCGAGGAAGCCGTGATTGTGTCAAGAGGCCCCATCCGTCTGGCCGGAGAGCTGTCGGTAGGTGACGTTGTCGCCCTCCACTGGGATTGGATATGTGAGGCGATTTCAACGGAGCGCCTGGAGTTTCTGCGGCGGTCGACTGCGGCTCACCTGGACATCGCCAACGAACGCCTGGAGCTCGGGCTGGCGGGCTGAGCCGGCATCTGCCCACGTCTCACGTGGGTCAATGGGTCGGTGATTTCGCCCAACTGTCGCTACGATTCCCGTGACCGGCCGGCAACAGGCAGAAGGTGTCGAGAGGCGGCGCTAGATGATCTTCTTGGGTGTTTTCCTCGGTCTGATGGTGGCCCTGCTGCTATTCGGGTTTGTTGGTGGATTGGCTGGGGCGATCGTTGGACGTGGGCGTGAAGATCGGACCCTGCTGGCCAATGCAGGAATCGGCTTGGTCGGCTCCCTCCTGGGAGGGACGCTGTGGAATGTCTTTCAGGATCGCGGGTTCGAACTTGCGTGGGGCGGATTCCTCGCCTCGCTCGTCGGGTCCATCTTGTTTTTGTTGTTGTTGAACAGACGCAGCAGGAGCCGTGCCTGAGCTGTCATACGGCCCAACGGGCAGCGATCCATCGAGCACGTCATCAAGCCCACCGAATTCGTCAACGGTACCTGGCGAAGGCCATCGCATCGCGAGGCTCGGGCGACATGTTGGTATGTCTAGCCCACCGGTGCAGCACGCCCTCTCGTGCAAAGCCCGCCTTCTCCAAGACTCGCTGCGACCCGACGTTGTCAACGTCCGTGTAGGCCCAGACCCGGAACACGTCAGGCTGATCTAGTGCCCAATCCGCCGCGGCAGAGAGGGCTTCGGTCATGAAGCCGTTGTTCCACGCCGATCGGCGTAGTACGTACCCGACCTCAATACCGTGCTGGGTAGGACGCAGTTCGACGATGCCGATCATTTGGCCATCGTCTTTGATGGTTATGGCCAACGGGAACGCAGTACCGTCAAGCCGAACGCGGGCACACCGCTCCAGAAATGCGTGTGCTTGGGTGAGGTTGTCGGAAGGCAAGAACGTGAGGTAGCGCGTGACCTCACGATCAGATTGGTAATCCAACACTGCCGCAGCGTCGTCGTGTTCGGTGGCACGTAGCACCAGCCGCTTCGTCTCGATCCTCCCTGGGGGGTTCATGTCAGGGAGGCTACATGAGCGAGTCCGTCGTGGCTGCCTCTACGTGTAGGGAGCCAAGCGCACTTGGACTCCATCATCGTATCTGGCCCAATCGAGGCCCGTCCGATCCTCTTTCCTGTCACACCCGGTTGGTACGTTGTCGCTATGTGGGATATGAATCTTGATGCGTGGGTTGATGAGCTGGAGCAGGACGTTGTTGCCTGTGAGCGGCTGATCACCCGGCTTCGTATCCGACAGGCGAGGAATCTGCGAATTCTCGACGTGCACCAGGTTGACCACATGGACGGTGCTCGTTCTATGCAGGAATAGGTGCGTGCCCGTCTCGATGTGTCCGATCAGACGGCCCGTGACCTCGTTCATGCTTCTCGACATCTACCGGAACACTCAGATACCGCTGAGATGGCCGAGAATAGGGAAGCTTCGTTTGATCGGGTGGTCGCTACTTCGCGGCTGGTCGCCGCCGGTGCCGACGAGGACACCGTTGAGAGGTCGTTCCGTTATGACTTGAACGGGGTGGCCCGGCTACGACACCGAAATCGACGCATCGCCCGCCAGGACGAAGCCGATATCTTCGCCAACCGTCAGGTCTATATCCAGGACAGCTTTGACGGCACCCGAGGCCGCACCATCGTCGACCTCCCCGGTTTTGAGCATCTCATCTTCACCAAAGCGCTCGAACAGCGCTCCGACATGTTCAACGACCTACCGGGGCCCGCAATCACAAAGTCGCAACGTCTGGCCGATGCGGCAGTGTCCATAGCTCAGGACTCGCTCGACGGCTACCAAGTTGAGAGTCCTTCTCCGCGGTCTGACCCGCTCGCTACCGTCCTGGTCGACGCAGACACCGCCGGCCAGACCAAGGGTGAGGCCGGAGCCGAGATCGCATACGGTCACCGGGTCGGGCCGTTGACACTGGAGAGAATCCTCTGTGTCGGGCAAGTACAGATCGTCGGTCTCGAAAACGGCAAACCCGTTCTCTACTCAGATGCTTCTCGCTCCATCCCGCCCGCAGTGCGTTTAGCCGTTGCCTGGCGCGATGGGAGTTGCGGCATTGATGGCTGCAACAGCCGCTACCGGCTGCAACCGCATCACATCCAGCACCGTGAACACCACGGCAGCGACGACCCCGAAAACCTCGTCACCCTCTGCTGGTTCCACCACCACGTAGTCGTCCACGGGATGGGGCTCCGAATCGACCCCGACTCACCACCCCAACGACGACGCTTCCTCCGAGCCGCCCCGGCTCATGACCCCCCTGACGGTTAGCCCGGGCAGCCCAGCGACGTCAGATCCACTTGCCATCAGCCGCAGCTGACAACCCCAGCCAATCCAAGCGTGCCCACACCGAAGACACACGGAAGGCGTCGGCGCAGTTCCGGCGCGTGTATAGCGAGAATGATGCCGATCTGCCGGACAGGACGCTAACCCCTGAAGAAGAGGACGGGGATGCCGTTCCAGGAGTACGGTGCTGCTGGGCACGGGGCATCTGGCTTCTGGGTGACCCGGATCTGGTAGTCGTCGGCTTCTTCGATGGTGTAGTCACCGTCGCCGGGTCCCGCCCACACCTGTCCCCTGCGGGGGATGGCCTCAGCGGCCAGCCCGCCGACGCTTTCGAGGAGGGCATCCTTCCCGCCGACGAGCAATGTCTCGACGCGTTCCTTGTCCGTCTGTCCCTTCTCGGGAAGACCGTCTCCGATATCAGACCGAAGGATGTCGTCTGCCGCCGGACAATCGGTGCGGATCCAGACGTTGCCGCCAACGACATAGGTCTCTAGCGCCGAGGCGGTGCCAGCATCCGCGGACAGCAGAACCCCGCTTCCCACGATCCTGATCGCCGTCGGATCGTCCACGAGGCTGGCGATCGCCCGGGCCACAGCTTGGTCGGCGACCGGCACGGAGATATCCACCCGTCCGCCCGGGCCGGTGCTGATCGCGTAGTTCTGGACCAACTCGGGCACATCACCCAGCAGTGGTGCGAGGGCATCCTGGATCCTCCGTTGCTCCGCCTCGGTTCGGGTGACCTCGATGACACAAGCCCCTCCCTGAGCTGCCAGAGCTTCCCGATGGGGTTCCGGGTCTCCGACCACCTGGAGTACGAGTGTCCCGTCGTTGGTGACGTAGAGACCACCATTTGCATCGCCGAGCGAGTTGGCATAGGAGTTGATCGCCCCCGCTCCGGCACCGGTGTCGATACCGGCACACTCAGCTGGAAGCCGGCCGGGTGGGTAGTCGATGCTTGGGAAGACAGCATCCGATTGGCTCTCCACCTGGACTGCGCCATCCACAGGGGGCCACGTGACCACGACGGTCTGCTCCCCCCACCGGACGCCGCTTGCTTCCTCGGACCATCCGTCCATGTTCAGCCCCTCGGTCACCGGCCCCGAGCACTGAGGCGGCAGGGAGTCCATCACACCGCCGAGACACAACTCTGGTCCGTTTCCCGAGTCGATCACGGTCGTCATGAAACGAACCCGGGTTGCCTGCTCGGGCAGCTCGGCGAGCATTGTGGGCGTGACCACCTCGACTCCACCGACGTCGTACACCGCGAACACCGGCTGGCCTTCAGCCGCGGGCGCGGTGGTGGAAGTCCTTTCCCCGAGCGGCGCTCCATCGCGGCGGAAGGTGATGGACTTCGTCATGCCCTCGAGGTTGCTGCCGTACCACTCCATCCGGTCACCGTCCGCGATCACCTCGATGCCGTCGGGCGTGTTCCCCAACATTGCGTCGAGCACCTCCTCTGCCCTGTTCGGCTCACAGCCCATCATCTGCTGGACGACCTGGCCGTGGGTGAGGAAGCCACCCGAGAACTCGTAGTCGGTCGAACGGATCCCATTGCATCCAGTTGACCCTGTGAACGTGCCATCGGCTCCGAACTCGAGCCACGGCTCCCCCGCCGCGTTCTCACCGACCTCGACCATGATCTGCTCATCACCCTCCTGCCATGACTCGAAGACCCACCGCCCCACTATTGAGAACGCTGTATCTTGCGCGGCCGACGTTGTGACGGTGTCCCCCACTACAGCATCGTCGCTCCCACCCACACGACCAAGCAACGCGACCGAACCAACACCTACCAGCACAACAAGAGCAGCGGCCGCCGCGATGAGCCATCCGCGACCGGCCCCTTGTGCCGTCGATCCCATCTCGAACTGCAACGACTCCCAATCGGGGGGTTCAGGGGTCTGGTCCATCACCGGCTCGAGACCCTGGTTGAACACGGCGGCGATCTCATTGTGCTCATTCATCGGCGAACCTCCTCAGCTTCTCCCTCACCAGATGGAGGTAGCGTCGCACGGTGCCATCGCTCCAGCCCATCAGTTCGGCGGCCTCGGCTGAGCTGTAGTCGCACCAATAGACCAGATACGCTGCAGCCCGCTGTTGCGGCGGTAGTGCCATAACCGCCTCGGTGAGATCGGTACGTGCGATCTCTGCGGTGTCACGGGCCGCCTGGCCGGGCCCAACCCGGACCATGGCTGCCTGCCGACGGGCTCGTCCCCTGTGTCGCTGGCGCACTTCGTTCATCACTGCCTGCATCAGATATGCCTGAGGTTTCTCGATTGACCCGAGCGAGCGTTTGCCGAGCACACGTACCACGATCGCCGATACGACGTCGGGTGCATCCACCGGCCCAACCAGGGCCGTGGCAAAGCGCACCAACGCCGGCGCAACGGTCTCGTAGACCTCTTTGTCGCTCGACCCCACGCTGCTCATCTTCCCTTGTTCAATGCCGAAGAGACCCAAACCGTTGCACGCGTGTTACGGGTGTCCCGTCCTGGTCAGGCGGCGCCGTCCCACCAGTCGAGCACGCGCACCGCCCGCAGCGTGTTCCAGCGGCTCGGGCTCCCAGCGGGACCCTCGATGTCGAAGTAGACCCGACCAGGATGGATCCGGTCGAGAAGCCACCGACCGTCCGGCTGCTGCTTCGACCTGACCACTTCTACAGCCTCAGCCATCCGTGGATCCGGCGTAGCACCCGGCCGCCGGAAGTAGTCGAGCGCTCGCAGTAGGTCGTAGTGCCAGTAGTACGGGAAGGCAAAGTCCAGATACGCCTGATCTACGATCTCGCCGGTGCTTTGACGGCGGTACAGGTTGCGCTCGAGCAGGTATTCCTCGCCGCTCTGCCTTGCTTCCCGTACCCCGGCCGCATCGCCGCTCACGCGCTCGTACTCCACCAGACCGTCGAGGACATTGATGGTGGTGTCAAACGAGGAACGAACGGAACCATTCTCCGCCTCACAATTCCAGCCACCGTCGTCCAGACGCTCACTGAGGATCCGTTCGACGATCCCATTCACGTCCACACCGAAATATGCCCCGGTCTCGATAGTCCGGCCGTTGATACACGGTTCGACTTCGCCATCGAAGTAGCGCTGGCCTTCGTGTTCCCAACGGCCGTTCTCGGCGACCATGGCGATGGCCCGGCGGGCCGACTCCGACGCCGGATCCAGGCCGAGGATCTGGAGGGTCTGGAGTGTGTGCATCGTGGCCGTCCAGGGCTGGCCCGGCTCGTCGCCCCGGTAGTCAGCCGGGAAACAGGCTCCCCCGGCCCACAAGCCTTCGGCGTCCTCGTGTTCCAGGAGTCGGGCTCCCCAGCCCTCGTGCTCGACCTTCGCCCGAACCGCTGCGACGTCTCCCGCGGCGGCACCCTCCAGATCTCGCAGGACCTGCCAACGGATGGAGGGGTCGCCTTCGAGTAGCCATTTGATCACGTCCATGGTGGCAACGATACCCAGGGGAGTCGGCCAACGACCCGTTGACGGTCAATCAGTCTCGCTTCGGCCCGGGATCCTGGTCATACCTGCAAGCGAATGTCTACAGCGCCTCGAGGACGTCCCCCGCCGCTTCGAGTTGTTCAAGCTGGACAATCCAGAGACCGCTGTTCAGGTCGCTCAGGTAGATCAGACCATCGGCGACCTTGACGCTCCACACCATGGCGAAGCTGGTGCCCCGGCCCTGGCCCCGGAAATGTTGCTGGGGGTCGACCGCCGGTGCGGGAACGAACGACGCTATCTCCACGGGCTTCGATGGATCGGACAGATCGACGATCCGCAGACCGTCGGAATACCAGGACAAGTACTCGAGATCGGCGTCGAGGATGACCTCATGTGCGCTGAAATAGCCCGCCCCGGCAGGCTCGCCTTCGCTCAGGTCGGAGAGTTCCGTCGCATATTCCCCCACCTGCGTGATCGCGTCCAGGTCGGATGCGTCGTAAATGGTTTGGCCGCCCCACGATGGCGTGCCATCTTCGTCCTCAGCCTCCCACTCGAGGTCTTCGTCGTTGCGAACCAGGACCCCGGTCTCCGCGTCGTACCCGATGCTGTGGGCGTTGCCCTCCTCGCCTTCGACGACGGGTACGTGCGCTGCGACTACCGGGTTGGCATCGTCGGTGAGATCGAGCATGACCATTCCCGCGTCCCACACCGCCACCCACACCGACAGACCATCGGGGGCGAGCGTCGTGGTGTGGGTGTGGAGGTTGATGTCCACCGCTGCCGGGTCGTCCTCCGGCAGTGTCATGCGGTAATCCCAGTCGGCCAGTGCAGCCGGCGCGGCCGGATCGGTGATGTCGACGAGACGCCAGTCGCCGAGTTCCCCCTCGGTATGGCGGTACGACTGCATGACGGTTGCGCTGACCACCACTGTCCCGTCTGGCCTCACGGCGGCCGTCACATCGTTGACGCCCTGGGTGCGATCTCCGCTGTCGTAGGTGCTCAGCAATTCGGGTGCGCTCGGATCGGTCACGTCGTATATCGCCAGCCCCCTGAAGCCGCCCCTGATCCGACCCAGCTCGCTGGTGTCACAGAGCCGCACCCCGACAACGGCGACGTCGCCGGTGAATGCCGGTGTGTCCACCGCCCCCACCCAGACACCGTCGGTGCTGGTCCCCGGAAACTCCTCCGCGCCTGCGATGGTGCCTATGAGTTCGGGCGTCGTTGGCTCGGACACCTCGATGATCCGTACCCCGGTGTTGGGACACGCCTCCGGCCGGCCCCAGGTTCCCATATAGGCGGTCTGGTTGTACACGGCGAGGCCGGCGGTGAAGCCGCCACCGGGGTCGAGGTGGCCGACATACTCCGTGCCCTCCGCGTCATATGCGGGTTTGACTTGTGTCGTCCCCAGCACGTCGTCCGGGAGGATGCCGGTCTCTCCGACGTTTGCGGCGGCGAGATGAGGGGCAGGATTGATCGGTGTCCCGTCGGGCCGGTGCAGCTCGAAGTGGAGATGAGAAGGTGTCTCTTCGGCGTTGCCGCTGTCACCAACCACGTCAATCACGTCGCCGGCGGAGACCCTCACTCCAACCGCGATGCCATCGAGTGTCTGGTTCAGCAAACCATCATCGGTGCCGGGAGTGTCGTTGTTGAGGTGGAGGTAGTACGACGACCAGCCGTCGTCGTGGGTGATCTTGATGTACCGGCCCGCCCGCTCTCCCTCGGCAATGCGGGTGATCACTCCGTCCGCGGCTGCCAGCACCGGGGTTCCCTTGGCAGCAAGGATGTCGGTTCCCTCGTGGGTGCGCCCACCCGAGCGTGGGGCTCCCCAGGTGTCGGTCCAGTTGTTCTGCCCACCGACCGGGAACAGCAATGGATAGATCTCGTCGGAGGAATCGGTATCGACCTGAGCACCTGCGGTGACCAGAACGGACAGCAGCATCGCCACGACCAGAGCCAGGCGCCCGGCGCGTACCACTACGGCCTGCCCATTCCCCATGAACTCATGCCTCCATTTGTCCCTTGGTTCGAGCATAACTCCGGCCTGGACCAAGAGACAATGAACTTTGGGTGAATGCGAACGGTGGGCTATTGGCGGTTGAGCCTCGTCAGTGGCTCGGGTAGGTCCACCTCAGGAGTCAATCATCTCGCCTAGATCCGTACCCGGTCGGCGATGACGACATCACCGGCGACCTGTGCGCCGCATACCACCGCCAACGCCAGCACCAGCCCCCATACGGTGCCGCCGAGGACCAGACCGACCACCACCACCGACACTGCGCCCGCGAGCCGAAGCCGGATCATCCAACGCTGACGTCGAGCGGGACCCGATCCCGGGTCTCCCGTTTCGCTGGCTAGATGAAGCACCGCCAGGGTCAAGAACACCGTGGCGATACCACCAACCAGGAACCAGCGGTCCGCCCCCGCGAGGTTGTGATGACCAACTGCCTTAATGGCCCGTTCAAGGCCGATAGAGGTGGTGATCAGCGCGATGACCAGCGGAAGGTGGCCGTAGATCCAGGCGGTTGGCTTCCACGCCTTGTGTTGGCCCACGCGGCGGCGAACCACCGTCCCGTCCAGGTTGTCGAAATACACCCACCACAGCCCGGTCGTGATCAGCACGGCCATGACGGAGACCAATGCAGGCCCTGTGGCCCATCCTTCGTGGCTGGAACCGGCGACGACCGCAGCGATCGACTCCCCCAACACCAGGATGGTGAACAGACCGAACCTCTCGGGGAGGTGTGCGACGTCTAGCGGTACTTTCGCCTGGACACGCCGCAGCCGGTACGGAGTGGCAAAGTCGATCAACATGCCGGCCGCCCACAACAGGTATCGCCACGGTTCGGGTACCGCGACCGATACCAGCCAGATCCCTGCTGCTACAGACATCCCCGTGATGTAGCCGGAGACGAGCTCACGTGTCGCCGCAACGTGTCGGCGAGCACGCAGGTACATCACGATGAGTACTACTCGTGCTCCGACGTAGGAGAGCGCATAGGCGATCAGGGAGTCCGCCTCACCCCCGGAAATGCTCGCCGCCATCAATGCAACCGCCACCATCTGCGCAACCGCCAGCAGACGCTGGCCCAGGTCGTCCGTGTCGTACCGATCCGCGTAGAACGTGAAACCTGCCCACGCCCACCACAAAGGGACAAATAGCCCGACAAAAGAGAGGAAGCCGGTGAGCGTCGAGTCCTCGAGCAAGCGGTTACCAAGGCCGGCAACACCGACAACGAACACGAGATCGTAGAACAACTCGGTCCACGTGACTCTCCGCTCCTCAGCTTCCGTTGCGACGGTGCGCAGACACGGAGGACGCAGCATCGTCCTTTTCATTTCACCTCCCACCTCGAGCGACCGGGAGCCTACCGGCGGATCGGTCTGATTGCCTCGCGACAAGAATGCAGAAGGCAGAACGCGCTTGGAGCGGGTAGCGTGCTGCGGGCGAGTGTCCGGTACTCACCGGTAGGCGTGGCGCGGTAGTGAACGAGAGAAAGCGGAGCGAGATGTCGATTGGCGCATCGTCGACAACAGCAGGAGGACGATGATCATGCCGGTCGTCGGGTGGGGGCGCCACCTCAAATGACAACGCCGCTACTGACTTTCCGGGGTGTCCGCGGATCTATGCCCGTATCCGCGGTGGATACCGCCCGCTATGGCGGCCACACCATGTGTATCGACATCCAGGCAAGCGCGGGCTCGAGAGTCCTCATAGACGCGGGCACCGGTATCGCGGGGCTCCATCAGGATCGCTCCTGTGATGGCACCACTGAGTATCACGTGTTCCTCACCCACTACCACTGGGATCACATCCAGGGCCTCCTCTTCTTCCGTCCTCTCTTTGAGCCATCCAGCATCTTCACGTTCTATGGGCATAGCTGGGACGGTATGAGCATCCAGCAAGCCCTGGAAGGTGCCCTCCGGCCACCGTGGTTCCCGGTATCCATCGAGGAGACGGCTGCTCGCAAACAGTATGTGTCGATCGGGCCCGACGAGCTCGAGATCGGCGATCTGACCTTCGCGTCGGCACCACTGCACCATCCCCAGGGAGTTACCGCGTACCGCGTCAACGGTCCCAATCGGTCACTCGTAGTCGCCACCGATTGTGAGCGCGGTGACCCCACCGCCGATGCGTCACTGCGGTTACTGGCAGCGGGCGCAGACGTGCTGGTGCATGATGCGCAATACATCCCGGCCGAGTATGAGCGTCAATACCGGGGCTGGGGGCACAGCACCTGGACCCAGGCCGTCGACGCGGCTCAAGACGCCGCCGTCGCCCAACTCGTCCTCATCAGCCACGATCCGGCTCGTACCGACGACGAGATCGATGCCATCGTCGCCAACGCCCGGGAATCCTTCCCGAATACGTCCGCTGCCTTCGAAGGCATGCAAGTTTCGCTGTAGCGGACGATCATCGAGAAGGGTCGCCGCACCGACGATGTCGCCGACCCGTCGGATCGATCCGCAGCGTGCGTTACCGTGCAGCGGTGGGCACGCTTAGAGTGCTGTTTCGCGTCGCTATTAGGAATGTTATGGCAGCAATAGAGGTAAGCGGGTTGGTAAAACGGTACGGCAACCTGACTGCCGTTGCCGGCATAGATCTCAAGGTCGAATCCGGGGAAGTACTCGCTCTGCTCGGCCCGAATGGCGCCGGGAAAACGACAACGGTCGAGATTCTCGAGGGTTACCGCAAGAGAGACGCTGGCAAGGTCGAGGTCCTCGGGTTCGACCCGGGCGAAGACGATCGTGGGTTCCGGGAGCGCATCGGCATCGTCCTTCAGGAGACCCGACTCGAGGTACAACTCACCCCGAGAGAGCTATTCGACATTTACGGCGCCTCGTACCCGCAGCCTCTCGAGGCGGATCAGGTACTCGAGATCGTCGGCCTCCGGGACAAAGCCGACAGCCGCATCAAGGGTCTGAGCGGCGGCCAACAGCGGCGGGTCCAGCTCGGGCTCGGTCTCGTGGGTGATCCGGAGCTGGTATTCCTCGACGAGCCAACCACAGGATTCGACCCGTCCGCACGGCGCCAGGCGTGGGACGTGATCGCCAATCTCCGATCCCTCGGCAAGACCGTGCTACTCACCACTCACTACATGGACGAGGCGCAGCACCTCGCCGACCGTGTCATTGTGCTCTCGGGAGGCAGGGTGGTCGCTGAAGGCACCCCGGAGTCTTTGCGATCGGATCTCGCAACGGATTCCACCATTTCCTTTGTGCTGCACAACGGGGAACAGCCCCCGGTTCCCGGGAATCGATCCGGTGATGTGTATGAAATCAGCAGCACTGATCCTGTGCGCGACCTGTATCGGCTGACTGAGTGGTCGATTGAAGCGGGGGTCGATCTCGGGTCGCTAACCGTGAGCCGCCCGAGTCTCGAAGACGTCTACCTCGCACTCACCTCCGGAGACGATCATGACAATTGAAGCAACCCGGCCCGGCAACGGTGTGCTCTTGCGCAGCCAATACCGGTACCAGAATCTGGTGTTCTGGAGAACCCCGATCTCGGCGTTCTTCTCTCTCCTCTTCCCGGTGCTGCTGTTCGTCATCTTCGCACTGGTGTTTGGTAACCAGCAGATCGACGAATTGGGGATCAGCACTGCGCAGTACTACGCACCGTCAATTGCCGTTTTCGCCACAGCATCCGCCGCGTACACCAACCTGGCCATAAACACCGGGTATCAGCGAGACTTCGGGATCCTCAAGCGGGTCCGCGGCACTCCGCTTCCTGCATGGATCTATGTGACAGGCAAGGTCCTCGTTGCCGTCGTCGTGGGAGCGATCGCGACCGCAACGCTGTTGGCGATCGGCTTCATCTTCTACGACGTGCGCATCCCTATCTCCCGGGTTCCGGCGGCCGTGCTCGCTTTCCTCGTCGGTGCCGCGGCATTCGCCGCACTTGGAATGCTGCTCGCCGCGCTGACTTCCTCAGGCGAGTCGGCTACCGCGGTTGCGCAGGCAACATTGCTGCCGCTGGCCTTCTTCTCAGGGAACTTCTTTGTAGCCACGGATCTGCCGACCTGGTTGTCCCGTTTGGCAGATATCTTCCCGCTGAAGCACTTCAACGGGGCCTTCATGACGCCGTTCGACCCTGCGACTACCGGGCTCGGCTTCGAGTGGTTGCATCTCGCTGTCATCGCCATATGGGGTATCGGGGCAGCGTTGCTCACCGCCCGCTACTTCAAGTGGGAGTGAGCCTGAACGTCCTCTCGTGATACATCACGACGGGACGCTCTTGGATGGCTGCTCTGAATCGATCGAGAATCAGTTGTTGTTGACCTTCAACCGCATCACGGTGTCGCGTTCGCGCCCCTCAATAGGCTCGAAACCCCGGCTGTCGTAGAGATCCCGCGGCCCCCGGAAGTACGCCCCGTCCGAATCCTCGGGATCGTTGCGGGGATAGCCCTCCACCCAGTCGACGCCGCGCTCAGCCGCGTCGTCTAGGACACGGTCGAGAAGGATCGAGGCGATGCCGTGACGCCGGTGGGGCGGAGCGACGATGAAACAGGACACTCCGATGACTGTTGCCGGATCGGGACCGTCGGGATCGACTGTGCGATACAAGCCGTAGGTCGCGCGAGGAGAGGCGTTGACCCACCCGGCAGGTGATCCATCGACGTAGGCCAGATATCCGAAGGTACCACCGCTGCGGAGGCGTTGGACCATCGCAGCCCGCACCTCGCGCCATGGTCGTTCCGGTTCCTCGTCTGTGGCGGGCAGATGGGGTTCGAGGCAATAGCAGGACGCCCAATCGGGGTTTCCGGCAAAGGCATCATGGTCGAAGAACCGAACCCAGTCGTCGATTCGGTGTTCCGATACCGGATGCACCGTGACTTCGCCGATCTCCGCAAGACGCTTCGTTGCCCCGGTCAGTCGCTCATTAGCCTCGGCGAAGTTGACCGCATAGTTGCGGATAGCGTTCTCCGGATATGACCAGTCGTGGGCGTCATTTGCATGGGCGACGAAGCGGTCGGCAATGGTTGCAGCATTCTCGCCCTCGATACGGGCATCCCCCGCAAAACATTCCATCCACATCTCTCGCCCTCCTTGTCTCGAGGCGACGCTAGTGGCGGCCGGGTCACGGGACAAGGGACTGATTCTGAGCATGGATCAGTCGGCCCTCATCGCAGAGTCCCTCACGGTATCGAGATGAAAGCGATCGTTGCGAGACTCGAATCAATCGAGGAATTGGCCGGCAAGGGCATCCTCCGCTTCCACCGCACCAGAGACCCGCCGTTCGACCCCGCAATCGCGGGGCTCGGCTTCGTCTGAACCCACCGGTTGAGTCGAGTGCAACGGGAGCCTGATCACGAATGTCGCGCCCTTGCCCAACACCGACTCGACATCGACCGTCCCCCCGTGCTTGTCGACAATCACCGTTCTCGCCAATGCCAGACCTTGCCCTGTTCCCTTGCCTACATCCTTAGTGGTGAAGAAGGGCGTGAATATGTCTTGCTGTATCTCCTCGGGAATCCCCGTACCGGTGTCAGCCAGCCGGATTTCGACCCAGCCACTGTCGCATCGTGTGGAGATGCGGATTACTCCCTTGTCATTACTTTCTGCAGCGGCCTCCCCGATGGCGTGAGCCGCATTTACGATGAGATTCAACAGAACTTGATTGATCTCACCCGCATACCCTGGGATCGATGGGAGGTCATCCTCCAGGTCAGTCTCCACTTCTCTGACATACTTCCACTCGTTTCGTGACACCGTCAGGCTGGTCTCGATCGCTCGATTGATGTCGACGGAGGACTTCTCCCTTGCCCCCAGATGAGCGAACTCACGCATGGCGTATACGATCGACGCAACTCGCTCGATGCCTTCGAGACTCTGAGTGATGGCGTCGGGCACCTCCTCGTTGAGGAACTCGACATCCGCTTCCTGCATCGCAGCGGAGACTTCTTCGCGAACCCCCTGCACCGTGGCCCCCGACGCCAGCGAATCGAGCGATTCGCTGAGCCGGTCGATCAACGCGGCGTATGACTCGAACGCGCTACGTATAAAGGCGGTGTTGTCACCTATGTACTGAATCGGTGTGTTGATCTCATGAGCAATCCCCGCGGCAGGCTGCCCGACCGCCTCGAGCTTGTGCGCAATTCGCAACTCTGACTCGATGCGTTCCCGCTCCTCCATCTCGGCAGTGAGCCCTTGATTCGTCACTTCCAGGTCCTGCCACTCACTGTGCAATTCCTCGACCAGTTTCGAATTGAGCAACAGGGCTCGCAAGTGATTTCCGAACATTATGAAGTGGCCCTCGTCGCTGGCCGTCAGCGACTGAAAGGCAGCTGAGTGAGGCGAGAAACCCGCAATCAGGTGGTAATGCCAGTGCCCATGGGGGAATGACAGCCAGAAGTACTTCGCCAACCCCGTTGCATCACGGATACGAGCATGATCCCCCGGGTCGGCTGCGTCTTGAGTCCCGCCCTTGCTCTCCAGCAGCGGGCTCTCGCGGCCACAGCAAACGGGGATGGGCTTCACGGTCCGTCCCGAGGGTTGAGTGCAGACCGGGATGACAGTCTCATCTCCCGTGTCGTGGCCGTAGACAGTGACGAGCTCGAATCCAAGATAATCGACCAACATCGCGCAGGATGGCGCTGTTGGCCAGGATGGGGCTCATATGATTCCTTATGTGTGCCAACTGTCGCGGTAGCTCAGTCGGCCACTTTCAGGCGTGAGTAAGCCCTCGATGGGCTGCGGCGAAGTCGAGCTCAGCGACGGTCGCCAGCCCGATTTGGGGCAAGACCGCGACGCTGCTCCCTGTGGTTGGATCCTATGCGGCTATGGCCGTGGTGCCCCGGTCCCTACCGGGCCACCACGAGCACTCAACAGGGCGAACCTTCCGAATGTTCACGCATCTTGGCCAGTGCCAGGTGCGCAGCATTAATGAGCGGATGTACCGTCGGAGCCGGGCTCAGCAGCGGGTGAGTGGCGATCTGCAACATGTCGAGCTCGCGTATCGTCACACGCTTCTGAATCGCCAGCGCGATGACGTTGATCAGCTCTCCGACAGAAGGTCCGCCGGATGCCTGGCCACCGAGGAGTATTCCCGACTGCTCCGCAAAGACAAGTTTGACCTTCATCGGCATGGCACCCGGAAGGACTCCGGGGTGTCTATCGGGTGCCTCGGCTGTGGCCGTGACAACGCGGAACTCCTCTTCAACACATCTGTTGCAGGTCATACCCGCGCTGGCAAAAGCAACCCCGCCGATCTGCGTGGAGAATGCTGAGATGGTCCCCTGGATCTGGCGAAGCGCCCTAATCCCGAAGAGATTGGACCCTGCAACCCGGGCTTCCGCTGTTGCTGTTGACGCTAACCACACCGGTACCGGCTTGCGGGTGAAGAAGTCTCTCTTCTCGGCACAGTCGCCGACGGCAAAGACGCCGGGAACATTGGTACGCAGATAGTCGTCGACCCACAAGGACCCATGCTCGGTAATGCGAAGGTCGGTATCGGCGGCGATGTCGACCGCAGGTTTCGCCCCGACGGACACGAGCACGGCATCAGCGGCGATCGAGTCTCCGCTGTCGAGCATCACCGAACCTACGTGACCGTCACCTTCGATGGCAGTGACAAGAGTGTTCGTCAGGACCTTGATGCCCTTCTTCTCGAGGATTAGGCGAATATCGTCGGTGAACTCAACATCGAAGGCACCGGAAAGAAGATTCGGCATCCACTCGACGATATGAACAGTGACGCCTTCCATCGTGGCCAGCTCGTCGGCGAACTCGGCACCAATGAATCCCCCACCGATGATGACCAGATCGCGGCACTCGCTCAGCACCTGGCGAAGTGCGGTCATGTCCGACATGCTCTTACGAATCGTGTACACGCCGTCCTTGTCGATCCCCGGGATCGGCGGCATGACCGGGTCTGTCCCGGTTGCAAGGACAAGCCGTTCGTAGGAATGGACTGTGCCGTCAGCCAGGGTGACCTTCCGTGCTTCCGTATCGAGGCGGTCGGCCTTGCCGACGGCCACCTCTACACCGGCGTTCTGCAGAGGCATGTTCCCCATGGCGTTCTGACCCGGCTCGGCGATCGTGTTCATCATGTAGGGAATCGCACACGGGATGACACCGTCGCCGATCTCTTTGACGAGGCATACCGACTTGTCGGGGTAGACGCTCTTGACCGTTAGCGCGGTGATAACGCCAGCAGGGCCGCCGCCGATGATGAGTACGTCGTGTTTCATGGTGAGTTCCTTTCGGGAATCCATGTATACGGGGATCGATACCAATGCTGGCCGACCGACGTCACGAGATCATCGACCTAGTATCAACTTCTGCTCAATTCGAGGTGCTACGGCTGTGACCGCGGTGATCAACAGAACGAACCATGTGGTCGTCGTCGATCCCGACCTCGCGATGCGCGAGATGATTCATGAGCTCCTCGAGGAAGACGGCTTCCGGGTTACCTCGCTCGCTGACGGAGAGGCCCTCTTGACGATGGTGCGGGAGCAGAGGCCCGATCTCGTCATCCTGGAACCGCAGCTTCCAGGGATTCGCGGCGTCGAGATTCTGCGCCAGCTCCACAGCGATGGACGCATACCCATCGTCGTGGTCTCCACCAACGGCTCCGAAACTGATCGCATCGTGGGCCTCGAGATGGGAGCAGACGACTACCTGCCAAAACCGTTCTCGCCACGGGAATTGCTGGCCAGAGCGCACGCAGTGCTTCGTCGCAGCGAGCACAGTTGCCCATGCGATACGTTGGAGTTCGATGGGTTCCGGATCGATCTGACCTGTCGCGACGTCTTCGTCGACGACAAACCCGTCGAACTCACCTCCCTGGAGTTCGATCTCCTCGCCTTCCTGGCGAACTCTCCACGCCAGGTGTTCTCACGCGAGACATTGCTCGACCGGGTTTGGGGTTCTTCTCACGAGTGGCAAGCGGCCGCCACCGTCAACGAGCACATCCATCGGCTGCGTCGCAAGATCGAGTCCGATACGAGCCGCCCACGGCGCATCCAGACGGTGCGCGGCGCCGGATACCGTTTCGCACCCTGATCCGCGGAGGCCGTCCGGTTGCTACAACGCCGGCTACTGACCCGCCGACACGCCGAGGTTCACGAACCGGGTCGGCGCGTGCACCGTGGGTTCGGTGACGGCGCGACACCCTTCTCACAAATGTACGGCATGGCGTGGTATCAGCCACCACCTCCCCCTTCCCAACGCCGGCCCGTGTGCGGATCCTATGCTGTGGCCCATGTTCGCAGTAGTAGCCAGCGCGACCAGGTGTGGCTCGACCGCGACGACACCGCCTTGGGTCGATCGTTGCTGACATGAGGGTGTCCTTCCCGCTGCTGGTCCTGGCTCTGCTGATCGCCGCAGCCCCGGCACAAGCCGACGAGCTTCCGCCAGGCGGCACGTTCTTCGACGACGACGGCAACATCCACGAAGGAGCGATCGAGGCGGTGGCGGCGCTTGGCATCACCAAAGGCTGCGGTGTCGACGATCTCTACTGCCCCGATGACACGGTGACGAGAGGTCAGATGGCGGCGTTCCTGGTCCGGGCGCTCCACCTCCCCCCCTCCAGCGACAACGTGTTCACCGACGACAACGGCTCGATCTTCGAAGCCAACATCCAGGCTCTCGCCGCCTCCGGCATCACTCGTGGGTGTGGTGAAGGCAGATACTGCTCCGATCGGCCGGTAACCAGAGGCGAGCTGGCGGCGTTCCTGGTGCGGGCATTCCGCCTCCTGCCGTCTACCGACGACGTGTTTGCCGACGACGACGGCTCGATCTTCGAGGCGGACATCCAGTCGCTCGCGGCTGCCGGCATCACCTTCGGATGTCATCCAGACCGCTTCTGCCCAGACGATCCCGTTCGCCGCGACCAGATGGCGTCGTTCCTCGCCCGTGCGCTGCACCTGGCATCGATCGAAGTACCGCCGCGGCCGATGAGGACGCTGGCGTTCACCGGGGACACCTTGATCCACATGCGCGTGAGCAACATCGCCGCCGTCTATGGCGATGCCTCGGGACGCCCGTACGATTTCTTCCCCATGCTAGAACCTGTGGCTTCGATCATCTCGGGAGCGGATCTCGCCATATGTCACCTCGAGGTGCCCCTGTCGCCCACCAACACGGGGCTGTCGAGCTACCCGCTGTTCAATGCGCCCAGGGATGTTGCCGACGGGCTCGCCCAGGCGGGTTTCGATGGATGCTCGACGGCGTCGAATCACTCAATCGACCAGGGCGAGCGTGGGTTGCTGGCGACCATCGATATCCTCGATGCCGCCGGTCTGTCACATGCGGGGACGGCGGCGTCGGAGAGTGGCACGCAGGCGACGATGTACGACGTGAACGGTATGACCGTCGCCCACCTGGCGGCTACGTGGTGGCTCAACGGGCTTGCGGAGCCCTCGGGCCGACCCTGGCTCGTTCAGGATCTCGATGTCAATGACCTGATCGCCAAGGCCGAGGCCGCCAAAGAGGCGGGCGCCGACTTTGTGGTCGTCAGCGTCCACTGCTGCTCCGAATACCAGACGATGCCCACTAGCTCGCAGATCGACACCGACCGCCGTCTCATCGACTCGCCGGCAATCGACCTCGTCATCGGCCATCACGCCCACGTGGTCCAGCCCATCGAGAGCCGCCACGACGAGTTCATTGTCTACGGCCTCGGCAACTTCCTGTCGGGACAGCGCAAGGTGCCGCAGACCACCGATGGCGTGATCGTCCTCGCCGAGGTGACACTTCGCAACGGCCAATGGGTGACCAGGCAGATCCGCTATGTGCCCACCTGGGAGGCAGCAGGCACCGACCGGGTGCTACCTGCTGCGGAGACGATTGCTGCCGGCGCCGGCTCGCTGGCGGCAACGTTGCGGGCGTCCTGGCACAGGACGGTGTCCGCGATCACTGCCTTTGGCGCCACAGGGGTCTCACCGGTCGCGTGGCCCTGAGCGCATCGCAGACCGGGCTCGCGAACCTCTAGCGACGCAGAGCGCCAGAGACGGGTGTCCGTATACTCCCGGCGGGTGGCCGCCCCATTGGGACCGTGACGATCGATCGGCAAGCCGGGTGGGATTGTGTGAGTGACAACGAGCGGATCCTTGCGCCCATTAGTGACATACCGAGACGAGGAGTTCGCCGATGAAACGTTCCGACTGGGACAAGGTCATTCATGCCGCCATGGGCCCGGCAGCCCGGTACCTGAGCTCACTACCCGACCGGAAGGTATCGCGTCCGGTCGCCGACCCGGACGAGATTCGCAAGATCGTTGGTGGACCACTGCCGGAGGAAGGCACCGCCCCTGAAGAAGTCGTCGCCTCACTGGCAACCGACATGGAGCCGTACCTCACTGCGTTTTCCTCTGGTCGCTTCTACGGGTTTGTGATCGGTGGGCTTCATCCTGCGTCATATGGCGCCGATCTGCTGACCTCGACCTGGGATCAGAATGCGGCCTTGTACCCGGTAACGCCGGGAGCAGCGATCGTCGAGGAGGTTGCAGTCGGGTGGTTGCTCGATCTGCTCGGGCTCCCCGGAGAATCATCAGTCGGGGTGGTCACGGGTGGTCAGATGGCCAACTTCACGTGTCTCGCCGCGGCACGAGATCAGGTGTTGCGGGCATCCGGGTGGGATGTCGAGACGGACGGTTTGCAGGGAGCACCCAAGGTCAACGTCGTCGTCAAAGAGGAGACGCACACAACCATCTTCCGCGCCCTCCGTTACCTCGGTCTCGGCACGTCGAATGCAATCAAGGTGGAATGTGACGACCAGGCCAGAATGATCCCCGATGCTCTCGAGAAGGCGCTCGCAGAGCTCGACGGCCCGACGATCATCTGTGTGGAGCCCGCCAACATCAACACCGGGGCTTATGACTTCTTCAACGACGTGGCCGATGCAGCGCAACGACATCGTGACCGCGGCAACCCCACCTGGGTGCACGGTGATGGGGCAATCGGGCTTTGGGCTCTGGCGTCTCCTGCGATGGCGCGGCTGACGGCAGGGCTGGATCGTCTCGACTCATGGTCGACGGATGCTCACAAGCTCCTCAATGTCGGCTACGACACCGGCATCGCCATCTGCAAAGACCCGGCAGCGCATCGATCGGCAACGGGCGCAACGGCGTCGTACCTGATCCAGTCAGAGGGTGCCACCCGTGACCCACTCGATTGGGCTCCGGAGTTCTCCCGACGTGCCCGCGGCTTTTCCCTGTACGCCACCTTGAAATCGCTAGGTAGGCAGGGTGTGATAGATCTCCTCGAGCGAACCCATATGCTGGCGAATCGCTTCGCCAAGCTCCTCGAGGCAACCGGCAAAGTCGAGATCCTCAACGACATTGTGTTCAACCAGGTGCTGGTGCGCTGGCTCGCTCCTGATGGAGACCATGATGCGTTCAACGACCGGGTGATGGCGGCCGTTCAAGCGGGCGGCGAGGCATACCTCACCGGCACCAACTTCCACGATATGCGTCTGATGCGGATATCAGTCTCGGACTGGGCCACCGACCAGGAAGATGTCGACCGTGCTGTAGCTGCGCTGCTGGAGGCAGCGGAAGCAGGCGGCTGAGTCCTGCTAGGCGTCGGTTTCCACTATCGACTTGAGACGTCGCAAACCCTTTTCGAAATCAGGCCCGATCAGCTTGTCCATACTCCTGAATACACCCATGATCCTGGTCATCAACGTCATCGGACCGGTCATCGTCCAGGTGACCCTGGTGGATTCGCCCTCCGGGTTGAGATGGAACTCGGTTGTGCTGTGCGATTTGAACGGCTTGAGGAAGTGCAGATCAACCACAATCTGGGAGTTATCTACCGCCTCGGTGATTTCCATGGTGCCTTCGCCGGCTCTTCGGTTGCCCGACCAGCCATATCTGGCACCGACACCGGC